>Ga0315282_10002690_pt1 | contig 32370 bp, 30 predicted proteins | sample YL17G07_20_MG_FD_203693 | JGI IMG/M metagenome (GOLD analysis project Ga0315282, IMG submission 203693) | Sediment microbial communities from Yellowstone Lake, YNP, Wyoming, USA - YL17G07_20 | ecosystem: Environmental > Aquatic > Freshwater > Lake > Sediment | place: USA: Wyoming | collected...
GCTGCGCTGGTGGTGGCCTGGGTGGTCGGGCTGTTTCTCATCAACAGGGCACGAAAGGTCCCGCGTTTCAACGACGTCGCGGAGGAACCGCGCCGGGGCCGCCGGCACCACCAGCGGAGAGCCAAGGAGAACCACGCCTTCTACCGGGGGAAGTCCACGGTCTACGTCCTGGGGGTGTTTTCGTTCGCCTCCCTCATCACCCTTGCGGCCGGCTACCTCCTGGAGGAATCGGGCACCGCTCTCGCCACTCGCCTGGGGGTGGGGACGGGGATCTTCGCGGCCACCTTCATGGCGCTGGCCACCTCGCTGCCGGAGATCAGCACGGGCCTGGAATCCATCTTCATCGGCGACAACCAGCTGGCGGTGAGTGACATCGTCGGGGGCAACGCCTTCATGCTGGTCATTTTTCTGTTCGCCGATATCGTGGCTGGCAAGCCGGTGCTGTCGTACGCCGGTCCCCCCGATGTCTGGCTCGGCTGCCTGGGCGTGGCGATGATGGCGGTGTATGCGGTTTCCTTCCTGGTGCGACCCCGCCGGTGTTACTTCCGGCTGGGGCTGGACTCGCTGGCCCTCGTGCTGCTCTATGGGGCGGGGATCGCCGCGGTGGCCTACATGAAATGAGCCGTTCGCGCGCGCGGCCTCGAGAGGCGTGCGCCGGCTCGGGCCCTATCTCTTCGTCAGCACCTCCACCACCGCCGCCTGCTGATCCTCGTACCGCACCGCAAACCGCGGGTCGGTGCGCAGGTAGGCCAGGAGCGCGCCGTCCTCCACCCCGTTCACCGCCAGATAGCTAGCGCCGAAGTCGCGCTGCAGCACGGTGTGTACGTCCTCGCGGTTGTGCGGGGTACACTCTTCCTCCCCACAGGTCGCCGGGAGGACGTCGCCTTCTTCGATATGCTGCGCCTTCCACGAGAGTTGCGGGCTGAAGGCGTATTGGAAGATAGGGTCCACGCCTCCGATGTAGCGATTGTCCGGGTTCCAGTAGAACAGCTCCCCGAAGTCGGCCCAGAGCGGGTTGAACACGACGGCCCCGGGCTTTGTGTGCGCCCGCAGCCACAGTCCCGCCCCCTGCAACCGCGCGGGCGTCGGTGTTCTGGCCATCTGGGCCGCGTCCACGCGCACCGCGCCGACGGCCATGTTCACGAGGAGTAGCGCGCCGGCCACCCCGGCCGCGAGCGCTGCCCACCGCGCGGCCGCGCGCGCGCTGTCCTGAACGGTGCTCCATACCATTGTCGCCGCGGCGGCGAGCAGCATAACGGCGAAGACCACCCACTGGTCCCCGGCCCGCTTGGAGACCTGGCACATGAGGTTGAAGAACCCGAGGGAGAGCAGCAGACTGCACCAGAGGAGCAGCCGCGGCTCGCGCGGCGACCGCACGCGATCTCGCCGGAGCAGCGCCCAGATGCCTACGCCCAGCGCTACCAGCCAGAAGAGCAACGGCTCCGGATAGTTCACCGGAACGCGGTCGGGTTCCATGCGAAACAGCTCGGTGCCGAACGAGAGCGGGATTCCCTGGTGCTTCACCTGGGCCAGTTGCACGAGTTGGACGTAGAGGAGCTTCAGCGCCCCGACCGGGTTTGGCCGCAGGAGCCATCCCAAGAGACAGCCGGTGATCGCGGCGGTCGCGGGCGGCCACTCCAGCCGGCGCTCCGCGATGGCTGCGACCACCAGGTACACGACCAGCACGACCGGCGTCAGCCAGAAGAAGTTGAGGTGAAAGAAGCTCAGCGCGAGAGCGATGAGGCCGACCTGCCACGCGCGCCCCCGTATCAGGAACGAGAGGAGAAGCGCGGCCAGCCCCATGGAGAGGAGGTGGGGGCGGGTCATCTGCAGCCGCCAGAGATGACTCGCCGACGCGAGCAGGAAGACGAAGGGCCACAGCCAGGCGAGCTTCACGCCGAGACGGCGCAGCGCCCACCACAGCATGATGAGAAGCAACGAAAGGAGGAACCCGCCCGACACCTTGAGTTGCAGGAACGGTCCCGGCAGGAAGCTGAAGGGGAGGAGCAGGAGGTGGAATCCGTACCACAGGTCAGCGTTGAGGCGGCTCATGACAGAGAAGGCGGTCCAGGGGAAACTGCTGTCGAAGAGCCCGCGGCTCGCGTACAGCGAAGCCTGGCGCATGTGGGCGAACGCGTCCGGGTCGGGCACGCCCCGGTAGGCGAGGTGGAAGAAGAAGCTCGCGGCCACCGCAACCAGCAGGAAGATCGCGCTGCCTACGCGCGCCGGCTTCCGGACGGGCGGTGAGACGGATCTACCTGGTGTACGTCGAGTGCGCTTTCCCATCCCGTGCGGCCCAGTGTGACTGGTTCCACCCTCTCTATGGTCTGTGACCCCACTCCTGTCCTTCCCGACGCAACCGACCGGGTCAGTTAGGGGCGTCGCTTCTCGCGCCTGGCGATCCTCTTGATGCCGTCGCCCGGGGGGGTGTTGGCGATATCGAGCAGGAGGGCGTTGAGCAGCAGTTGGACGCCGAGGAGCACAGGAAGGGCCGCCAACATGACGGTACCGGCAGGGGTGGCCACCCCCCGCCGCGCATGGAGGACCCACTCATAGACACCGTAGGAGATTCCGGCCACCGTGAAGCAGGCGCCGGCCGAGAGCAGGACGGCGATGGGGGAGAAGTCCATGCCGAAGTACTTGAGGCGCATGCGCATCCACCAGCCGCGCAGCAGCTTCGGGGGGAAGCCGAGGAGCACGCGGCCCAGGCGCATGGAACTGCGCTCCTCCCCGTAGCGCGCGGGCATGGGCACGTCCGCGACGCGGGCGCCAATGATGTTCAACTGGATGAGCATCGAGTTCTCGAAGAAGTACCCGCGGTCGAGCCCGTCCGGGTCTAGGCGCTCGAACGCTTCCCGGCGGATGGCGACGTACCCGTTCTGGGGGTCGTAGATGTTCCAGTAGCCGGAGGCGAGCTTGGTAGAGAAGCTGAGGGCGACGTTCCCCCAGCGGCGCGCCCACGGCATCTGCGCCAAGGCCTTGAGATCGTAAAAGCGGTTGCCCTTCGCGTAGTCGAATCCCCGCTCGAGCAGGGGAGCCAAGAGGTCCGGCAGCGAAGCGGGGTCCATCTGCCCGTCGGCGTCTATCTTCGCGATGATGTCGGCTCCCGCCTCAACGGCCCGGCGCAGCCCGGTCACCACCGCGCCGCCAACGCCCTCATTGCGATCGTGGCTCAAGAGCACGAGGCGCGGCTCGCGCAACGCAGCGCAGACCGCGGCGGTGCGGTCCGGACTGGCGTCATCCACGACCACGATGACATCAACGAAGTCGGCAAGTCCTCGTACGACGTGCTCGATGGTGTCCGCCGCGCGGTGCGCGGGAATGACCACCGCGACTTTTTGATGTGCGAGCACGCTGCCTGCCCTCCTTCTGACAGACGGACCTCGGTCCCCGGTGCCGTGCGGCGCCCGGCCTCCCCCGGCGCGGACGCGCCCTACCTCCTTGGGAGGTTCGCTGCGCCCGGGATGACTCCTACCGTGGTGTCAGCACCTCTACTACCGCGGCCTGCTGATCCTCGTAGCGGATCGCGAAGCGCGGGTCGGTGCGTAGGTAGGCGAGGAGCGGGGCGCTCAACTCGGCGTCTACGGCCAGGTAGGGCGCGCGGAAGTCCCGCTGGAGCACCGTGTGAATGTCCTCGCGGTTGGCCGCAGTGCACTCTTGCTCCCCGCAGGTAGCCGGCAGCGCGTCGGCCTGGGTGATGTGCTGCGCCTTCCACGAGAGCTGCGGGCTGTACGCGTATTGAAAGATCGGGTCCAATCCGCCGACATACCGGTTGTCGGGATCCCAGTAGAACAACTCCGCGAAGTCTCCCATCACGGAGTTGAAGACGATGGCGCCGGGTGGCGCGTGCGCCCGCAGCCAGAGCCCCGCCCCCTGCAACCGCGCGGGCGTCGGCGTTCTCGCCATCTGCGCCGCGTCCCCGCGGAGGGCGCCGGTGGCCATGTTCACCAGAAGGAGTACGCTGGCGATCGCCGCCGCCATCGCTCCTGACCGTGCGGCCTTGCGCGTGCTCTCCCGAACCGTGTTCCCGACTACCGTGAACGCCGCCGCGAGCAGAATCACCGCGAATGTAAGCCACATGTCCGCGGCTCGCCTGGACATCTGGCACATCATGTTGAAGGATCCGAGCGAGAGCAGCAGGCTGCACCAGAGGAGCAGCCGCGGCTCCCGCGGCGAGCGCACGCGAGCGCGCCGGAGCAGCGCCCAGATGCACAGGCCCACCGCGGCCAGCCAGAAGAGCAGCGGCTCGGGGTAGTTCACCGGCACCCGGCCAAGCTCCATGGGGAACAACTCGGGGCTGAACAGGAGGGGGATCCCCTGCTGCTGCACCCGGGCCACCTGCGCCAACTGGACGGAGAGGAGCTGCAGCGCTCCGATCGGGTTGGGGCGCAGCAGACAGCCCAGGGCGCAGCCGCCCATCGCCGCCGCGGCCGGCCGCCAGTCCAGCCGCCGCTCCGCCACCGCCGCAACCAGCAGGTACGCGGCCACGATGACCGGGGCCAGCCAGAACAGGGTCAGGTGGACGAAGCTCAGGCCGAGGGCGATGAGTCCGACCTGCCATGCGCGTCCGCGTATCAGGAACGAGAGGAGGAGCACGGCCAGGCCGGTGGAGAGTAGGTGGGGACGGGTCATCTGCAGCCGCCAGAGATGCCCCGGCGAGGCCAGCAGGAAGACAAAGGGCCACAGCCACGCCAGCTTCACCTCCAGCCGCCGCAAGGCCCACCACAGCGTGATGAGGAGCAGCGAGAGGGAGAGCCCGCCCGCCATCTTCAGTTGCAGGAATGGTCCCGGCAGGAAGCTGAAGGGCAGGAGCAGGAGGTGGAACCCGTACCACAGGTCGGCGTTGAGCCGGCTCACCACCGAGAACGCGATCCAGGGAAAGCTACTGTCGAACAGCCCACGGCTCGCGTAAAGCGAAGCCTGGCGCACGTGAGTGAACGCGTCCGGATCGGGCACGCCCTGGTAGGCGAGGTGAAAGAAGAAGCCCGCGGCAGTGGCGGCGAGCACGAAGGCGGCCGTGCCCACGCGCGCCCGATTCCGGACTCCCGGCGGTGTGACGGCCTGAGGTGACCTGCGGCGAGAGCGCTTTCCCATCGCTTGTAACCTATCTCTATTCTTCTGCGCCCGCCCCTGATCTCACTCCTACCCCGCCGAGACCGGGGGGAAGGATTGCTGCGGGCATGGCGAATTGACACTTGTCTCATGGAGGTGAACGGAAGTGGCCCTGTCCAGAGATCGGTCGCGGCCTCGTGCCGCGTGGTGGCCGTACTGTGCGTGTGTGCTGGCCGCGATGATCGCGGCACCGGGGTGCTCCCGCGGAACCGCCGCGGCAGCGAGAGAAGCAGAGGAGACGGCGATGCAGGCGAAGACGAAGGCGTGGACGAGCCTCGGGCTAAGCGGCGGGGGGGCGATGTTCATGCCGACCATCTCTCCCGCCGATCCGCAATGGATGCTGTTGAGCTGCGATATGAGCGGCGTCTATCGAACCGTGGACGGCGGGAAGTCGTGGGAGATGATCCACTACCGCCAGCTCGGCGGGTCCACCCGCACGCGACCCGCGTTCCACCCTACAGACCCCAACGTGGCCTTCGCCGCGGCCGGCTGGCGGGGCGGGCTGAGGAAGACGGTGGACAAGGGCAAGACGTGGACCGCGGTACGGGCCGGGCCCTCGGGAGCGGACGCCATCGCGATAGACCCCGGCCGGCCTGACCTGATGCTCGTCGCCAGCCGGGGAGGCGCCATGCGCTCGGAGGACGGCGGCAAGACGTGGGAGGCCTGCTCCGGGCTTCAACGGCGCGTCCTCGGGTTCCACTTCGACCAGAGCAGCTCCCCCGCGGCACGCACGTGCTTTGCGGGAGGGGGCGAGGGCATCTACCGCTCCGATGACGGCGGCCTCACGTGGCGGGCGCTGCGCAAGCCCGCGGTGGGCAAGCCCGTCATCGCCTTCGCCGGCGGCTCCAACAAGGGGAAGAAGGCGTGCGTGCTCTATTGTGCGGTGGAGGGGAGCCTCGAGGGCAGCGAGTACCGCGGAGGGATCCTCCGCTCCGACGACCGGGGCCAGACGTGGGTTCCCGCGATGGGGGAGGGGCTGCCGACGACGGTGCACACGTGGAACTTCAACGCGGTGGAAGGTCCCACTCAGTTCCAGCACCTCGTCACCAATGATGTCGACCCCTCCATCGTCTACACGGCCACCCCGTGGACCAAGAACGTCTACCGGAGCGACGACCGCGGCGCGCACTGGCGGCCGCTGCTCGACCACAAGATGTCGTCGCCGGGGTTCAACATCGGCCCGAGCTACCTGATAGATGAGACGGGCGAAGGGGGTGATAACGTCTCGGGCCTGGGCGTGAATCCCGTCAATCCGAACGACGTAGCCGTGAGTGACTGGATGTCCTGCTACATCTCGCACGACGGCGGGAAGACGTGGGCGGCCGCACACACCCGAAGCGCGGAGAAGGCGGGGGTGCGGGGGAAGGGGATGCGGTGGGTCAACACCGGCCTCGTGGTCACCACGGTGTGGCACTATTACCTCGACCCCTTCGAGCCGAATCGTCACTACATCGCCTACACCGACATCGGCTACGCCCGGTCCACGGACGCCGGCAAGACCTGGTACTGGCAGACGGGAGCGCCGCTGCGCAATACCACGTACGAGTTGGCCTTCGACCCCGAGGTGCCGGGGAAGATCTGGGCTGCGTTCTCGGATCTGCACGACATTCCCAACGCGAACGTCATTTACGGCCGGCACTACTGGCCTCAGGCGAGCGGCGGCGTGGGGATCAGCACGGACTTCGGGGCGACGTGGAAGGACACGTCGAAGGGGTTGCCGGGCAAGCCGATCATCTCGGTGGTGGTGGATCCAAAGAGCCCGAAGAGCCGTCGCACTCTGTACGCCTCCGCCTTCGAGGAGGGCGTGTACAAGTCTACCGACGGCGGGAAGACGTGGGTGAAGAAGTCGAAGGGGCTGGGCGCGCCAGTGGACATGCGCGTCTGTCGCCTCCTCCTCCATCCGGACCGCACCCTCTTCTGCGTGGTCACGGCTCTCCGTCGGGACGATGAGTTCGTGCCCGAGGGCCCCGGGCTGTACCGCTCCCGTGACGGCGGGGAGACGTGGGAGTGGATCAACAGCTCCTACCCGGTCCTGTGGCCCAAGGACTTCGATGTGGACCCGCGCGACAGCAAGGTGATCTACCTGGGCGCGGCCGAACGGGAGGGCGGGCTGCTGAAGACGACCGACGGCGGGGAGACGTGGGCGGTGGTGGCGCGGGAGGGGAGCGACTGTTTCGGCGCGACCATCAGTAAGCATCACCCGGACTGGGTGTACCTGTGCATCGCGGAGGGCGCGCAGGATGCCGGGCTGTGGCTGAGCAAGGACGCGGGCAAGACGTGGAAGGCGCTCGACGGCCTCCCATTCCGCAACGCCCAGCGCGTCACATTCGATCCTAAGGATCCGTCGGTCATCTACGTCGCCACCTTCGGCGGGAGCGTGTGGAAGGGGCCGGCGGAGTAGAAGAGGAGAGCGGCATGCCCCGCCAGTGGGCCCGCGAGGCATTGGACGACGGCGCCTGGTTCCACGGCTCCCCGGAGCGGCTGGAGGTGCTGCGCGCGGGCAGCACCATCACGCGCTCCCGGCCCGTGGCCGAGGCCTTCTCTCACAAGCCGTTCTGCCTGAGCGTAGACGAGAGCCAGCGGCCTCTGGAGATCTGTCACAACGGCACGCTCCCCGGCTACCTGTACGTGGTGGAGGAGGTGACGGAGGCCGATCTGCACCCGCACCCCGATTCCGCCTTCCCCGGCGGGGACCTGGAATGGCTGACCGACCGTCCGCTGCGACTGCGGTTGGTCGCCGGCGTGCCGATCGGGAACCGGCCGGATTGTCAGCACTGCCCGCGCCGCCCACCGCGGTAGGGGCCAGAACACGACGGGGACTGGCTCACCCGGCCGTGCCTCTCGGCAGGGCGTGCCCGTCCCCGTTGCACGACGCCTGTATTCGCCGTGAGTTACCCGGTCGTGATCTTCCCGGTGTCCACGGCTTCGAAATCGCTTCCCTTGACCTTCTTGAGCAGGTTCAGCTCGTCATCGTTCCAGTGTGAGTCCGGGGCACCGGTGATGAACCAGTCGCCGCCATTGTCCGCGAGGATGATCCCGTACTTCTTGAGCGCGGTGAGGATGACCTGGTTGTTCTTTGAGAAGCCGGAGATATCGTAGTCCGCCTTGAGGCGCATCCGCAGCCCCATGGGAGGCAGGTTCGGGTCGTGGCTGCTGCTCGCCCAGTGCGTGGCCGGCAGGATGTAGCCGCGCTGCGTCTTGCGGCAGGTGAAGCGGATGGCGTGGTTGATCGCGCCCGCGGCCACCTCGTCGTAGCGCACCAGGCCCGGAAGCACGGGCAACCCGGCGGCATCGGAGGAGGTCCATCCCAGCGGCCGCAGCTTGCCGGTCTTCAGATCGAAGATCGCTCCCGAGCCGCCCTTCCAGCCCACGTCCACCTTGAACGCGCGCCACACCTCATAGAGCTTGCAGTTGTCCGTGTCCACCACCAGCACATGGCGGTCGCCATCGGACTTGGGGCCGCCCTCGATGGGAGCGTTGTCGGGGATCGGATAGGGGCCGGGGTCGCTCTCGTCCGGGTACTCGAAGGTGATCGGGACCCTCTTCTGCGTGCCCTTCACGAGCACGTAGGGGATGCCGCCCTCGACGCTGAAGTCCGGATGCAGAGATGTGTTCGACCCCATGCTCATGCTCTTGACGAAGTTGGCCGAGTTCGGGTGCACGGGAAGCTTGGAGATGTCCATGTTCCACGGGTTGTCGGCCGGGAAGATCTGACACCCGCCGACCGAGGGAACCCCGCTCTTCACCGGCTTTCCCTTTCCCTTCTCCTGCCCGGCGCTGCCGCAACTCACCAGTGCCACAGCAGTCAGCAGCCCAAGACCCAACGCCCACTTCACAACTTGTCTGCTCTCCCGCGTCATCAGTGCCTCTACCTCCTTGTCTTCCCCCCGCGCGACCGAGTTCCCGATGCGTCCGGCTCCTCCTGCCTTGACTCACGTGGGTCGGGACCTGCTACAATACAGACCGCCGGCCCTGGGACCGAATCGTCGCGCGGGCCCGTCATCCGGGAAGCTTCGCAGCCCGAGCCGCGTCCTCCTCCTGCCTCTGGCTCAGGAGGCTGGCCCTTTTCGGCTGTTCGTATGCCTTTTCGCATTCGTGCCCTGCGACAGGAGGTACGCACCATGCGCATCTTCGAAACCGATGAGCACGGCAGTATAGAGATCCCGATCGGGGAGGACATCACCGCGCGCCACGAAACCCTGGCCCGGCGCAACCGCGAGTTGTTCGCGGCGCGGGGGATTCGCGCCTTCGATGTCGCCGGTTCCGTCGGCGCGGGGAAGACGTCGCTGATCGCGGCCCTGGTGGAACGCCTGAGCCCTCGCTTCGGGGTCGCGGCCATTGCGGGCGACGTGGCCACCACGTACGACGCGGAGCGAGTCGCGGGAAAGGGCGCGGTGAAGGTGCTGCAGATCAACACGGGTGGGATGTGCCACCTCGACGCGGTGGTCGTGCACCAGGCCGTGGGGCAGTTGCCGGAGACCGGGATCGAGGTGCTCTTCATCGAGAACGTGGGCAATCTCATCTGCCCGGCCTTCTTCGCGCTCGGAGTGGAGGCGCGGGTCGTGGTGGTGTCGGCGAGCGAAGGGGCGCACGTCGTGGCCAAGCACCCGGCCATGTTCCAGTCCGCGGACCTGGTGGTGCTGAACAAGATAGATATCGCGCGGGCGGTGAACGTGGACCTAGAGCAGCCGGTCGCGGAACTTGCCGCGGTGCGGCCCGGGCTGCCGGTGGTGCGCACCAACCTGGCCGCGGGGGAGGGTGTGGAGGACGTGCTTCGCGCCCTGAAGCTGGACTAGCGTGCACGAGTTCTCCCTCGCCACCGACATCTGGCGGAGCGTCACCGAGGCCGCGCGGCAGCACGGGGGCGGCCGGGTGCTGGCCGTGAGGCTGGAGATCGGGGCGCTCAACCTGCTGGCGGACGAGCAGGTCCGCTTCTGGATCGAGACTCTGGCCGAGCAGGACGGACAGCCCGGGGTGAAGGTCGAGATCACTCATCTGCCCGGGCGGGTGCAGTGCCGCGCCTGTGGGGCGGAGGCGGAGGTACCGACGCCCGCGGACAGCCGCGACCACTTGCTCGCGGTGCCCCTCTCCTGCCCGGCATGCGGCGCGGCGGAGGTGGCGGTGGTCGGGGGGCGGGAGGTGCGGGTGGTGAGCGCGGAGGTCGAGCCGGAGGGAACGCCATGACCTATCCCATCGGCCCTCCCTACGACTGGGATACCCTCCCTGCTACGGCCAGAGACGCCCTCCGGTCCTTCGTCACGCACGCCGCCGCCGTGCTCGACGGCAACTTCGTTGGCCTCTACCTCCACGGTTCTCTGGGCCGGGGGTGCTATCATCCGGCCTTCAGCGATGTGGACCTCCTCGTTGTCACGCACGGCGCGTGTGGAGACGACAGCATCGCCACGCTGGCCGCCCATCGGCTGCCCCTCGACCTGCACATCCACGCCGTGGGCGTGACCAGAGATCAGCTTCGCGGTGATGAAGTCCCGACCCCGGCCGAGTTCGAGCTTCAGACCGACAGTGGCGGGGACCACGCGCTCGTCGGAAGACGCGTGAGAAGCGGACGCGGTGACCTCCTTCTCGTGCGCCAGGACAGCTACGACTGCAACACCGCACTCGCCGGAGCACCTGTTCGCGAAGTGGTCCGCCCCGTGCTCTGGCGTGCCCTGGCCGCCAGTTGCGACGAGCTCCTCCCGCACCTTGTGCCCCATTTCAAGAACCCCGTCCTCATGCTCTGTCGGGTTTGCTATGCCTTTGCCCATCGGGCGCTCTGCTCCAAAGTCACGGCAGGGGAGTGGGCAGCACAGACCTTCGGCGCGGAGTGGCAGCAGGTCATCGAAAGCGCCTTGGTCAAGTACCACGACGGCCTCCCCGACAACACGGGCGAGACCCCGGAACTCCGAGCCTTCGAGCGGTACTGCCTGACCCTCATCAACACCCTCCGCCCTGTTGGAGGACCGCAGGGCCATGACGCAATATGACGCAATTCGGAGTTTCTTGGGGACTTCTCGCGGCGGCGACGTATGGGGCGCCGATTGTATCCTAGAGCGTCCTAACGGGCGTTGTGGGGAATCGGGCCGGGGGCGTGACGGCATGTGACGGCATTTCGGGGTTTTGGCGAACATTTCCGCAGGCGGGAGGGGCCGTGAACTGCGGTCGCACTACATAGTAGCGATTACTTGATCAGATGGTCCCCGGGGTAGTGTCGGTCTCGGCCAGCTCCTTCTTCATCACGAACGCGTTCTCGCCGGTGTCGCCGTAGTAGTGAGGAATGAGGCCTTGGGGCTGGAAGCCGAGCCTGCGGTAGAGGGCCTGGGCGATGACGTTCTGCTCGCGGACCTCGAGGGTCATCTTGGTGGCGCGGCGGGTGCGGGCGACCTGCATGAGATGGCGCATCATCGCCTGGGCGAGTCCGCGACGGCGCCATGGGGGGTCCACGGCCAGGGTGCTCACGTGCGCCTCCTCCGCGATGACCCACATGCCCGCATAGCCGATGACCTGTCCCTCGAGGCGCGCGACGACGTAGTAGGAGTTGAGGTTGTTCAACTCGCGCAGATAGGATTCCGGCGTCCAGGCGGAGGGGAAGCAGATCCGCTCGATGCGCAGCACGGCCGCCAAGTCATGGGGGCTCATCAGATCGAAGGTGACCGATGGCAGCCAGCTCTGATCAGCGCAGCCCGAGGTCAAGGTCGAGCTTCTCCTCTGCATAGGACTTGCGGACGTAGATCGGATGGAGGGAGGTGAGGTCGTCAGCGCCGGCCTCGGCGAAGCGGCGGGCGCCGAGCGCGGCGACGGCGCCGGCGTCCGGGAGGACCACCTCGTCTCTCACCAACTCCGCGCGGCCCGCGAGGGCGTCGGCCAGCTCGCCGACCGGCAGCCGGTCCACCTCACCAAACACTGACACTGGGCACTCGCAACCGGCCAGCCGCTCGGCCAGGCCAGCGGGGCTGGCGACGAACTCTTCCGCGAGGCGCGTCACGCTCTCTCCCCCTATGCGAAAGAGCCCGCCGTACACCTCGCCCCGGCGCGCGTCAAGCACCGGGCAGGCCAGTCCGGTGATGTGCGCGCGGCGCTGCCAGGCCATGGCCGCGAGTGAACTCACGCCGGTGAGGGGAGCGCCGTAAGCAAGGCACAAGCCCTTCGCGGTGGCCAGGCCGACGCGCAGGGAGGTGAACGACCCCGGCCCGAGGCCGGCGCACACGAGGTCGAGCTGAGCGAACGTCCGGCCGGCGCGGGAAAGGACCCGGCCGACCTCTCCCGCGAGCCGCAGGAGCAAATCCTGGTGCGTGCGCTCCCGCCAGGAGGCAAGCTCGCGGCCCTCCTCCACCAGCGCGACGCTGGCGCATTCCGTGGCCGTCTCAACTGCCAAGACCAGCATCCACCGCCTCCCGTGCGACCTCCAGCAGGCGCCGCCCGCGCGGCCCCGCCGCCCGCAGCACGACCTGCCGCGCTCTTTCGTCTTCGCCGTAGCTCAACTCGATCTCCAGCGCATCCCCTCGAAGGCCTACGGGCAGCCGCTCGGACCACTCCACCGCGACCACGGCCTCGGCCCCAAGCACCTCCTCCACCCCCACCTCCGGCAGGTCCGCCGTGGTGAGGCGGTAGAGGTCCAAGTGGTACAGCATCACCCGCCCCGGGTGCTCGTGGAGGAGGATGAAGCTGGGGCTGACGACCGGCCCGGTTGCCCCCAGGCCATCGGCCAGCCCCTGCACCAGGGTAGTCTTGCCTGCGCCGAGCTCGCCGCGAAGGGTGACCAGGTCGCCGGGCTGGGCGCGGCGACCCAGCGCGCGCCCCAGCGCCCGCGTCGCCTCCGGGGAGCGGGAGATATAGTGCACATCCTCCGGCGGACTGGCTGCCACGCCGACAAACTCCGTCCAACACGCGTGCGGAATATGGTATAAACCCATGAGATGGGGCACGTCGCGTGCGCGACCTGCGCCCCGTCCGCCTCGCCCACCGAACAGGATTATACTGACGACAGGCGAGCGGTGTCAAAGATGCGGGCCAGGCGCGGCGCAGGGCCCGACAGGAGGAGAGAATGGGGACACGCACGGGGAAGATGGTTGTGCTGCTGGTGGTGCTCTGTCTGGGACTGTGTGCGCTGGCTTGGGCGGAGGAGGCGGTGGAGGAAGAGGTGGCGGTAGCGGCGCCGGCCGCGCCGCAGATGGTAGCCCAGGCTCCCGCGGTCGTGCCCGCGCCTGCGCCGGTGGTTCCGCCGGAGATGCTGGGCGTGACGCAGAACGCGAAGGGCACCGTCTACTTCTACGATGATCGCCAGTGGGAAGTGTGGGCGACGATCGGCGCGATGAACGGGCTGAGGCCGACCGCGCAGGTCGAGTTCGAGCGATGCGGCCGCGTGATCGCCACCGGCACGGTGAAGGCGGTGCGAGACGCGGATTGCGTCATCACTCCCTGCCCCGGTACTCCCGCGGGCCAGATCCTCCTCGGGGACGACGTGCACGTGTGCTTGAACGGGACCCGGGCGGCCCTCGACAAGGTGACCAAGCGCGACCAGCGACTGCTGTGGATCGAGTCGTTGGCTTTCTCCCTGCTCGTGTGGTGGCCTAGCCTGTAACACGCGCGAGGAGGCGAAGCGTTCAGCCGGGCGGGAGCGATCCCGCCCGGCTTTGCCATGGCCGGCGGAAGTCACGGCCGCTCGCGGAGTTGCCCGCACGCGCCCAGCACCTCCGCCCCGCGAGAGCGACGCACGGCCACCTCCAGCCCGAGGGCGCGGAGCGCCTCCGCAAACGCGGTCGCGGGGGCCGAGTCAATCCGGCCGCGGGCCTCGGCGGGGTGCTGGGGAAGCAGGTTCACCATCGCGGGTAGGCCGCGGAGCAGGGCGGCCAGACGGCGCGCCTGTGCGGGCGTGTCGTTGAGCCCCGGGACGACGACGTACGCGAAGGCGACCTTGCGGCCCGTCGCCTGGGCATAGACGCGGGCCGCGGCGATCACCTCCGCGAGGGGATGGGTGCGGTTGAGGGGGACGAGCTGCGTCCGCACCTCGTCGGTCGCCCCGTGAAGCGAGATCGCGAGGTTCAGCTGCAGCCCTTCTCCGGCCAGCCGCCGGATCTGCTGGGGCAGGCCGCAGGTGGAGATGGTGAGGTGGCGTGCCCCCACGTGCAGACCCCCGGGATGGTTGAGAAGGCGCACCGCGCGCAGCACCGCGTCGTAGTTGGCGAGCGGTTCGCCCATGCCCATGAAGACGACGTTGCGGACCCGCGCGGGCTGGACTGCGCGCGCCACCTTGACCACCTGCTCGACGATCTCGCTTGCCGCGAGACTGCGCACCAGGCCGCGCTGCCCGGTGGCGCAGAAGGAGCACCCGAAGGCGCATCCCACCTGGCTGGAGACGCACACCGTGGTGTGGTCGGCATGGGGGATGAAGACACTCTCGATGAGGTGCCCGTCGGCGGTGCGAAAGCCGCACTTCGTCGTTCCGTCCCTGGCCGTGCGGCGGTCGGCCAGCTCCAGGCTGCCCGCGCGGGCCAGGTGGGGGAGGCGCTCCCGGAGGGGCAGGGGGAGGTCGGTCATGTCTGCGAACGCGGCCCCGCGGTGGAGCCACGTGAAGAGCTGGCGCGCGCGGTAGGCGGGCTGGCCCAGGCCGCGGATGAAAAGGTCCAGCTCCTCGGGCAGGAGGCCGAGCAGATCGGGTCTGTGCGCGGGTGCCGTGTCCATATCTTTGACAGCGACGGGACCCGCAGAGGCGGGTCCCGTTCGGATCTGCGTCAGAGCAGGGCGTCTGCCCCCTACTTCCCGGCCGCGCCGATCTTCTGCGCGGCGGGGTCGTCACTGGAGGCGAGGGTGGCCTGGCCCTTGCGCTTGCTGAAGACGACCGCGGTCACCAGGCAGGCCAGGCAGACGACCACGATGGCGGCGCGGGTGAGGGTGGAGATCTCGCCCAGCGCGACCACCGGGATGGCAAGAATGGCCACCAGGTTCATCACCTTGATGAGCGGGTTGAGGGCCGGCCCGGCGGTGTCCTTGAGGGGATCGCCGACGGTGTCGCCGATGACGGCGGACTTGTGGAACTCGGTGCCCTTGCCGCCGAAGAGGCCGTCTTCGATCTTCTTCTTCGCGTTATCCCAGGCGCCGCCGGTGTTGGCCAGGAAGACGGCCATGAGCTGACCGGTGAGGATGGCGCCGGCGAGATAGCCGCCGAGCGCCATCGCCCCGTCGGCCTTATTGGCGAACCCCAATCCGAAGCCGACCAGCAGGGGAGTGGCGATGGCGAGCAGTCCCGGGCCGATCAGTTCCTTCTGCGCGGCCGCCGTGGAGATCGACACGCACCGCGCGTAGTCCGGCTTAGAGGTCCCCGCCATGATGCCGGGGTCCGAATGGAACTGGCGGCGCACTTCCTCCACCAACAGCGTCGCCGCCCGGCTTACCGCGCGGATGGCGAAGGAGGAGAAGAGGAAGGGAACGGAACCGCCGATGAGCAGACCGATGAACACCACCGGGGCGTTGATGGGAATGCCGGTGGCACTCAGCCCGGCCTCCGCCACGAACGAGCCGAAGAGGGAGGTGGCGGCAATCACGGCGGTCGCAATTGCGAACCCCTTGGTGAGGGCCTTGGTGGTATTGCCTACGGCATCGAGGCGGGCGACGATGCGATGCGCGGCCTTGTTTTCGTTGCCGTGCTCGTCGCGCAGCGCGCCGGACATTTCGAAGATGCCGTTGGCGTTGTCCGTGATGGGCCCGAAGGTGTCCATCGCGAGCAGATAGGCCGTCGTGGTGAGCAGCCCGAGGCCGGAAAGGGCGATGCCGTAGAACGCGAGGTTGACGTCGGTGCCGAAGATGGCGAAGGAGCCGAACATGGTGGCGGCGATGGCGACGACGGCCCACACGCTCGATTCCATCCCCTCCGCGAGACCGGTAAGGATCATGGTGGCGGTGCCGGTGCGGGTGGCATAGGCAATCTCGGTGACCGGACCCTTCTCCGTGGAGGTGAAGTGCTCGGTCAGGCGGCCGATAATGAGGACGAGGATAATCCCCATCAAGGTGGCCAGGAAGAACTTCCAGGCCTGCGGCCCAAGGTAGACGAAGGCGACGATGCCGAACCCGATGGCGGCGAGAATGGCGGAGGTCCAGAAGCCGACATTGATCGGCTGCATGGGGTCCATGTTCTCGTCGTCGCGACCCTTCACGAACCAGGTGCCGACGATGGAGGCGAACACGCCCACGCCGCGGACCAGGAGCGGATAGAGAACCAGCTTGAGGCCCAATTCCGGATGGGCGGCGCCGGCTACCACGCCGAGGATGATGGCGGCGACGAGGGTGACTTCGTAGGACTCGAACACGTCGGCCGCCATTCCGGCGCAGTCACCGACGTTATCTCCCACGTTGTCCGCGATGGTGGCGGCGTTGCGAGGATCGTCTTCGGGAATGCCGGCTTCGACCTTACCCACCAGGTCGGCGCCGACGTCCGCGGCCTTGGTGAAGATGCCGCCGCCGATTCTCATGAAGAGGGCGGCGAGACACCCGCCGAAGCCGAAGCCGATCAGCACCTTCATCGCGTTATCCTGGAAGATGAACATGATGATGGTGGCGCCGAGCAGGCCCAGGCCGGTGGTGAACATGCCGGAGACGGTGCCCGCGCGGAAGGCGGTTTCGAGGGCGAGCTTGAAGCTCTTCAGCGCGGCGTTGGCGACCCGCGTGTTACCTCGCACCGCCAGTCCCATGCCGACGTAGCCCGCGCCGTAGGAGGCGGCGACGCCCATGAGAAAGGCAAGGGACACGCCCGCCGCGAGCGCCTGCCCATACTCGGGGTTCCCCTGGTAGAGGAAGAAGAGCCCGATGGCGATGACGATCACGAACCACACCATCGTTCTCACTTGCTGGCCCAGGTACGCGCCCGCGCCCTGCTGAATCGCGGCGCTCACGTCCTGCATCGCCTGCGATCCCGGGTCGGCCTTGAGGGTCTTGCGGGATAGGTACCACCCATACAGCAGGGCGACGAAGGCCGAGGCCAGCACCACCGCCAGCACCCCGAAGAACGTCGCTCGCTCCTCCGGTGCGATCGGGAGCTTCACCGCTTCCGCCGCGGCAAAGGCGTACGTTGGCATCGCCGTCAGCCCCAGCGCCAGTACCAACCACAGCAGTTTCCGTCTCACCTTGCGACCTCCACTCGATTTCCGTTGCTGCTACTCGTGGTGCTTCACTTCGGCCGTTGCCAGCTTCCCCTCCCCGGCGCCGGCCTTGCCGGAGGCGTCGAAGAGGCGGATGTAGCTGCGCACGAGTTCCTTTGCCGCCTGGAGCCCCGGGAGGAGGATCTTGCGCAGGTCCTTCTCCATGGGGCGTTTCCCGAACGCGTCATGGCAGCCGCGGAGGAAGGCCATGCTCACCGCGGTGGCTACGTTCACTTTGCACACACCCAGCTTCACGGCTTCCTCCAGCGTGCACTCGTTGGCGGCAAGGGCGATCCCCTTGGCCTTCGCGTCCGCGCGGGTGCGAAGCACGCCGCTCGACCCGTGGCAGACCAGCGGCACGCCGGTGGCCTCTCGCACCTGCTCGATGCGATCGCGGCGGAGCGGCCAGATATCGTCCCACATACCGTGGATGGAGCCCATCGCGGCGGCGAGGGAATCAATGCCGGTGCGCGTGACAAAGGAGTGCGCCTGGCTGGGATCGGCCATCAGGGATTCGACTTTGGGCCCGGCCTTCTCCCGCAGGAAGGCGACCTGCTCGGGCACGGGGCGAGCGCGCAGCGCGTTCATCTCGTCTGCGGCCAGGAAGTCCTCTATGGTGGGGATCTTACCCAGTTCGGCTTCTACGGGCAGCCCGCAGGAATGCGCCGCCTCCACGATCTTGGCGGAGGTGGCGATGTTCTCCTCCAGAGGGAGGGCGGAGCCGTCGAACATCAGGGAGGTAAAGCCGACGTGCAGACACTGGAGGTTCTGCAGGAAGCTCGTGCCGTGATCGAGGTGCAGGACGACGGGCACGCTCGCCTCCTCCGCGATGGTGCGCACCATGGTGGTGGCCATCTTGAGGCCGGCATACTTGATCGCCCCCTGGCTGACCTGGAGAATGACGGGGGCCCGCTCCTCTTCGGCGGCCTCGATGACGGCCTTGACGCACTCCATGTTGTTGGCGTTGAAGGCGCCTACCGCGTAGCCGCGTTGCTGCGCGTCCTGCAACAACTCCTTCGATGTGACCAGGGGCATGAACGACTCCTCTCTGCCGCAGTGTTCTCGGGTTTCGCGCGCAAAGCGGCCCCGGCGAAACGACTCGCTGGGCCGCCTGAAGCTTCATTGAATTCCCTTCCTAGTTACGGCCGGCCGGAGGAATCCCCTCTTGGAGAGGAACGCGCGTTTCGCGAAGGCACGGGGGGCCGCTCAGGAGCGACGGCCGCCGGGCGCCTGGCGGCGTCCAAGGAGCGCCTCCTGCAGGACGTGCTGGTCCTGCGGGGTGGCCACCCCGATCACCGTGTCGCCGGCCTCGAGCTGGGTGGTGCCGCTGGGGAGGAGGATGTGCTCGTCGCGGATGATGGCCGCCAGCACGCATTCGCCCGGGAGGTGGACGTCCTTCACCATCCGCCCGGCGGCCGGGGAGGTGGCGGTAAGTTCCGCGCTGGCGATGACGATGCGGCCGCGCCGTAGCGCGGTGAGCAGGAGGGAGGCGCCCGACTGCACCTCCTGGTCAATCAGGCTGTAGATGATACGCGTGCTGGACACGGTCTCGGTGACGCCAAGGAGGTGGAAGATGTGCTCGTTCTTGGGGCTGTTGACGCGGGCGATCTGGCGGGGGACGGCGAACTGCTGCTTGGCGATCTGACAGACGACGAGATTGTCCTCGTCGTGCCCGGTGACGGCCACCACGCAATCCGCGCGGTTCATGCCGATCTCCTGCATGACGCGCACCTCGCAGCCATCGCCGACGACCAGCGTTTCGCCGAACTCGGCCGCCAGCTCCGCGGCGCGTGCGAGATCCTTCTCCGTCAGCGTCACCTCGTGCCCCTCCGCGATGAGCGTGCGGGTGAGGTGGTATCCCACTTTTCCGGCGCCGACGACGATTACATACATAGGGACAGCTCCCTTCGAGAACGGGCGAAAGTAGCCAGGCCGGAACCGCCCGCTCAGCGGCCGGCCGGCGGCAGTTGACCTTCCTCGTGGGCGAGGAAGTAGTCGGTGGCGTTGCGCAGCGGCCGTGCGAGCAGCATGTCGTGGAACACGCCCGCGCCCAGCAGGGTGCTGCACATGGTTTCGATCTCGCGCCCCCGGAAGACTTCCGCACGAATCGGATCATACACCCGCGCCAGCACCTTGGGCACCTTGAACCGGTGCTTGGCGATCTGCGCGGCGACGATGTTGGTGTTGTCCCCGCTGGTCACGCTGACGAACGCGTCGGCCTGCTCGATGCCGGCCTGGCGGAGCACGTCCTCGTCAATGCCGACGCCGCGGATGGTCTCGGAGGTAAAGTTGGCTCCCAGCCGCTGCACGGCCTTGTCGAAGGCGGCCTGATCGCGGTCCACCACGGTGACGTGGTGGCCTTCCCGCGTCAGATACGAGGCCAGGGTGGAGCCCACGCGACCACAGCCCAAGATGATGATGCGCACGTCCTCACTCCCTCTGCACGTCCTGCCTGGGGCGCTTCGGTCCCGCGCCGGAAAGGCCGAAGCCCGGCCGGCCGGTAGCTTCTCTCCCGACCCCACTCCAGAGACGACATTCTCATCAGTCATGCGGGGAACGGCGGCGGTGACACAGCGCCTCCCCGACCGGCAGAGTATAGCATTCAGCACCCGGGGCTGCAACAGGCGGGGAACCAAGAAACCGGATCGCCACAGATCGGTACGGCGCCGGTCGCGGATGGGCCGATTGTCGCGCATTGGCTTCCCGCACTTTCCGGAGGAGCAGGATTGGGCCGTTCTTCGCACAGGAGCATTGGACTGCTCCGCCAAGCATAGGAGCCGCGAAGGTCGGGCACACCCAGGGGTGGGGACGATGGCCGTCGTCGGGAGGGAGGTCAAGCCACCGCGACTGCATCCGCCGCGCCTCGGAAAGCCGTGGGGGGCGTGGGCCGCGGGCGCGGCCTTGTTTGCGCTGTCCCTGCTGGCGGGCGGCTATCGGGTGTACGCGGGTCACCAGAGCATGCAGTTGCCGCTGGTGGAGTGGGTGGCCGACCCCAGCCTTTTCCCGCACGACCCGTTCGCAGCCACGCTCTCCCGCTACGGGGCCCCGGTCTGGTGGGCCATCGGCCGCGCCACGGTCTATTTCCCGATCGAGACGATCCTGCTGTCGCTCTTCCTGCTGGAAAAGCTCTGTCTCCTGCTTGCCGGGGCCGCGCTGGCGCGGGCGCTGTACCCGGGGAGCGCGCGGGCGCCGTGGGCGGGGGCCGCGGTGGTGGCCGTCGGCATCTGCCCTATCCTTGGCGGGGGAACGATCACGAAGACCTACTTCGAGCAGACCTCCGCCTCCGTGCCCTTCTTCCTGTGGGCCTTCGCCGCTCTGTTGCAGGGGCAGCCGTGGCGGTGGGCCGTGGCCTGCGCGGCGGGCACCGCGCTCAACCCCCTGTACGGCGTCTACGCGGTGACCTACAGCGGACTGGGCCTGCTCGCCCAGCACGGCCGGCGCGTGCGCGCCTGGGGGCTGCCGCTGCTGGCCTTCGCGGCGCTGGCGGCCCCGGCTTTCTGGTTCGCCGCCACGCGGACGCAGCCCGGTATCCACGCTGACCCGGCCCTGTGGCTTGCGGCCGCGCGGGCGCGCTCCGCATACCACCTCTTCCCTCTGGGCTCCGGCTTTGAGCGCCTGCTCGCCTTTGGGCTGCTCTTCGTCACCACGCTGGTCTTCGCGAGGGGATGCCGCGCGGCCCGGTTCGTGTGGGCCGCGGCGGCGGTCAGCGCCGCCTGGCTGGCCTTCGCGCTGGTGGCCGCCTACGTCGTGCCTGGTCGCCGCCTGCTGATGTTGCAACCGCCCCGCGCGACCGATCTGTGGTACGCGCTCGCGGGGGTGCTGCTGGCGGCCCAGACGGCGGCGCACTGGGAGAAGGGCGCGCTTCGCCCCCGCGGGCTCGCCCCGGTGGCCTTGCTGGCCTCCCTTCTCCTGCTGCGCATCCCTCCCGGAAGCGTGGTTGTCGGCTGCACACTCCTGCTGCTGCTGCACCCCGCGGTAAGCACGAGACTGTTCCGACGGCGGGCGCTGGCCTACGCGGTCATCGGCCTCGCCGTGCTGGGGAGCGTGGCCGGGGCGCGGCGGATCATCACCCGGTCCGCTCAGTATCGCGCGGTGACCCAGGAGGACGCACAGGCTTCGGCCTCCGTCCGGGAGGCAGGGGCCTGGGCCAAGACCCACACGCCGAAGGAGGCGGTGTTCCTCGTCCCGGCACAGATGGGGATGTTCCGCGCCCTCTCCCGCCGGAGCATTGTGAGTTCCTGGCAGGACGGCGGGGCAATTCTCTGGGAGGCTTCCTTCGCCGACAAGTGGATCGAGCGCATGCACGCCCTGGGCGAGCCGGTGGCCCCGGCGGAGGCCGGTCGCTGGCCCGTGGCGGCTTCCCCGTATCCGACGCGGTGGACGGACCAGCAACTGGAGGAGACCGGCCGCCGGTTCGGGGCCGATTTCTGCGTGCTTCCGGCCGACCACCTGACGCGGCTGCCCGTGGTGTTCCTGGGACAACACGGGCTCAAGGTAGTCAACCTGCTGCGGGGGAGGTGAGCCGCGGTCAGGTGGGGCCCTGCACCGCAGTGAGGGTCTGCTGGCGCTGTTCCGCGATCAAGGTGCGGACCACCGCGAGGATAGGGGCAGCGAGGAACATCCCGAGCAGTCCGGCCACCTGCGCGCCGATGAGCAGGGCGACGATGATCAGCACCGGGTGAAGCTTCAGCTCGTGCCCCAGCACGGCCGGCATCAGCAGCTTGCTCTCCAGCAGGTGCAGCACGGCGAAGGCCGCGATCACCCAGATGGCCACGCTCAACTTCTTGGCGAGCAGCACCACGACCAGGATCGGGATGGCGCCGATCACCGGCCCGACGATAGGGATGGCGCGGGTCACTCCCGCGATCACGCCCAGGAGGAGGTAGAAATCGAGGTGAAGGGCGCGCAAACCCAGGGTGACCACGACGAACGCGATCAGGCAGAGGATCACTTGTCCGCGGATGTAGCGCTGGAAGGCGTCGTCTGACCGAATGAGAGCATGCTCGGTCCAGGCCAGGTAGGGGCGCGGAACGAAGAACAGCACCTGGTGGCGGATGGCCCGCCCGTCGGCGAGCATGTAGAAGGCGAGGATAGGCACCAGGATCAGCTCGATCAGCATCTTCACATTGGCGACGGTCGCTTTCACCCCGCCCTGCACCACGTTCGTGGCGACGCCGAGCAGGCCCTCTCCCCAAGCGTCCAGGCTCTTCTGCAGCGGCTCCGGGAGGTCCCGGCGAAAGTCCTCCAGGTTCACCAACTGGCGGACCGCCGCCTCCTGATAGGCGGGCCAGTGGGCACGGAACTCCCGCACCTGATGGCGCAGGGAATCGGCGCTGATGATCCACAGTGTCCACAGCACCAGGCCGAGAAAGATGAAGACGAGGGTGGTCGCGGCGGAGCGGTGGAGGCGGCACTCCCGCCCCCGCAGGCGCCACCGAAGACTGCAGAACTGGTCTACCATGGGGCGCAGGATGTAGGCCATCACCAGGGCCACCAGGACGGTGACGATCACCTCGCGCATCCGCCATAGCACGAAGCCGGCGAAGGCCAGCAGCAGGATCAGGACGAGGGTGCGCATCCATCCGGAACGAGTTTCAGCCACGGCTATCCTTTGCGCGAGATCCACACGGCGATGGCGCTGCACAGCGCGGTAACTACGTAGATGAGAAGCACCACGCGGGGCACGGAGAAGCCCAGCTCCAGCAGGCGGTGGTGCAAGTGCTCGCGGTCGGGTTGGAAGGCCGGCTTGCCACTGAAGAAGCGGCGCACCGGCGAGAGGACGGTGTCGAAGAGCGGTACCGCCAGCACCAACGCGGGCACGAAGATGGCCAGCGCGGCCGGCACCTTGGTGGCGCCGAGGATGGTGATCGCGGCGAGGGAGTAGCCCACGAAATAGGCGCCGGTATCCCCCATCATGATGCTCGCGGGGTGCCAGTTGTAGGGGAGGTAGCCGAGGGCGCCGCCCGCGAGGGCCAGGCAGAAGACGGCGATGAGCGGACGGTGCCAGGTGACCGCCACCGCGCCCAGTGCGAGGCAGGCGATGGCGGCGACGCCAGCGGCGAGGCCGTCCAGGCCGTCAATGAGGTTGATGGCGTTGGTCACCGCGATCACCCACAGGATGGTGATCGGCCAGGCGAGCCAGTGCGGAACGAGCACGCTGCCTCCCGCGAGCGGATTGGAGGCCCAGTCTATGGTAATGCCGGCGAACAGCAGGGGGAAGGTGGCCAGCACCTGGACGAGCAGCTTGATCTTCGCGGGGACCTCCCACCGATCGTCCACCAGGCCCAGGAGGACGATGATGGCGCAGCCGGAGAGCAGGCCCAGGGGGCCGTACGGTAGCCGCTGGTGGAGTTGCTGGAAGGCGCCGGTGACGAGAGCGGCCGCGAGGAAGCCGGCGATGATGGCCACCCCTCCGGAGGTCGGCTTGGGGTGCGCGTGGACCTTGCGCTCGTTCGGGACATCGAGGCTTCCGAAGCGGCCGGCGGCCCACCGCCAGGCCGGGGTGGCGGCCACGCTCACCCCGGTCGCGGTCAGCAGCGTCAGCGCGAGTTCCTGTCCTACGTCCATCGGGTCGCTACGACCGCACTCTCTCGGCCGGCTCGGGGGCGTGCAGGAGTTCCACCCCGGCCTGGGCGAGCATCTCCCGCGCCAGCTCGTCGGGGTACTCACCGTGGTAGACGATGCGCGTCACGCCCGCGTTGATCAGCATCTTCGCACAGGTGATGCAGGGCTGGGTAGTGCAGTAGAGGATGGACCCGCGCGTATTCACGCCATGCAACGCCGCCTGGATGATCGCGTTCTGCTCGGCATGCAGGGCGCGGCACAGCTCTTGGCGTTCCCCCGAGGGGATGCCGAGCTGAGCGCGCCGGCACCCGACCTCCTCGCAGTGAGGCAGGCCGGAGGGTGCGCCGTTGTAGCCGCTGGCGAGAATGCGCTTCTCTCGCACCAGCAGCGCCCCCACCTTCCGACGCAGGCAGGTCGAGCGGCGGGCGATCACCCGCGCCATCTCCAGGAAGTATTCGTCCCACGTGGGTCGGTCGTGCATCTCCTCAGCTTTCCCCTTCGAGCGCGCGGATCTTCCCCAGCCGGCGGCGGTGGCGCTCCTCGTCACAGAAGGAGGCCTCCAGCCAGGTGCGGAGCACCTCCACGGCCAGCCCGAGCCCGACCACCCGCTCCCCGAGGCAGAGCACGTTCGCGTCGTTGTGGGCGCGGCTGAGCCGGGCGGAGAAGGTATCCCCGCACACCGCGGCGCGGATCCCCTCCAGCTTGTTGAGGGCGATGCTGCTGCCCACGCCGGTCCCGCACACCATCACCCCGAGATCGGCCTCCCCCTGCAGCACGGCCCGCCCCACCGCGGCGGCGTAATCCGGGTAATCGTCGGCCGCCTCCCGCGCGTGCGCCCCCACGTCCACCACCTCGTACCCCTCCTGGGCGAGCCAGTGCCGCAACTCCGTCTTGAGGTGGTAGCCGGCGTGATCGGCCCCCAGTGCAATGCGCATCCTCACCTGCTCCTTGGGAACGGAAGGCCCCGTCGCCGGGCCCCGGGTGCGTCTCGTTGCCTGCGCTCCCGCAGCCTACGCGGGCTGCACCGCTTTGCCTTCGGCCTGCTCTTCGCTGGGCTGGTGGATGGGGAGGACGAAGGTGAACGTGGATCCCTGGCCCAGCGTGCTTTCCACCTTGATCTCGCCCCGGTGGGCTTCCACCAGGTGCTTCACCAAGTACAGCCCAATCCCCGTACCATACTGCTTGCGGGTATCGCGATTGTCCACCCGGTGGAAGCGGGTGAACAGCTTGGTGAGATGGTCCTCCGGGATCCCGATGCCCTGATCGGTAACGCTCACCTGCACGTGGTCGTTGAGGCGCTCCGCGAGCACCGTCACCTTGCCGCCCTCCGGGCTGTACTTCACCGCATTGGACAGCAGGTTGGTAAGCACCTGCTCGATCTTGTCCTGATCGGCCGCGATGGGGGGGAGATCGCTGGGCGCAATGACGTCGAACTCGTGGTTTGAGGCATAGGAGCGCTGCGCGTCCACGATGCGGGTGATGGTCCGGTTGATGTCTACCTCCGTGATCACCAGATCCAGCATCCGGCCCGATTCGATGCGGGAGAGGTTGAGGAGGTCGCTGATCAGGCGCACCAGGCGGTCGCACTCCGTGTCAATGATGCGGTAGAACTCCATCTGCATCTCGCGGTCGTAATACCCCTCGGTATCGTCGAGCAGGGTGCGGATGAAGCCTTTCACGGAGGTGAGCGGGGTGCGCAGCTCGTGGGAGACGGTGGAGACGAACTCCGTCTTCATGCGCTCCACGCTGCGGATGTCGGTGATGTCGTTGAAGGTGGTGACCACCCCGAGGACGTTCCCGGTGTCGCCCTTGAGGAGGGCCGTTTGCACCTGGTAGATGCGCTCGTCCGGATGGTAGATGGAGATCTCCGCGCTGGCCTCCGCGCGGCCGTTGAGGCAGGCGTGCACCAGTTCGGTGATGTCCTCCTGGCGGACGACCTGGGTGAGGGGCTTGGCCGTGCTGTCGTCGCCGGTGAGCTGGAAGATGTGCCGGGCGGCGGAGTTGATCAGCCGGACCCGGCCCTGGGCATCCACCACCAGCACGCCGGACAGCATGCCCTGCAGCGTGGCCTCCAGTTCCCGCTTCTCCTCCACCACGCCGATGTACAGCTTGGCGCTGGAGATGACGGAGGCCGCGTTCCGGGCGAGCGCGGTGAGGAGCGTGACGTCCTCCTCGGTAAAGCGCTGGCCGCCCCGCTTGTTGAAGGCGTGGAAGACGCCGATGATAATCCGCTCCACCACTTTGCCGTCCGCGTCCCGGCGCTCGACGGCGAGCGGGACGGTGAGGGCGTTGCGCATGTGGAGCAGCGCGACGTTCTCCTTCACCGTGCGCGGGTCGGTCATGGCATCGTCAATGATGATCGCCCGCCCCTCGCGAAACACCTGGCCGGAGGCCCCTTGCGTCGCCCGCACCCGGAAGATGCCGATCTCCTCCTTGGTCAGCCCCAGGGCCGGCCACTGCGCCACTAACTCGCCGGTCTCCTGGTCGTAGAGCATGATGACCGTCTTCTCCGCGCGCACGATCATGGCCACCTTCTGCATGAAGCGGCGCAGGGTGGACTCCAGCTCGGCCGCGGTGGTGATGGGCGCGCCCGCGCCGCCGGCCGACTCCTGCAGCTCGGCCTCCAACTGCCGCTTGGCCTGCAAGAGGTCGCTGATCTGAACGCGCAACCGCTCGAGTTCGGCGCGGATCTCGTCGTCTTGTCGCGTGGAGCCTGCTTGTCCAGTCAAGCCACTACCTCTTCCTGGGGAACCCTCAGGGCCCCTTACTCGGAGCCGACCGCGGTCTCCTCCGGCACCCCTCGGGGCGCCTCGATGTCGGCCTCGCGGAGGTAGCGGGCGGCCACCTCCGGCGGCGTCACGTTGATATACATGCCCGTCCCCATCTCGAACCCGGCCGCGATGGTGAGGCGCGGGAAGATCTCCAGGTGCCAGTGGAAGTCGGGTCGGTCATCGCTGTCGCAGGGGGCCGTGTGGATGTTGAAGTTGTAGGGGGGATCGTCGAGGGTGCAGTAGATGCGGAGCAGCGTCTGCCCCAGGATGGAGGCGAAGCCGGTCTGCTCGTCGGCCGAGATGGCGGCAAAGGAGGCGGAGTGCCGCTTGGGCAGCACCCACGTCTCGAAGGGATACTTCGAGGCATACGGCTCGAAGGCGATGAACGCGTCGTTCTCCACCACCACCCGGCTGCCCTCGCGCCGCTCCTGGGCGAGGATATCGCAGTAGGCGCAGCGGTCGCGATAGCTCTCGTAGCGCTTCGCCCCCTCCATCTCCGCGGCCACCTGTCCGGGCACCATGGGCGTGGCGATCAACTGGGAATGGGGGTGACTGAGGGAGGCGCCGGCCACCCGTCCGTGGTTGCGGAAGACAAGGATATACTTGAGGCGGGGGTCTTTCTTCAGGTCGAGATAGCGGGCCCGGTAGGCCCACAGGACGTCTTCGATCTGGCGCGTATCGAGAAGGGCGAAGGGCTTGTTGTGCTCCGGGGTCTCGATGACTACTTCGTGCGCGCCCACGCCGTTCATCCAGTCGTACATTCCGTAGCCGGTCTTGTTCAGTTCCCCCTCCACCGCGAGGGCGGGGAACTTGTTGGGCACGACCCGCACCCACCAGCCCGGGCCGTTGCGCTGGCTGCCGGGATGCCGAAAGGCAATGATCTCCGGCGGGGTCATGGCTTCATTGCCCGGACAGAAGGGACATCGTGACGGATCGTCGCTTTCGCTGCCACGGGGACGGGAGGCGAAGTCGGTGGGGCGCTTGGCGCGCTCGGTGGCAATGATGACCCACTCGCCCGTGATGGGATCGCGTCGCAGTTCCGGCATTCATTGACCTCAGGGGAGGGGAGGAGAGGGGGCACGAGGCCCGCGAGGCGCCGCCCGCTCCCTTCCGGTTGCCGCTCCCGACTTCTGCTTCCCACCGTGCCGCGTGCCCGAGGCCTACCTCACCTCATCACGCGCGGGCCCTGCCTTCCGCCTCGCGTCACCGGGCCGCGCCTCTCCCCGCCGGCGCGTACGACTCGCCGGCGGGATGGCACGCTCCGTCGCTGCCCTGTCCCGGCCGCGTCAGGCGCTGGCTGACCACGGTGTCAGGCGAGAAACCAGCGCAGGAAGCAAGTCACCACAAGGGCGACGTTGCCGGCCCCTGTCGTGCCTGAGCGGCCACGTCAATTCTACCTACGGGGTCGCCGCCTTGTCAAGGTTCCGACCTGGGGTCCGAGCTCAGTGCGGAGGGGGGCGGCCGGCTAGGCGCGGAACCTCACCAGCACGACGTCCCCTTCCTCGACCTGGTAGTCGCGCCCCTCCGTGCGCACCTTCCCGAGGTGGTGCGCCTCTTGCCAGGAACCGGCCGCGTCGAGCGTGGCGAATTCGGTGACCTCTGCGCGGATGAAGCCCCGCTCCATGTCGGTGTGGATCTTGCCGGCCGCGTCGGCCAGGTGCGTGCCCCGCTGTGCCGTCCATGCCCGCGCCTCGGCCCCGACACCGGTGTAGAACGTGATGAGATCGAGCGCGTCATAGCAGGCGCGAACTACCCGGTCCAGGCCGGTCGCCTCCAGGGAAAGCTCGGCCACGAAGGCCGCCCGCTCCTGCTCGCTCAGCTCCGCCAGGTCGGCCTCTAGCTTGGCCGTCAGCGGCACCACCGGGCCGCCCGCAGCCATCTCCAGTCGCACCAGGCAGGCCTCCGATTCGGGCGAGTCCTCGCCCATGTTGGCGAGATACACCTCGGGCTTGGCGGTGAGCAGGTTCAGTTCGAATGTGGCGAGCGCCTCGGAGGCTCCCTCCAGCGTGCGGGCCGGGCGGCCCTCCCCCAGGTGAGCCGCGAGGCTGGTGAGGGCGTTGGCTTCTTCCCGGGCGGCCTCGGTGTGGGACTTGACCGCGGCGCGGGTCTTCGCCTGCCTTCGCTCGACCGTGGCGAGATCGGCGAGGGTGAGCTCCAGGTTCACGATTTCCGCATCCCGTACGGGGTCGAGCCCTGCTTCCACGTGGGCTACGTTCGGATCGGGGAAGCAGCGCACGACGTGCAGGAGCGCGTCCACCTCCCGAATCTCGGCCAGGAACTGATTGCCCAGCCCCTCGCCCTTGCTCGCCCCCCGCACCAGCCCGGCGATGTCCACGAACTCGATGGCCGCCGGCACGGCCCGCTCCTGGTGGAAGATGGCGGCCACCCGCGCCAGCCGCGGGTCCGGCACGGCCACCACCGCGCGGTTGGGCTCGACGGTGGTGAAGGGGTAGTTCGAGACCTTCGCCGCGCCCGCGGAGAGCGCGTTGAAGACGGTGGATTTGCCCACGTTGGGCAGTCCGACGATGCCGACGCTCAGCATCCGCGCGCGACTATCTCCCGCAGCGTGCGGGCGTTGTGAATGGCGTACCCGTGGGCGTCGTTATTGAAGTAGACGTACACATCCCGTCCCTCCTGGCGCCATGTTAGCACCCTTTGCCCCCAATGGGAAAGCGCCTCGGCCGAGTAGTCGGCGCTGTCCTCGCCGCCGTGAAGGCGGAGGTAGCAGAACGGCGCGGTGGCCGGGGATTCGGGGTAGGCGGGGGAGGAGACCCGGACGAGGGCCATTCCGTGCTCGTGCAAGAGCGCGTAGACGCCGTCGTCGAACCAACTCAGGTGGCGGAACTCGAAGGCAAAGTGGAGGTCAGCGGGCAAGGCGGAGAGGAAATCGCGCAGGCGGGGCCGGTCGCAGGGCCACTGCGGCGCGGTCTGGAGCAGGATGACGCCGAGCCGATCCTCCAGCAGCCGCGCGCGGGAAAGGAACAGGTCCAGTTCCGCGCTCACGTTCGCCAGTCGCTTGAGGTGGGTGATGAGGCGGGAGGCCTTCACCGCGAAGAGAAACCCGGGCGGGGTGCGCCGCCGCCAGCCGGCAAACGTGGAGGCGGCGGGGAGACGGTAGTAGGTGACGTTCAGCTCGACCGTGTCGAACTCCACCGCGAAGTGCTCCAGCCAGGTCCGCTGGGGCACGCCCCGCGGGTACAGCACCTCGCGCCAGTGGGGGTACATCCAGCCGGAGGTGCCGATGCGGATCTCGGCCATGGCGTGGCCGCGTCAGCGCGGCCCGGTGGTGAGGTGCTCCAGCTTGGCCTCGACCTGCTCGACCAGGGTGGCGAGGCGGAGGCAGGACTGCGCGTCCTCCTCCAGCAGCACCTCTCCGGAGAGCACCCGGTCGGCGAGCCGCTCCAGCCAACCGAGGCCGGCGTACAGCTCAATCAACTGATTGCGGTCATTCAGCCGCGGCCCGAGGTCGCGAATGCGGTTCGCGAGGGAGTCCAGCCGGTCCGCCTGCTCGGTCAGGAACTCCTCTCGCTTCTGCTCGATGGAGGAGGCCAGCTCCTCGCTCTGCTTTCGCTTGCCGGTCAGATACTGGTCCACCTCCTTGGCCGCACGCCGCAGGCCGGGGAAATGGTTGAGCGCCTGATTGATGAGGAGCACCCGGTGCAGAGATTCGAAGTCGTAGGCGCGGCGGGCCGACTCATCCCCGTCCGCATCATCCCCCTCCCCCTCGATCGCAGTGACGATGCCGGTGTCGGTCCAGTAGCAGAGCTGCCGGCGGGAGACTCCGGTGAACTGCGCCGCCTTCCCGGTCGTCAGCTTGAGGTGCCTGAGCAGGCCGGAGGGCTCGATGGGCTGCAGTATTTCCTTCTCGCTAGTGGCGGAATCCGACATTGGATGCTCCCTTATTCCCCAAGAATCTTCCCAAGGCCGAACGTCCGAACGTGCACGCGGAAACGCGCGGCGCGTTGGCACAAGCCCGCGTGAAGTATAGGAGGAGGAGAGCACAGGGGTCAACATGCCCCCGCAGATTGCCGCGATTCTTGTTCAGAAAACGCGACGTCGGCGGGACAGCCGTGCCGCCCGTGCCCCAGCGCCGGGCGCCTAGCGTTCCGCCACCTTGGTCACCGAGTCGAGCGGCTCGATTGCGATCACCGCGCTCTTGCGGACGGCGAGCACCTCGTACTCCGCGGCCAGGCGGCGTGTATCACCGTCGCGCACGTAGAGCTTGGCCTCCACTACCGGGATGAAATCGCGCTTGTCCTGCTCGATCTGCTGGAGGAGACGACGGTTGGCGAACTTCCACACCCGTCCCTCGACGTGCTGGGTCGCGAGCAGAATCGTGACCGGCACGAATCCCTGAAACTCCTCGGGTGCAGCCATGAGACACCCCCCTTCTGCTGAATGTCAGCCCGTCTCTGCACGGTACTACCACATCTCGCCCCGAGCATACGGCGGCCGGACCACCGCCCGCCGCTCGCCCAAGACTCTGCTTAGTCAAGGTATTCACCGAGCACCCCCTGTTTCCCTTCTTGCCCGAGCAAGTTGTTTTCCCCCACACTTGGCGCCTGGGCCCGAAGAGTCCAGCCTGGGACGGTGGCGCATCGTGACAGGAATCGCGCGGCCTGCCCGGAACCAGGGGCGCAAGGAGAGAAGCCATGAGACTTGGCGGCCCGGTGTTCGTGAAGACGGAGGATCCGGAGGAACTGGCGCGGGCGCACCGCGCCCTGGGCTATCGCGCGGCCTACTGTCCGCCGGTGCAGCTCGCCGACGCAGACCGCGTGCGCGCCGTACGCGAGGCCTTCGAGAGGCACGACGTGGTGATCGCGGAGGTGGGGGTGTGGAACAATCTCATGGAGGTGGACGACGCCAAGCGCAAGAAGAACCTCCAGGCGAACAAGGAGGCACTCGCCCTTGCGGAGGAGATCGGCGCCCTGTGCGCGGTGAACATCACCGGCTCGCTGAGCGACGACGCCTGGGACGGGCCCGATCCGGCCAACCTCACCCAGGAGGCCTTCGAGATCGCGGTGATGAACGCCCGGGACATCCTGCGCGCGGTGAAGCCGAAACGGGCCTACTTCACCTATGAAATGATGCCCTGGGCCATCCCCGACGGGGCCGAGGCCTACCTCGCCCTCATTGATTCGGTGGACCATCCCCAGTTCGGCGTCCACCTCGACGTCGCCAATATTATCAACAGCGTCCGCCGCTACTACTTCAGCACCGACGTGATCCAGGAGTGCATCGCCGAGTTGGGCGAGCACATCGTCTCCTGCCACCTGAAGGACGTGCGGCTGGAGGGGAGGTTCACCACTCACCTGGAGGAGGTGCGCGTCGGCACCGGCGGCCTGGACCTCCGCGCCTACTTGCAGGGCATCTACGATCTTTCGCACCAGCCGCCGATGATGCTGGAGCACCTGAAGAGCGAGGCGGAGTACGACGAGGCGCGGAAGTACATCGTCGAGCTGGCGGAGGAGATGGGGATCACGTTCGCGAAGTAGTTTCCGCGGTCTGAACACAAAGGGCATCGAAGAGGCGAGGAGGCGAAGAGGCGAAGAGGCGGAGGGAAGAAGCAGCGGGCCGGGCGCTCGTTGCCGCTTTCTGCCGCTTTTCGTGAATTTCGTCAAAGCGGCAATGGCCGCCGGCGATTCCGTCCAGAAGCCCTCTGAAGGGCCCTGAGAGGGGGAATGCGGGCTTGCCGCAAGCGGCAGGAAAGCGGCAGATCTGCGGCAAGGAGCGGCAAGAGCGGCAGGCGCCGGGGTATAGCGGCCGGGGGAACGGCCGGGGGCTCGCCTGGCAATCGC
>Ga0315282_10002691_pt1 | contig 32369 bp, 24 predicted proteins | sample YL17G07_20_MG_FD_203693 | JGI IMG/M metagenome (GOLD analysis project Ga0315282, IMG submission 203693) | Sediment microbial communities from Yellowstone Lake, YNP, Wyoming, USA - YL17G07_20 | ecosystem: Environmental > Aquatic > Freshwater > Lake > Sediment | place: USA: Wyoming | collected...
CTCCCGCATTGATACCTTGCCCCGTTCCCCTCCCGTCCGTTTTCTTTACATTGACTTTCCGGAGTGCCGGGGTTTCCCTACGTGAGAGACGATTCTGAAAGGAGCACGCCCGACGATGGGTGACGCACTGGGGATGATCGAGACGCGCGGACTGGTGGGCATGATCGAGGCCGCCGACGCCGCGGTGAAGGCTGCGAATGTCACGATTCTCGGTTGGGAACGGGTCGGAGGCGGTCTCGTGACCGTGTTCCTCCGGGGCGATGTGGCCGCCGTGAAAGCCGCGACGGACGCCGGTTCCGCCGCCGCGCAGCGCGTCGGCGAACTCGTCTCGGTGCACGTCATCCCGCGGCCGCACCCGAACGTGGACGAGATCCTGCCGGGCGGCAAGAGCACGGGGAAAGGTCAGACGAGCTGAGGTTTCGTCGCGGGCGCGTTGGGAACAAGCCCGCGTGTTGGCCCAGTTACCCCTTTGCCACACCGTGGGCGGACTCACGGGTCCGTCCTACGTTGCGGTTTCGGTCATAGGGAATCGCCATGATTATTGGGCGCGTCGTGGGCACGGTGGTGGCCACGCAGAAGGATGAGAAGCTTCGCAGCAGCAAGCTGCTCGTCGTCGAGACCATCGACCCGCTGACGGTGCAGGGGAAGAAGTCGTACGCCGTCGCGGTGGATGCCGTCGGCGCCGGGATCGGCGAGGTCGTCCTGTGCGCGAGCGGAAGCTCCGCCCGTCTGACCCCGGCGACGGAAAATCGCCCGGTGGACACGGTCATCATGGCGATCGTAGACCACTACGAGATCGATGGGCGGGTGATCTACCGGAAGTCGGACGTTGACGCGAAGACACCCGGTACGGTCTCCGTCTGACGGGTTCGAATGGACGCGGGGTGAACCTCCGCGTTTCCGCTTCAGACGACGCGGTCGACTCTGGAGGCAACAGTGCAGCAGATTGACGAAGCGCGGGTGCGCCAGATCGTGGAGCAGGTGGTGAAGTCCCTTTCGCCGGAAGGCAGGACTCCGCCGGCCGGGTCGGTCGTTGCCCCCGCGAGATCTGCCGACGGGGACGGCGCGAAGCCACCGCCAACCACCCTTGGCGACGGCGTGTTCGCGACCATTGACGAGGCGGTCGGTGCGACGGAGAAGGCGCAGCGCGAGTGGATCAAGATGACCCTCGAGAAGCGGAAACTCGTGGTCGAGGCCGTGCGCAGAGTTGGCATCGAGAACGCCGAGATGTTCGCCCGCTACACGGTGGCGGAGACGGGCATGGGGCGGGTCGCGGACAAGATCGTGAAGCACGTCACCGTCTGCCAGAAGACCCCCGGCTTCGAGGACCTCGACACCATCGCGTGGTCGGGCGACAAGGGCCTCACCATTGAGGAGATGGCCCCGTACGGCGTCGTCGCCGCAGTGACGCCGTCGACCCATCCCGTGCCGACGATGCTCAACAACACGATCTGCAACCTCGTCGCTGGGAACGGGATCGTCTTCAACGGTCATCCCGGCGCGAAGCGGGTGTTCGCGCTCGCCATCCAGACGGTGAACCGGTACATCGTCAAGGCGGGCGGACCGGCGAACCTTGTGACGACGACCCCGGAACCGACCATCGAGAGCGCAAACGCTCTGTTCAAACACCCGGCGATCAAGCTCATCCTCGTGACCGGCGGCGCGGGGGTAGTCAAGGCGGCGATGGGCTCCGGCAAGAAGACCATCGCGGCGGGTCCTGGCAACCCGCCGGTCGTCGTTGACGAGACTGCCGACCTCGACCGCGCGGCGAGGAGCATCATCGAAGGCGCATCATTCGACTGCAACGTGCTGTGCGTCGCCGAGAAAGAGATCTTCGTCGTCGACACGGTCGCCGACGAACTGAAACGGCTCATGGTCAGACACGGCGCGTTCGAGCTGACGACGGCGCAGATCGAGGCGCTGGCAAAGAACGTCTTCAGCGGCGAAGCCGGGTGCGCGCACCCGGTGCTCGACCGGAACTTCGTCGGACGCGACGCGGAGACGCTTGCGAAGGCCATCGGCATCACCATTCCCTCGACGACGCGCATTCTCTTCGGCGAGACGAACAAGGACCACGCCTTCGTGCAGCACGAGCAGATGACCTCCTTCATTCCGCTCGTGCGATGTCGGGACGTGCATCAGGCCATCGACTGGGCTATTGAGGCGGAGCACGGGTTCTTCCACACCGCCTGCATGCACTCGAAGAACGTCGAGTACATGGACAAGATGGCCAGGCTCTGCAACTGCACGATCTTCGTCAAGAACGGACCGTCCACCGCCGCGCTTGGCTCCGGCGGCGAGGGCACGCTCACGTATTCCATCGCCGGGCCGACCGGCGAAGGCGTGACGACGCCCCGCACGTTCACCCGTCGCAGACGCTGCGCGCTCGTGGATTATTTCAGGATCATCTGAGCGACTGCCCGCACAGGGGGAACAAGGAAGCTGGCCCCTGCAGATGGTCCCGGCGGCACCGGTGGACCTCGACGGGTCCGCACCAAAACCTCAGGACTCGCGTGGTGCGCAGTCCATCATGCCCTCGTACCGAGCAACCTGCCGCACGTGGTCGCCCAGTTGGGCCCCCAGGCACCCGGCATGGCCTTTCGCGCCCCGGTGCAGTCACGCAGCATCCAACCGTGTGCGAAGAAGCAGCTCGTGCCCGTTCGAACGTCGGACGGTAGGTCGTTGAGCGACTGGCTCGGGTCTTCGATGGCTTGCGGCGTCTCGCCCTGCGCTACAGATGCGACGCCGCCGGCCAGATGAGGCCGCTTGAACCGGACGCCGTCGTGATCACGCTACGGCATCGCTAAGAAGGTCTGGTCATATGGTGAGCATGTCGGGCGCAGACGTGGCGGAGCACGAGAAGCGCGGCACACGCGACATCTGGTGGCTAGTGCTAGCTGTTGTTCTGTACGGCACCCTATGCTGCCGGATCGTCGCCACACGCCACTACTGGCCGGGACCCGATAGCGGCGCGTACATCTCCGCATCTGTCGCCCTCTATCGAGGCATTGGCCTCAAGGACATCACCTCTCCGGTTGGGACGCCGGAGCAGGTATGGGCACGCATTCCGGCTTGGGTCCGCTGGGACCCACAAGCGATGGAAACGCCCGACTGGCCCCCCTTTGTTCAGTACCCTCCCCTCTTCTCTCTGCTACTCGTCCCGTTCGTGTGGCTCGGCTCAGGTTCTTTCTCCGTCTTGCAGATATTGCCGATGACCTTCGGCCTTCTGGCGATCCTTGCCATGTACCGCTGGAGGTACGAACTGTTCCCTGCTTCGTGGCAAGCCGTACTGCTGCTCACAGTCGGCTCTCTGGCAACGTTCTATGCCACACAAGTGCAGTCTGAGATCGTACACCTTCCGTTTGTGATCGTTGCGGCCGTGATGTTGAAACGTGCAAACGATCGCCCTGCTGAGGTCTTCACGTACGCGATGCTTGCGGGGCTGGTGCTTCTCGTGGCCCTCTCTGTGCACACGAAGGTCTTCTTCTTCTGCGTTGGCGCGGCGGCATGGATTCTTCTGCGAGCGCGAGCACCGGTCATCAAGAGGCTGGGTAGTGCGGCCGTCTTTCTCGCACTGACCGCCGTCCCAGCCCTTCTCTGGATGCAATTCGCGACCTGGTCGAAAGTGACGAGCGGCAGTACCGGGCTTCTCAACAACCCCTATTGGTCCGTGGATATGTCCGACCCATCGGGATCTTCCGTGTTCAGCCTCGCGGGAGCCAAGATACTCGTGTACCGCCTTGTGTCGGCTGGAGCGAAAGTCCTCAACGCAACCGGTGCCTACTTGGCGTTCTGGCGTCCCCAGGTGACGAGCATGTTCTATGTGCGCGTACTCCTCGAGAGAAAGCTGCAAGTCCTTGGTTTCCTGATCTTCACCGCGCTCATGGTGGCCGGTTGGCGACGATGGAGTGAAGTGGCTGGCGGGGCTGTCGCCTGGTCAACCGGCGTTTACCTCGCCGGCGTGTCTCTGTCCCCGTGGATGGCGACTCGTATGGTCGTGCCAGTTGAGCCATTTGTGTTACAGGCGCTCCTCTTCGGGTTCTTCGCGACGCTCGACGGGTTCTGCGGAAGGATGCGACGCCTCCGGACGTTTCTGGTGGCCGGTGGCCTTGCCTGGGCAGTTGGTATGCAGGCATGGAACTGGGTGACGCTCACGGTGGAACGGGACAGAGCCTCCGTTGAGAGCCAGATAGGCAACCCCCGGACGCGTGCATCATTGGCGGTGCTCTCCCGGCTTTCCGGAGACCCGGTGGTGATTACGCAGGGTAATGTGCCGATGCTCGCCCTTGTCAGCGGCAGACCAGCAATCGGCGCAAGTGCCCTTGAATGGAAGGAGTCCAACGCGCTCCGGTTCTTCGCTGCAGGTGGCTCGGCGATCCTGATCGGCTCAGCAAGGGATTCTATCGGCGTGCATCGGATCGCGCTTGATCGTCTCTTGCAGCCATGGGGAAAACAGGCGGCGGAGAACGCAGTCGTCGCGCACTATGACAGTACCCGCGTTGAGGTCTCTAGAGTGAATGCGCGGGACGGTGTCGCCGGGCTTCTGGGTCCGCACGAACATGAGCTATCGTTGTACGCCGTCCACCCGCGCTGGATGAGATTGACGCGTGAGGACCGCGAGGCCTTGTGGCGGGCCGCGTTCCCGTAGGGTTTCCCAGTGCCCGGCCAGGTGGGCCGTCTCAACTCGCGAGATCTGAACATGGTCAGTCATTCGGTCGCTGATCGCTGCCTTCGCAGTCATCGGAACCGCTCCGGATTCCCTTTGTTGTCCCGCTCTTCCTGCTTATTTTCAGGTGTGCGCTCGCGATCGTACTAACCGGTGCATCTGCGACGAAGGAAATCAATGCAACTCGGACGGATCATCGGAACCATCGTCTCCACGCGGAAGATTGAGACGCTCAGCGGCGTCAGGCTCGTCGTGATGGAGCCGCTCGACGCGCACGAGAAGCCGACCGGACCGCCCGTTGCGGCAATTGACGTCGTTCAGGCGGGCGTCGGGCAACTCGTTTACTGGGTCGGCTCCCGCGAGGCCTCACAGGCGCTGGAACCCCCGTTCGCGGCGGTGGATGTCGCCATCGTCGGCATCGTGGACCGCGTCGACCTGTTGGCGGACCGGAACAAGTTCGCGTAGGGGCGAACCCCCGTGTTCGCCCTCATTCGAGCGACCGAAGAAGGCGTAAAGATGACCATCGGGCGAGTCGTCGGCAGCCTCGTTTCCACGATCAAGCATTCGGCGTACGCGAACACAAAGATCCTGCTGGTCCAGCCGGTGGACCTCGATGAGGATCCCGTTGGCCCGGAGATGGTCTGCGTGGACACCGTCGGTGCGGGCGCCGGTGAGCTGGTGCTCGTGTGCAGGGAGGGTGCGGCGGCGCGGCAGGTGCTGAAAAAGGAATACGCGCCTGTCCGCTCGCTCGTGATCGGCATCGTGGACGAGATCAAGCTCGCCGACGGCAGGCGACTCGTCGGGCCGTGAAGCCCGTCATAGTTGAGGATGAGCCATGGCAACGCCACTGTTCCAACTGAAGCAGCAGATCGTGGACGCATGCCACCGAGTCTACAACAAGGGCTGGGTGGCCTCGAACGACGGCAACCTGAGCGTCCGGATCGACAAGGACCGTGTCCTCTGCACGCCCACCGGCCACAGCAAAGGCCTCATGACGCCGGAGGACCTCTGCGTCGTGGACATGGAGGGAAACAAGCTCGACGGCCCGGCGCATCGTAAGCCGTCCTCCGAGATGAAAGTGCACCTCATGGCGTACCAGGAGCGCGACGAGGTGAACGCCGTCGTCCACGCGCACCCACCGTACGCCACCGGCTACGCCCTCGCCGGGCTCGACCTCGGCGAATGCAAGTTGCCGGAGGTGATCATCTCCCTCGGCACGATACCGCTCACGCAGTACGGCTCGCCGGGCACCGACGAGTTGCCGGACAAGATCAAGGAGTGGATTCACACCTCCGACGCGTTTCTCATGGAGCTGCACGGCGTCGTCACGGTCGGCAAGAGCGTCCTCGACGCCTACTTCAAGATGGAGACGGTGGAGCACTTCGCGAAGATCGACTTCATCGCACGGCAGCTCGGCGGCGCAAAGATCTTCTCGAAGGAGCGAGCCGAGGAACTGCTCGCCGCACGGCAGCGGTACGGCATCACGACGCCGAACATCGGTTGCCGTGCTGAGGGAGGGTATGCCTACCCGCCGGGTGTCGCGCCGGACGATGTGCCGAGGTCACTGCGCGAGAAGCCGGTCCCGTCGATTGACGATGGCACGCTCGTCGAGGAGGTCACCAGGCGCGTCGTCGCCGCCCTCAAGGCGCAGTGAGGGGCGACACAGTTACGGTACGGACCCCAGCGGAATCCCTGGGCAAACGTCCCGCCGGTGACCAATCCGAGGAGGCGACGCCGGCTTCGGTCGCCACAATCCCCGTTCGCGCGAACGCACCGAGGAACTCACCATGCCAACTCTTCGTGGCAGGATCGTTGACGCGACGAGCGGCGCGGTGCTTGAGGCGAAGGTGCGCATCGTCGAGTGCGATGGCAGGGTTATCTCACCCGACGGCGCGGTGCTCAAGGTCGGCCCCGGTCCAGAGTCGTTCTACTGCCCCGGCCAGTTCCAGGTGAGCCTGAAGGGTGGTCCGTGCCAGATCGTCGTCGAGCGCGGCACGGAGTACAAGCCGCTACGGTGGGCGAAGGACCTCTCGTGGAAGGGCGATGTTGACGTCGAGCTTCGTCTGGAGCGCTGGATCGACCTGCCGGAGGCCGGATGGTATCCGGGCAATACGCACATCCACTACGATCAGAATGAGAAGCAGCCGTACGAACGCCTGAAGCTGGAGCCCCACGTCAACGACTTCTCTGTCACCGTCGTGAGCATCCTCCGGCGGTGGGACCTCAAGTACGCCTCGAACCGGTTCCCCATCGGCTTGTTCACCGACTACTCGACCGCTCACCACGTCCTGGACATCGGCGAAGAGAACCGCCACAACTTCTGGGATGGCGGCTTCGGCTACGGCCACATCATGCTCTTCAGGATCACCGAACAGGTCGATCCCGTGAGCCGGGGGATGCTCGTGGACGACTTCAACCCCGACTATCCGCCTCTGTGCTTCGCCTGCGACGATGCCAAGCGGCAGGGAGGGGTCGTCCTGTGGTGTCACAACGGCCTCGGCATGGAAGCCCCGGTCGCCGCGGTGCTGGGGAAGCTCGATGGGATGAATCTCTTCGACCCGTACTGGATGGATCCGGAGTACGACCTCTGGTACCAGATGCTCAACTGCGGCTTCTTCCTGCCCGCCTCGACTGGGAGCGACTGGTTTGTCTGCTCGAGCAACCGCGTCTACGCGCAGACCGGGACGGAGTTCACCTACGACCGGTGGATCAACGGCCTCAAGCGGGGGGAGACGTTCATCACGAACGGGCCGGCGCTGCTCATGACGGTGAATGGGATGGGTCCGGGGGCGCTGTTTCCATGTCCCGTCGGGACGAAGGCCGAGCTTCACGCCGTCTGGAAGTCGCACCACCCGATCAACCTCATCGAGGTGATCGAGAACGGCGCAGTGATCGCCAAGCGTGAGCTTCCAGAGGGCAGCGTCGAGGGCGAGCTCCGCGAGACGGTGACGGTGAACACCGATGGGTGGCTTGCCCTCCGGTGCATCGGGCATGCCCGCGACAGCTTCGAGCACCACGTCTGGGCGCACACGAGCCCGGTCTACACGCAGACCGGCACGCCGCCACCCCAGCGGAAGGCGTCGGCGCAGTTCTTCGTGGACTCGATCAACCGATCGCTCGAATGGGTGAATACGAAGGGACGATTCCTGAATAGGCAGCAGCGGAATACCGTTGCGAACCTGTTTCGCGAGGGGCAAAGGGCGTACGAGGAACTGGCGCGGTAGGGGGAGTGTGCCAGGCTGGGCCATTTCGGGACGGGTCGGATCGTAGGGGCATGGCGTGCCATGCCCTACGATTGCCGTGGCACAGTGCTCCGCGTCCGTCCTCGTACCCACTCGATGAACTCGTCGCGTGTGTAGCCTGACCGGCCGGCATCAGCGATCTTCAGTGCGGTTTCGATGACCTCGTCCTGCAAGGCTTCAAGCATGTAGCCGTTTGCTCTGAGAAACGCTTTCAGCGCAGACATTCCGGTGCGTTTGTTCCCATCGGCGAATACGTGAGCGGCAATGATTTCCCATGCAAGCATAGCAGCTTTGTCTTGGATCGTGGGATACGGCTCAACACCGAAAACTGGGTGCTGGATCGCATCCAGCACCCAGTCGAGGCTTCCGGGGTTGGTGAGGTTGTCCGTTCCGGCCAAGAGCCCTTCTGACCTGAGGATGTGTCTTCTGTTCAGCCGGACGATGTCCTGACGCGTGGGGAAGATCAAAGCTTAGCGAGCCTTTGCCACAAGTCAGCGTCCTCCTCCAGCACCGCGTCCACCGCGTCATCCCACCCTCTCCTGGCCTGAAAGACCGGTCGGGATCGGACGTCGACGTATCCCACACTCGTCTCCACTTTCACAACCTGCCTGTCGATGGGAGGGCTCGTCGTCTGAGAGGAGGGCCCGGGCAGTGTACCATCGCCATAGACTCGGATCATCGCATACCTCCTACCTCATTTTCAACGACTTCTGCATGATCCACTTGAACTCGTTCTGCGTGATCGCCGCGATGTCGATCTCGCCCCCGCACAACTCCGGCCCCAACACGAAGCGATAGCGCCCGACTACCACCGTTACTAGGTAGTGCGCGTACTCGATTGCGTCCTGCAACGGCATTTGGGCGAACGGGATCGGGTATTCGAGGGGTTGAAGGGCTTCGCGGGCTGCACCTTCCTCAATATTGAGCTTCTCGCATATGAGTTTCACCGCACGCTCGTCCCGACCGAAGTGAAGCCGTACAATCGGCTCTGTCAAGCCAAACCAGCTCGCGCCGAAATCCGGTTTCCCGTCGCGGTCTGGCCGCTGGTCGTGTACCTCGGTGTCCTGTGGTAGGATGAAGCGCCAGATGTCCGGGAAGAAACTACCCGGAGAGTATCCAGCGACGAGCATCCCCAGCACGGGCCTATCGTGGTCGGCCAGGTTGCTGTACGCACGATCATACGCGCTTTTCACATGCTGAAACAACTCGTTTGCACAACCGCGTACGCTGCCGTACCCATGCCCGTATGGTTTTGTGCCTTCCGCTTTGAGCCTCCACCACGGCTGATTCTGCTCCCACTCACAGATATGGCTTTCGACCGTGCGCGGTTCGATAAACGCGTTGCCCCACGTCAACACGCCGATGGAAAAATCGCCGATTTGTAAGAGCTTCCGCGCATTGTAGAACGTCTTGAGCACACCTTCTTTGACGCCGTCCGGCTCCTGTATACGGCCAGTGAGGGTCGCTGCGCTATCGGCGGCAAGGACTAGTCCTTCGCTGACCTTGACGACGACGACAATGCTCATGCAATGCTCTTGGCCAGGTTTAGCGCAATCAAAAGGGGGAGCGGAGATTACATCATGGAACATGATTCATCGTAAATTTGCAACAATAGCATGTTCGCGTCAAGACGAAGAGTTTCCACTTGCGCCGTCCTTGGGCTTCCCTCACTTTCATCCCAACTTCGTGAGAGGTGCAGTCCATCCCATGACTAACGACGCATTCTTCTCCGCTCTCGCCGCGCTCAATGCCGAGTACTGGTGGGCGCGTGCCGCTCTCACCCTTGCGGCGATCTGGCTGTTCATCGACCTTGCGCGGCGCGCCCCGTGGGCGCAAGTCGGTCTCAAGGTCGCGCTCGCCGCCACGTGCGTCACGGTCGGGGTGCTGTTCTACGGCGTGTTCCTCCCCGGCTCGCTACCCCCGGACGTGCCCCGGCTCTACGGCGTGTGGCTCCATCGCATCGGGAGTGTCGCCTTTGTCGTCGCCGGGATCGTAGGGCTCGCAGACGCGGCGCGTGACGGGACTTCCCTTGTGCTGCCGGAGCGGGGCTGGCGGCTTGGCGTCGTGTTGGCGGCTGCGGTGCTCGGCCTCGGCTTCCCCGCGTTCGAGCTTCTCATGGGGCACATCTACCCGGAAGCGCAAGCCTTCGGCGTCGCACCCGCGCCGATCGTGGTCGCTCTGCTGCCTCTCCTCGGCGCAAGCAGACTGACTGGAGCGGCGGGGCGAGTGTGGTTCTGGCTCATGGTACTCCCCGCGTTGGAACTGGGCATCCTCGCGCCCCTCTTCGGTCTGCCGCACGCGCAGCCCGTAGCTCTCCTCGCTGTCGCCGCGGGCGTGGTCATGAGGCTGAGGGGCCAGCCAAGCGACGTTACCGGCGCGTGATCGGCTGTCCATCCGTTCGAGAAACGGCTGACACGCGAGAGCGCGCCAGCCGCACCCACCGTCACCGGAAGTACTTCTTCCCCCAGGCGATGGTCGAGGCGAGGGCATCCCTCTCCGGCTTCGTCGGCCAGAGTTCGAGGCCGATGTAGCCCGCGTAGCTCGTCTCGGCGATAGCCTTGAACACGTTCTCGTAGTTGATCTCGCCGGTGCCCGGCTCGTGGCGACCCGGAACGTCCGCCATATGGAAGTGGCCGATCTTCGCAATGTTCGCCCTGATCGTGTCAATGATGTTGCCCTCGGTGATCTGCTGGTGGTAGATGTCGTAGAGCAGCTTCACGTTCGGGCTGCCGACCTCGTCCACGATCTCAACGCCCTCCTTCGTCGTCGCCAGGAAGTAGCCTTTGTGATTGACGAGCACGTTCAATGGCTCGACCACGAGCGTTACGCCCGCCTTCTCCACCATCGGAACGACGGTCTTGATCCCCTCGACAACGGACCGGTGCTGTTCGGCGCGGCTCACGCCCGGAATCTCCTGCCCGACCGTGACGATGAGCGTCGTGCAGCCGAGCCGCTTCGCGACCTTGATGGAGGCCTCGCACGCCGGGGCGAAGTTGCCACGGTTCGTCGCGTTCACGAGCGGTCCGCCCGTGTCGCACGAGATCGAGGAGACCGCGAGGCCCGTCTTCCTCTGCATGGCGACGACGGCGTCGATGTCCTTGTTCGCGTAGCCCCAGAACTCGAACGCAGGCAGGCCGAGGTCCTTGATGGCTCGAATGCGATCCACGAACGGCAGGTCGCGGAATAGCGCTTCGGCGCAGCCGGAAAGTGCAATCATGTCGGCTCCCTTTCTTGGCAGTGGTCTGGGAACCGCAGGGACCCGGAGGGACGCAGAGCCTTGTTCTGCCCCCTGTGTCTCCGGGCCTCTGCGGCAACCATGTTCATGTCTTCGCAGACACGATGATCTGCGGTGGTTCGAGCAGTCCGTAGTCCATGAAGATCTTCGGCTGGCCAGCCGCGCCCGCGTAGGAGCGGATCGCCACGGCGCTCTTCCAGTCCTCGCCCGGGTTGAAGTGCGCGCCGAGGAGGTTCCTCAACGTGTTCGCCACCTCGATCTCAACCACGTTCTGGCCGTGCCTGACCTGAGCCGAGACGTCGCACTCGTACGGCGGCCAGAGGACGTGATCGGCCACATGCCCGTTCACGCGGACCTCAGCCGACCCTCGTAGCCCCGGCATGCGGAGGACGACCCGTTCGCCTGGCGCGAGGTCGGCAAGCTCCACATCGGCGCGGTACGTGACAGTCCCCGCGTAGAACGGCAGCCCGACCTTCGGCCACGTACCGATAGGGACTGACTCAGACGCCTTCTCGACGCGGAACGTCACGCTGTCATCGGTGTATACGTCGAACTCGCCGAGAAGCCACGGGCTCTCCAGTTCCGTCGCGTCGCTGTACGTCGCCTCCACGAGGAGCACATTCTCCCCGGCTTCAAGCGCCGGACAGACGATCTTCTCGTTCGCCGGATCAACGCACCACCCGCATATCGTGAGCGACAGCGCCTTCTCGTTGAGGAGCACTCGCGGCCTGTCGCCGAACTCGACGGCCAACTCGTTCTCGCCCACGGGCCGGTTCGTCCGCGATACGGAGAAGGGGTACCTCGCGCTCACACGCACGGCGCCCCCCTTCCCCTCGATCCTCTTGGCGAGCACCTGCCGCGCTTCCGAGATCGAGCATCGTCTTTCCACACCCTCCGCCTCGCAGATGAGGCATTCGTCGAGGAGCAGGATGTTCGGCGCGGTGCGCCTGCCCGTCCAGTTCGGGCGCAGACATCCGCGCTCGGCGAACGTCACGGGAGCTGGGATCTTCCGTCGCTCGGGGACTACGACGAACGCACGCGCCTGTTTCGGCGCCCACTCGAGCGCAAGATCGAGCGCCCTGCGGCCCGTGCAACGCGCAACCGGCCTCGTCTGCCCGGTCCTCAGGTCCCACTCTTCGAGCCTTCCGGCCACCGCGGGCGTGAAGCGAACGCGGGCGTTCACCGGGTCGCGGGAGATGTTCGCAAGGTAGATGATTTCCCGATCGTCCCACACGCGGCAATGGACCTTCATCGCCGGGACGTCGTTCCCATCCCCGGTCGTGATCGTGACCATACGACCGCCGTGCGCGGCCAGCTCCTCGATGACGCGTCGGTAGTCAAAGAACTCCACCCCGTCCCCGATCCGCTTGGCGCGTTTGCCCAGGAACGCAGCCGCCTCCTCCGAGGGACGACCGTCCACGAGGTGAGGCGCGGAGCCAATGACGAAGAGCCTGCCCCCGTTTTCCGCGAACGCCCGCAGGAGCCTCAGCGTCGAAGAGCGGATGTTGATGAGCGGCGGCAGGACGACGAGGCGGTAGAGAAGCTCGCCGACCCGCAGCCGCTTGCCCTCCACCTTCCCGTACCGCGCCATGAGCTCCTCGTCGCCGAATTCGAAGTCGATCTGGGCATCGAGGAGCGCCACCGAGAGGAGTGTGATGTGCTTGTCGATGAGCTCGAACGGCATGTCCGCGTCGAAGACGTAGTTCTCCACCTTGTACTCTTCATGGGTGCGGTGCTGCCGGTAGGTCGCCTGCATGCTCGACTGCGGGTGGACGAGGAGCACGTCGGTCTTGCGCTTACCCCGCGACAGGAGCCAGCCGGTGCGGCTCGTGCAGTCGATGTGCTTCTTCACGAACTTCCAGTACGGCTGCTGCCAGCCGATGACCGGAGGATGATCGAGCTTGCGCCTGCCGCGCATGCTGTAGAACGGCGCGTGCTGGGTCACGAACGTGACGCCGAGGGCCATCTGGAAGTTGTCCACCGCCTGCATGTCCTCGGGGAGCATCGCGTGGCCACCAACGCCGTGGCTTTCGCTCATGAGACCGGGCTTGCCCAACTGGTCGGCGACGGAAGCCGCCTGCTTCAGCATGACGACATAGAACCCGTACGCTTCCAGGTCCTTGCGCAGCGTGTAGAAGTCGTTCCCCAACATGTCAACGCCGGGCATGCCCTGGTACTCGTAGAGCGGCATGGTGCTGCCGAGCTGCCTCGTCGCCTCCTTGAGCGTCGTCTCGAAGACGTAGTGCCCTGAGTAGTGGATCTTGTGGTCGGCGCACCAGCGGTGGAGCACCATGCCGAAGCCTTCGCGGAACAGCTCCGCCACGAGCGACCAGTAGTCGAAGCGCACTGCCTCGTAGCCCGGAACCTCGAAGAAGAGCTTCGGCAGGTGGGGGATGAGGTCGTAGCCGCGCCGCTCGCGGAACTTCCCGTCGAACCCGTCCGTCCACGGCAGCGAGGAGGTCCCGCTCATGGTCCCGGCCTCGTCCATGAAGCTGTGAGTGATCGTGGTGCCGAAGTGCTCTCCGAAGCGGCGATAGTACTCCGCATGGGTGAACTCGATGAACGATTCGGTAGCCTTCCGGTTGAAGTAGTCGATCGTACCGCCGTGCAGGACCGAGTGGAAAAGAAGCACGCGCTCGCCGTGCCACTTCGCCTGATCGAACGGCAAGGGAATCGCCTCGCATTCGATCCTGTCCGGCAGGAGGGTGACACATTCGCGCAACGGCGCGCCACGATCCATCCTGCGAATCCAGCCGTGATAGGGGTCGGTGTGCGTCACATGGAAGGCGCTCACCAGGTCGTCGTTCCGCACGGGAAGCTTCTCACCGCTCGTCACGACGGCGTCAGTCATGACGAGGTGCTTGCACCCGTACTCGGGGTTCTTGCGGAGGACGCGCCCGCCGGCGTTCCCCGACGGCCAGCCGGTCTCGTCGTAGAGCCAGACGATCTTGTCGGTCTCCGCCGCGCGCTTGACGACCGCTTCGATCCCCTTGAACCACCGCTCGTCCAGGTACTGGTCGGAGCCCAGCCCGCCCCGCGCGTGCAGGACTGCACCCCCCATGCCCACTTCAGTGAGCCGGTCGAACTGCCAGACGAGCCGCTCCGGAACAAGGTGGTCGTTCCAGAACCAGAACGGCGCAGGGCGAGATTGTACGGGCGGGTTCCTGAACGTTTCGCGGTCTTTCGTAAGGTCCATGGTTCGCTTCCTTCCGTAGGTGAGTGGTGAGGGGCGGTGAGAGATGTCTCACGCACGGCCAGCCGGAGACTGCTGGGCGCTTCCGGCTCCTCCACCGGAGCCGAGAGGCCTCCGTGCGGCTATAGATTCCCCGGCTTCCGGCTGTACTGCGAACACAGAGGAGTGCCCGGCGCGCCGGAAGAGCGCCACCTGGGTGGAGCCGCCCAGCCCGCCGACAAAAGCATCGATCTGGAGTCGCCAGTACAGCACGGAGCTACACGGCGGTGGTGCGCCTTCGGCTGCCCTTCCGTACATTTCGCCAGTGGCGCGATGCCGACCAAGAAGTATCGCCTTACTCTCGACGGGGTGCAACGCGACCGCCAAACCTGCAAGCGTCGCGGGGGCCGTTCGTGATCCCCTGTCCTCCGTCAAGTGAACCATGCGTGATATGTTCCTCCACGCCGCCGATCCTCTCGGGCTGCCCGTCACCGCGCTGCCGGGCATCGGCCATGTGCGCGGTGAGGCGCTCGGACAGGCCGGAGTTCTGACCGTGGGTGACCTTCTCCTGAACGTCCCGCGCCGCTACCTCGACCGGAGCCGGATGCCCCTCATCCGGGACATCTTGCGCAGTCCATCGCAGGTGCGCGACGGCTCAGTGGGCGAAGTGACCCTCATCGGGACCGTGGAACGGCTCGCAACCGTGCCCGGTCGCACGCGCCGGGCGATGCTCACGCTCACCGACGGCACGGGGAAGCTCTCCTGCGCCTGGTTCGGGAAGGCCGACTGGCTTGCGCGCACGTTTTCCCCCGGCGACACCGTGGCGGTGAGCGGGAAGCTCTCGTGGTTTCGCGGTCTCCAGATGACCCACCCCGACATCGAACTCGTTGGGGATTCGCGGGACGACCTCGTCCACATGGGACGAATCGTTCCGGTGTACCCGCAGTCGAGCGCGTTGAGTGGCGTCGGTCTCACGAGCAAGAGCCTGCGCCGGATCCTCCGGAAGATGCTCGAGCGCCTTGCGGATCGCATCCCCGACCCCGTTGCCCCCGACGTGCGCCAGCGGTGCAGCCTCCCCACCCTCGCACAGGCGATCTATGAGGCGCACTTCCCGACGAGCTTCGCCGAAGCCAGCCGTGCACGGAAGCGGCTCGTGTTCGACGAGTTCTTCGGACTCGAACTCGCTCTCGCCCGTCGAAAACACCGGCTCGGACAGAATGTCGGGATCGCCTTTCGCGAGGTCGGGCCGACGTTCGAGAAGCTGCTGAGGCAACTGCCGTTCAAGCTCACTGAGGGGCAGAAGCAGGTCCTGCGGGAAATCCGGCGGGACATGAAGCGTCCCACGCCCATGAGCCGCCTCCTGCAGGGCGACGTTGGCAGCGGCAAGACCCTCGTCGCCCTCTTCTCAGCCGTCATGGCGGCGGACAACGGCTACCAGACGGCGATCATGGCACCGACCGAGGTGCTCGCCGAACAGCACGCGCTGACCTTCGGCAGGCTCCTCTTCGAGGTGGGGCTGGAAAGCGTGCTCATCACGGGGTCGATATCCCCGGCGCAGCGGCGGCGCGCGCTCGGCAAGGTCGCGACCGGACAGGTACCCGTCATCATCGGCACGCACGCGCTCATCAGCGACAACACCGTATTCCATCGCCTCGGCCTGGTCATCGTGGACGAGCAGCACCGCTTCGGCGTCCTCCAGCGAGAGAACCTGCGCAGAAAAGGGGCGAACGCGGACGGACAGGCCGTTTTGCCCGACCTGCTCGTCATGACCGCCACTCCGATCCCCCGCTCCCTTGCCCAGACCCTCTTCGGTGACCTTGACGTGTCCATCCTCGCCGAAAAGCCGCCCGGACGCCAGCCGATCCGGACGGTCTCCTGCCCGGCGCGCAAGCCGGAACGCGCATGGGAGGCGCTGCGTGAGGCGGCCCAACGGGGCGCACAGGGATACGTTGTCTTTCCTCTCATCGAAGAGGGCGAGCAAGTGAGCGCGAAAGCTGCCACGAGCGGGTTCGAGGAACTGCGACGCGGGCCGCTCAGGGGATGCCGCCTCGGGCTTTTGCACGGGCGGATGCCCGCCGCCGAGCGCGATCGGGTGATGCAGGCGTTCAAGGCCGGGGAGATGGACGTGCTGGCGAGCACGACGGTGATCGAGGTTGGCGTGGACGTGCCAAATGCGACGGTGATGGTCGTTGAGGGAGCTGAGCGATTCGGCCTTGCGCAGCTTCACCAACTCCGCGGACGCATCGGACGCGGAACGCGACCGTCGGAATGCTACCTCGTGCCCGGCACGGACAAACTCACCCCGGAAGCGGAACGGCGGCTCGCCGCGATCGCGAGTTCCGACGACGGATTCCTCCTCGCGGAGGAGGACCTCGACATTCGCGGTCCGGGCGAGTTCTTCGGCACGCGGCAGTCGGGCTTGCCGGAGTTCCGCCTCGCGCACGTGGTGCGGGACAGTGACACCCTCGCGCTCGCCCGGAAAGAAGCGTTTGCCCTCATTGACGACGACCCGGAATTGGCACAACCGGAGCACCGGGCGTTGCAGGGGCTGGTGAGACCGTTCGAGCAGGCTTTTGCTCAAATCGAAGACCGAACCGTGGCGTGACACGAGGGCTTCGGGCCTGCCCGTACCTCAACGAGGGTGGCGCCTCCGGTCTTCGGAAGCGCTCACGGGTACGATTCGAAAAGCTTTCCCCATTCGCTCTTCATCACCTGGGCGCGCCGCTTCCTCCCGTAGAGCGGATACCAGTAGTAGTCGTGGAAGAGCGCGGAGGCTATGATGAAAGCCCAGACGATGGGCGTGCGGAACATGAGGTGCTCAAGCCACTCGTGCTTGCCGTACCACAGTGCCCGCCCGACCTTCGCGGCGAAGTGGTACTCTACGTGAAAGCCGAAGTCCAGCGCGGAGATGTCCTCGCCGACGATCTCGATTTCCTCGACGCGCCCGGTCCCTAGGCCCTCTTCGTATGCGACGCGGATGAAGTCGATGGACATCGGGTCGAAGCCCATCATCTTGGCGGCGACCGCGTCGATCGCCACCATGTCGGAGGAGGCGAGCATGTAGCCCTTCACGACCGGCATCATCGCACGTGGCCCGGCGCCGTCGCCACAGATCGTCCCGTCCATCACGGCGAACAGGCCGGGATGAATCTCCTTCTGAATGGTCAAGAGGTCCACGAGCGTTCGATGGATGTCCCGGTGGCAGTAGTGGCGGTTGTGCTTCAGCAGGCCGCCGAACGCATTCTTCATCGCGCCGGTGGTGGTCGTGTAGATGTGCGTCTTCACCGTCGGCAGGTGCACGACGTTCTTCCCGATGAACGGCTCCGGGATCATGATGCCGTCAGGGAAGATCCTGTCCATGACGAGCATCTTGCCCTTGGGCTGGTACCTGACCCAGGGATAGTCGGGCGCGAAGTTGTCGTACGTCGCGACGTGATAGCGATCGTAGACGCCACGGAACTTGTTGTTCTTGTCCCCAAGCGAGGCATCGGTGACCACGGTGCGGTTGTGGACGCCGATGATGTCCCGGTAGCCGTCTTCCCGCATGGTTCTCAGAACACCCTCAAGCTGCCAGGGCGTCGTGTTGGCGCTCGGATAGTGCAGGTGCCATGAGATGTTGTCCTTGATGATGCTCGTCGCGCTCTTCGGCAGGGCCGCCTCGTATCCGGCGCGATGCATCATGTCCCGGATATCATCGAGCACGGTCTCCGGCGTGGTCTTGACAACCACGACCGTCGAGCGGCTCGGCTGCGAAGCGGCTTGCCGGGCTTCCGGTTCCGACGATGGCGCCGGTTCGCGCTTCTGCTCACCCATGTGAACGCTCCTTTGCTCTCCAGCGCTCCTCTTGAGGATCAACGCTCACCAAATGCTCGAAGTGCGTCGGGTATGCCCCCGTTCAGCAAACCTCCGCACCGGGCGGGACCTCCCCGTCGGGCGTCAGGAGGGATAGCCCACTCGCGCTCTCAGCGGCAAGGAGCATGCCCTCCGACCTGATGCCGCGGACCGTCGCCGGTTCGAGGTTCGCCACGAGGACAATCTGTCTCCCGGCGAGTCGCTCCGGCGCGTAGTGCTCGGCGATGCCCGCGACAAGCTGCCGGGGCTTCCCTTCGCCGAGATCGACCGTGAGTTTGAGGAGCTCCGTCGCTTTCGGGATCGGCTCGGCGCTCAGGATTGTCCCGACCTTGAGCCTCACGCGCCTGAACTCCTCGATGGTGACGATGTCGGCCTCGCCGCCTGGCTCTTCCGAACCGGGCTTCTGCGCTGCCGGTGCCGCTTCGAACTTCGCCCGCTCCCGCGCCTTTGCCGCTTTCACGTCAACGCGAGGAAAGAGCGCATCGCCTTCGACGAGCGCCTGACCGACGGGAAGCACTCCCCACCCTTTCGCCTCTTCGAGGTCCCGGGGTGTGGTAGTTCCGAGTTCCCTGCGAAGCGTCTCCATCCGCTCGGGCATCACAGGCCAGAAGAGCACAGAGGCGACGCGAAGCGATTCGAGCGCACTGTAGAGCACTGTCCCGAGCCGCTCCGAATCCCGATTCTTCGCGAGTTCCCACGGCTTGTTCGCATCGAAGTACCGGTTCGTCGCCCGGATACACTCCATCACCGCCTCGATGGCCTGCGAGACGCGCAGGTCGTGCCATGCCGCCGTGACCTCCGGCAAAGCGCCGCGCCATCGCCCTCTAAGCGCATCGTCCTCGGCGGTCGAAGTGCCCGGCTGAGGCACTTTCCCCTCGAATGAGGTGAAGACCAGGCGCAGCGTCCGGCTCACGAGGTTCCCTAGATCATTCGCGAGATCGGTGTTCATGCGCTCGGCGATGATCGAGTCGCCGATGTTCGCATCGACGCCGAAGGGCATCTCGCGCAGCAGGGCGTACCGAACCGCGTCCGCGCCGTAGATGTCGCGCATCTCCGCCGGATCAATGGAGTTGCCGAGAGACTTCGACATCTTCCGCCCGTCCGAGCCCTGCCAGAAGCCGTGCACGTTGAGGTGCTGGTACATGTCAATCCCGGCTGCCTTCAGCATGATCGGCCAGTAGAGGCCGTGCGGTCTGAGAATGTCCTTGCCGATGATATGTTGTGCCACCGGCCAGTACCTCTTGAACCGTTCGTCGTCCGGCCAGCCGAGCGCGCTCACGTAGTTGATGAGCGCATCGAACCACACATACGCGACGTGGTTCCGGTCGAACGGCAGTTCGATGCCCCACTTCAAACGGCTCTTCGGACGGCTGATGCTCAGGTCGGTGGGCTTCTTGAGCATGTTGAGCACTTCGTTCCGGTAGCGCTCGGGTCGGATCGTGTCCGGTTTCTCGGCGAGGTACTCGGTCCACCAGTCGTAGTACCTGCTCATCCGAAAGTAGTAATTCGGCTCCTTGACGCGCTCGGCTGGTGTGCCGTGGGTCGGGCACTTGCCGTCCGCGAGGTCTTCCTCGTCGTAGAACAACTCGCAGCCGACGCAGTACAGACCCTCCTTCTCGCTCAGGTAGATGTCCCCGGCGTCGTAGACGCGCTGGAGGATCGTCTGCACCACCTTCTTGTGCCGCTCCTCGGTCGTCCTGATGAAGTCGGAGCATTCGACGTTGAGCGTCGGCCAGAGGTCCCGGAACTTCGCGCTGATGTCATCCACCCACTGTCCCGGTTCGACCCCCGCCGCCGCAGCGCTCTGGACGATCTTCGTGCCGTGTTCGTCCGTACCGGTAAGGAAGTAGGTGTCCTTCCCCTCCAGTCGGGCAAAGCGGGCGAGCGCATCCGCCAGGACGGTGGTGTACGCGTTGCCGATGAACGGGGTGCCGCTCGCGTAGTAGATCGGTGTGGTCACGTAGTATCGGTCCATGGGAAGGCATCCTTCCTTGCTCTCATCATCCGATGCCCGGGGCAGCATTCTCGGAGCCAAAGGCGTTGCCGGGCCGCCTGTCGGGACGCGACGAACGGTGCTACCCGCTCTTGCGAAGACCCGGAACGCCCGATCATCGCGTGAGCGGGAACCCCGAGGCGACAGGTCCCGCCGAAACTGCAGCTCCGAGGCGGACCGCCGACGGGACCGGACGGGCACAGCACGCACGCCGGTGCGCGATGAACGAACGCGGACGCGGGGCGGCGTGGACACGTCGTTGCCGGTCGTGTTACACTCCACACGCCGCCGGTGTCGTTCCAGTGTCCCCGTTCGCTCCGACCAGCACCTCGAGCGGAATCGTGCGTTCCTCTCCGTCGCTGAACCGAAGGGCGAAGGTGTCTCGGAAGAAATCAACCCTGAACACCTTTCCCTCGCGGTCCCCGATGAGAAACCCGCTTCCCAGCTTCGGAAAGCGTTCGTGCGCCCGTTGGTAGAAGGTGTGCTCGAAGCGCAGGCAGCACTTGAGCCTGCCGCAGATCCCCGAGAGTTTCGAGGGATTGAGCGAAAGGTTCTGGTCGCGCGCCATCTGGCTCGTGATCGGTGCGAACTCGCCGAGGAACGTGGAGCAGCAGAGTTCTCTGCCGCACGCCCCGATCCCACCTACTCGCTTGGCCTCGTCGCGCACGCCGATCTGCCTCAGCTCGATGCGAGTGCGGTAGACCCCCGCCAGCTCCCTCACGAGCTCGCGGAAGTCGACGCGATGATCGGCAGTGAAGTAGAAGCATATCTTCTTCGCGTCGAGTTGATACTCCGCGTCGACGGGTTTCATCGGCATCATGCGGCGGGCGACGCGGCACTGGAAATCCCTGAACGCCTCATCCTCGCGGGGCCTCAACTGGCGCCACCGGGAAAGCTCTCGCTCGCTGGCGACGCGCAGGACCTGCTTCCGCTGCTTGCCCTTTCGTCGCGCACGAAGCACCGGACCGGTCTGGCCGACCCTGCCAAGATCCTCGCCCTTGTCGGCCTGGACGATTACGTACGTGCCGTGTGCAACCGCAAGCTCCCGCGCGCCGCGGTAGATCCCCCGGCGGTTACGCTTGAAGATCACCTCGACAAGCTCGCCACTGCTGGCATCGGTGTCATCGGCGTCGGCTTCCTCGGCGTGATCGTCTCTATCCTCAAGGTCTTCGAGGCTCCTGTCCTCACCATCTATGGCCATGGAACATGCCCTTTCCGCGCCGAGGGTCACCCCGGTACGACCATGTTCTAAGCGGCCCCGGGCGGCGCTCGGTTCACGGAGCGACCGTCGGGATCACTGGCGGAAACGTCGTCGCAGCTTGCATCCTCCGCTCGTCACGGGGGAATGCAATGAGCGCGGCGGCCACCGCCGAAGGCGTCACGTTGCGACGGAGCATGTCGTATGCGCGGTCCGCCTCTTCCAGCCATGCCATAAGCCGCACACGACCGAGTTTCTCCGCGGAACGCACGAGCGGCTGCAACTCCTCGCCCGACGGCGCCGCGCCCGCGAGAATCAGGAGAAGATCCCTGAGCCACCAGATCACCCACCGCACGAGTTCGCTCACGTCGCTTGGCGCTGCGCCTTCGAGAACGGTGCGCACCTCCGCGAGAACCTCCGCCGTGATACGCTTCGGGTCGAGCGTCATGGAGATGAGATCAGCCGCCGCGCGGCGCAGACGGTTCGCGCCGTCGCCGAGCAGCGATCGCGCCCGCCAGAGGTCACCGTCGGCGACGGGCACGACCGCACGCGCCTGATCCGTGCTCACCCCGCGCAGGACGAGAAGCTCCACGATGTCCTGGTCCGCGAGGGGCGGTATGCGGACGTGATGGCAGCGTGATTGCACGGTCGGGAGCAGATCCTGCGGACGTGCAGTCACGAGGATGAACGTCACGGCGTCGGGTGGCTCTTCGAGCGTCTTGAGCAGGATGTCGGCGGCATCCTCCCGCGCCCGGTCCGCCTCGGCAACGATCACCACCTTCCCCCGTGCCAACCACGGCGTCATCGCCGCCCACTGGATGAGTTCCCGTGCCTGATCAGCCGTGATACTCCAGTTGGCGCCGATCTCAAGCGGCGCGTACACGTCGTCCAGAAGCGCAGCAGTGACCGGGTCGAGTCCGGGTGTCCTGCCTTCAGCCGCCAGCCGTCGGTATTCGGGCGACAGCGGGGCGATCAGAAGCAAGTCTGGGTGGCTGAAACGCTCCACGGAGCGACAGGCGGCGCACACGCCCACGGCTTCCCCGTCAGGCATCGTGCGCGGAGCGTCATCATCCCAGCACCCAGCCTCGCATAGGAGCGCCTGTGCGAGGTGGAGCGCCACCTCGTACGCTCCGTGTCCACCGCTCCCCACGAACAGGAGCGTGTGCCCAAGACGACCGCTCCGTTGCGCCCGGAGCAGCCGAGTCAGAACGCGACTGCGCGCCGTAGCGGCGGCGGTTTCCGTCCTCGTATCCCCTTCTCGCATCGCACAGCTCGCCAGACCGGTGACCTGAAGCCGCCACAGTGCACGTCAACCGTGGGGCTGTAGGCCCTACCGGGGAACGCTTCGGCACGTGGCGATGGGGCAGGCCATTGGCACGTGATCTACGTCAGTAAAATAACGAGAGAAGGGACGTTCCCGAAAGGGCGGTGGAAGCGCCGCCACTGCCGGCGCTTCCTGGACGCGGGGCGCACACCTGATCTATGCCGCCGCGAGACGCCTTTGCACGGTCCGTGCTGGTGTTCCAGGGCGCGCTCCCGGCGGGAAGTCACGGAGCGGTGGTAGCTCTGCGGCAGGAGAAAGGAGTACCGGCGGCCGAGCACGTGAGTTCGCTCGCCGGTTTCGACCGCGTTCGCGTCGTTCCCACGCAGCCCGTTGCGCTATCGGCGCTTCACCGCTTCGGAAACGGCCCGAATGTGGTCCGGGGTCGTCCCGCAGCATCCGCCGATGATCGTGGCCCCAACACGTATCCACTCGGCAACGAGCCTGCCGAACGTCTCGGGGAGTTCCTTGAACACGGCCTTCCCATCTTCGATCTGGGGGAGCCCGGCGTTCGCCTCGACGATGAGAGGAGCGGCAACCGCGCGGTGCACCTCTTCCAGGAGCGGCACGAAATCCCCGGGCGTCATGCCACCGCAGTTGGCGCCAACGGCATCCGCCCCGGCCTCCAGCAGTCTCCGAATGCCGTCGGGGGGCGTTGCACCCATCATCGTGCGGAAGCCGCGCGGATTCCTATCGAACGTGAGCGTCGCCAGGACCGGCACGTTCGGCGCGACCGCCTTCGCCGCCCGGATTGCACAGGCCGCCTCGGTCGGGTCCATCATCGTCTCGATGATGATCCCGTCCACGCCGCCTTCGATGAGTGCGCCGATCTGCTCTCCGAACACATCGGTCATCTCGGCTTCCGTCAGCTCACCGTACGGTTCGACGAACTTCCCCGTCGGCCCGACGTCGCCGAGGACGAACGCCTTGCCGGAGGCAGCGTCCTTCGCGATCTCGGCGAGCGTGCGGTTGAGCCGGACCGTTCGGTCGCCGACACCCGCCCGTTCGAGCTTGAGGCGGCTCCCTCCCAACGTGTTCGTCAGGATGGCATCGGCCCCGGCGTCAATGTAGGCGCGATGTATGGAGATAAGGTCTTCGCGGTGCTCAGCACCCCACACCTCGTTGCTCCCCTGCGCGCCCCGCGCCATGAGCTGGGTCCCCATCGCCCCGTCGAGGACCAGCACCCCGCTGTGGATTCGCTCACGAAGGTTCATCGGTGCCTCTTCTCCCGTGTCTTCTGACCGGCGTTCTCGTACTCGTGAAGGAGCTTCTGCGCGTACGAGCGTACCTTCTCGCCGCAGGTCGAGTCGGCGAAGGCGAAGTCGATGAACGCCTTGAAGTACGTCTCCGGGTTCCCGATGTCGTAGCGCGTCTCCGCCGGTTCGAGAGGGACACAGTAGACCGGTCTGCCCTGTCTCACGAGGTGGCGGATGGCATCGGTGAGCTGCAGTTCACCACCGTGCCCCGGGACGGTGACATCGAGCGCATCGAACAGTTCCGGCCCGAACACGTAGCGCGCCGCAACGGCGTACCGGCTCGGCGCCTCGCTCGGAACAGGTTTCTCCACGATGTCGGTTATGGGAAACGGTTTCGATAGGTCCGCCCCGCCTTCCGGTCTCACGACGCCGTACCGTTTGGTCTCGTCCTGCTCGACCTGCCAGACGGCGATGGTCGCCACCGCGTCGTTCTTGAAGTGCGTCCCGGTCAGACGTTCGACGAGGCTTGGTTTCCCGTCAGACCGGATGATGGTGTCGCCAAGGGCAACCGCGAACGCTTCCCTGCCCACAAACGCACGGGCATACTTGATGGCGTCGCCGAGGCCGGCCGGCTTCTTCGTGCCCGGCGGGATCATCTGACGCGTGTAGAATATCTGCGCGCCACCGAGCCGGAAGTCGACTTCCCGGAGCAGGTCGTCATCCTCCGCCGCGAGGAGACGGTCAATGAGCATCGGATCTGCGTCGAAGTGGTTCTCGATGGAATGCTTGCCGCTTCCCGTCACGAGGAGCAGGTACCGCAACCCCTGTTCGACCATCTCCTCGACGACGTACTGCACCACCGGCTTGCGACCGACGGGCAGCATTTCCTTCGGCTGTGACTTCGTCGCAGGAAGCAGGCGAGTGCCGAGGCCTGCCACCGGGATGACGACCTTCTCCACACGGTGGTTCTCCGCCATGGTAAACCCCTTGCGGTGGCGTGTCTGCCCGCGTTGAATGGAGTGAGGCCCCGCCGTGGGCCGGCGTGTTCAAGACAGATGCAACACACGGTAAGGTACGAGGCGAGGGTCGGCATCCTCAACGGTACACAATTGCCGCCCGTCAGGCACGACCTGACAGGCGGCAAGTTCAGCGGCGGTCACGTCTCGCCGACGTTGGCCCCGGATCGGTCAGTCCATGCCGAAGGTGAAGGTGAAGTAGTTCACCGAGCCGAGGGACGTGCCGAAATTGGTGTAGGCGTAATCGAATGCGCCCCGGAACCCCGCGTAGGAGTACCGCAACCCGGTGCCGAGGCTGACAGTCCGAACGTCATGGTTGAAGCTGTATCCGCCCCTCAGAAACACGAGTTCGCGGAACGAGTACTCTCCGCCGAGGGCGAACTTCTCCGGGTGATCGGGCGGGTGGAAGCCGTCGCCCGAGACCATCAGACGGTGACCCGCCCTCTGCAGCCCCGGCGCAAGGTCCAGCACGTCCGCCGCCAACCCGATGCTGAACGTCATCGGCAGGAGCAGGCGATCGTTCTCGTAGACCTGCGAGCGCGCGAAGTTGCGGATGCTCATGCTGATGACCGAGCTTCCGAAGCCCGTCCGATAAAGGGTGCCGCCGTCGAAGGCGAGAACGCCGGCCTTCGCATCCTGAGAAACGGGGTCCGGTGATCGGTCTCTGCCGCCCGTCGCGTACCATGGGAGTGACTGTGTGACGTATTTGGCCGTGATGCCGAGCGAGAACTTGTCGGTAAACTGCTTGGCCAAGGTCAACCCCAGCGCCGATTCCGTTGGCTCAAGCTTGCCGACATCGCGGAACTGGGCGGTCGCAGACCTATCAATGACCGTTCCGTAGATGTCCCCGTAGTCCATCGAGACGATCGACAACCCGACGACTGCGACGCGACCGGCCTTGCCGATCCGAAGCGGTACGCCGACCGACGCCGAAGAAATGGCGATGTCTGCCATCCAGTTCACGCGCCCCAGCAAGACCTCGAACTTCCCGTCGAGGAACCCCAGGCCAGCCGGGTTGTAGAAGGCGCCGCTGGCGCCGACGGAAAGGCTGGTATACGCGTCGCCCATCCCCGCTGCTCGCGCCAGCGGCCCGATCTTGAGGAAAGTCATCCCGGCCTGTCCGGTCTTGTCGAACTCCTTGCCGGGTTCAGCGAGTTGGGCGGGGGCTACCGACCAGAGCGCTCCGACGAGCACCAGCGCGAGAACGGCCTTGGTCTTCATGGCGATGTCTCCTCCACCCGCCTACCGGATGATGATGATCTTGCCCATGTCCGTGCCGATGTCGCTCTCGACGACGAAAACGTAGATGCCGCTTGCCGCATACTGGCCGCTGTTCGAGAGGAGGTCCCACCGCGTGGCGCCACCGCCCGGGAGGGGGTGCTCGATGGTCCGGATGAGGTCCCCGTCAACCGTGTAGATCCGGATGGTGGCCTTGCTCGGCAGGTTGAAGAACAGGACCCGCGAGTAGCCACCGCTGGTGTCGTCGTACGGGCGACCGGTAGCCTTGGCGTAGTGCTGCGAGCTGTCGTTTGCGCACCACGGATTCGGTACCACACGCACCTTGCCGCGAATCGAGTCAGCCGCGACGCTCACCGGACCTGCGGAGCCAAACCCCGGCGCGAGCAGGCCCAAGACGAGCGCTGCGAGGAGGTAGCGCATTCTGAGAACCCTCATCGTGATCTCCTCCCGACTTCGCCAGAACGGTCCATTCAGAGACGCTCTTCCCCGAAACAAACCCCTGCATCGACGTTCGGTCATCGCACGAAACGCCTCGCTCAGAAGGACACTCACCCCGGTGTTGGCGTACACTTCCGTCTGACCGGCTACTCGATAGTCCCCTGACCGCGAAGGCCGCACTCGGTATGCACGCCGCACGAGCGGCGGCGTGCATACCGTGCGATGTCCTCCTCGGAGAGAAGGAAGCTATGAACGCGAGATGGTCCCGCTACTTGATCAGGACCATCCTGCGGACCTCGACGCTGCTCCCGCTCACGAGGCGATACAGGTAAGTTCCACTCGAAACCAGCCTGCCGGAGGTATCCGTTCCGTCCCACGCCACCTCGTGGATGCCAGCCGCGAGCTTGCCGTCCACGAGCGTCTTGATGAGCCGGCCATCAATGCTATAGATGGCGAGGTTCGTCTGCCCGGCTTCCGGAATGCTGAAGCGGATCGTCGTGGTCGGGTTGAACGGGTTCGGCGCGTTCTGGCGCAGGTCGAACACGAGCGGGCGCCCGGTGGGCCTGACCGAGATCGGGGTCGGCACCATCGGCGTGCTCGTGCGGGTGTGCATCATCGACTCATTGCCGTTCGCGTCGTACGTCGTGAGGTAGTAGTAGTACGAGTAACCGACGCCCACCTCGGTATCCTCGTAGCCCGTCGCCCCAGCCGGAAGGCTGGCGATGAGCGTGAACACCGAATCGCCCTTGTAGCTTGCTTCGGCACGATAGACGCGCCAGCCGCTGATGGCCGACCCGAGCGAGGTATTGAGCGTCCACGCCAGGGTGCCCTTGCCCGAGCCGGACGTGACGGTGAACGTCGCAGGCTGCGCAGGAGACAGCGCGAGCCTGCCTGCGGTCATGGCGGCGCCAAAGGCGCTCTCCAACTCGGCGCGGCTCGATGCGGGGCGGAAACTGCCGTATCCGTCGGCGAACGTGGCCGACTGGTACACGGACTTGGCCTGACGCATGACCTGGAAGAGCGAGTCCTCCGCGCTGAAGACGAGCTCGTTCTTGGCATCGTCGGTGATCTCGCCCCTCAGCCACTTCGCGCCTTCCACCTGGCAGGTCTTCATGTCCACACCGTACACACCAAGCACGTAGATCATGTTGAGCGTGTCCTTCGGCGGGATGTCCTTCGGACCGTAGCCGAGCTGCTGCTCGCAGTCGTTTACCTCTGCGTCGACACCGAGGACTTTCCCCGGCCAGTACGAGCCTGAGACTGCCGGGTCGTTGCTCCCCTTGATCCACGACGCGTAGTCCGGTGCGTCGGCCTTCGGATGAACACCGCGCAGCGGCGTCTCCTGGTAGTCTCCCTGATAGTACACGCCACTTTGGTTGTTCACACCCCAGCGCATCTGGTTGTACTTCATCGCCATGCCGTCGGCGCCGGTGTGGATGAGGTTCTCGTACTTCACCCAGCCGACCGTCATGGGCTGGCCCCGGTCGTCCCGACGGTCGGTCGTCGAACGGTCGAAGTGGAGCATGAGCAGACCGCCGTCTTTCGCCGAGAGGTATTCGCCAGTAAGGGGGTCCGGGTCACCCTGATCGTCCGTGCTCGCGTTCGTGTAAGCCGGGAACTTCGACACGTCCTGATCGCCGTCTCGCACCCACACCAGACGCATGTCCTCGGTCGGGGCGGTAGCGTCGTAGTCAGCACCATAGTAGTTCCAGATGCTGTCGTTAGCATTTGTGCCGCTGCTCGCCGTCTTGATCGCACCGCGAGAGGAGCGGTCCCACTGGAACATGAGGCTGAACATCACCTGACGCACCGTGTCCACCGGCGCACCCCACAGTGCATTGACGCTGTCAACGCCGCCGCGTCCCCAGACGCCGTCGTTGATGAGCCGCCAGTGCCAGAACATGGACTTGTCGTTCCGGCGGTCCACGAAGGCGTACCACATGCGGTCGTTCGAGACGCCCATGCGCGTCCACGGATAGGTCTCGAAGGTCATGTCCGCCGGGATGTTCGGGTCGACGACGTCGAACTGGAACACACCGTCGGAGACGTTCCCACCCCAGCCAGTGCTAAGCCCCTTCCAGCCGGGCGGATGGTTGGCGTCGTTCAGCAGGTTGAGCTCGGAATGTCCGGGGTTGCCGTCCACCGAGACGACCGGGAACGCCTGCCGGAGCGTGCGGCGAGCGAGGCGCCCCTTGAAGAGGATCTGCGTCGTCAACCCAGGGTTGTTCACGTCCGGCGCCGCAGCAAGAATGTCCGCACCTTGCTCACCGTCGTTCAACCCGTCGCGCTGGCCGACCATGTACGGCCAGATCACGTCAGGGTACTGCGGCTCGCGGACGTTCACCGCGCCGATGACGAAGCCTTTGTAGTTCGCGTAGCTTCGGCGCTCCGTACCAGTGCCGCCGGAGATGTCCCATCCGCCGGGCCACGTCAGCGCGTTGTCCACGCCGCCGTAGTTGCGGTTGCTGCACTGGTCCCAGAAGTCCCCGATCCAGACGTTCCGGTTAATCTGGCCCCAGCCTTCGTGGACGGTCCATTGGGCGATACTCACCGCGGGCACAAACAACGCGATCCCCAGTGCCGCGGCAAGGTTACGCATCTTGAAGACTTGCATGATGACCTCCACTTGCATCCATTAGGTAAGCGACGCTCGGGTTCATCCTGGTTCCCGACGAACCCGAAGGGAAATGCGAGAGAAACATGCCAACTCGCACTGCGGTGACGGTGTCATGCCATTCCATCCCTCCCTTCAGTACCACCGAGAACGGGAAGCGGTAACGGAGCTTCCCGAACACGTAGTCGTGAATCTTCTACTTCGGCCTCACGCCTTCTACGATGTTTCGTGCAGCCCTAGTGGCTTGTCAACGCTGCAATGAGGCATCGGGCGGGCAGGAATGCCCGCCCCACCAACAGGCTGCGCGGTGGGGCAGACATTCTTGTCTGCCCGAACACCTGTCAACACAATGTTGACAGGGCACTAGAGCGATACCCTCACGCCGAGCGTGTATGTTCGCGGGTTGGCGAAAAGCGCCCAGCTATCATGGTCCGGAATCTGCGCGTAGTCCGGCCAGTCGCCGATCCGGTCGTTGCCGTAGTCAGTCTCGATCGCCGTATCCTTGATCGGGAAGTGGAGCGACTTGAGGTAGTCGTTCCACTCCTGAGCGGTGAAAGCCGCGCTCGACACGGTCTTGTATCCGAGCACGTTCGTCACGTCGAGGAACACCTCGCCGATCACGCGACCGAAGCTGAACCCCTTCGCGAGCCGGAGATTGGAGCCGTACGAGTCTCGGTTCCTCACGTTCGGTGGCGGTGGCGGCTCGAGGATCGCTGGGTTGTACGTCGTCTGCGCGCCCTGCCCGTAGCTTGCCGAGAAGCTGAGTGTCCAGAGCTCCGCCACATAGCTCGGAAGGCCCAGCGGGGCGTACTGCGGCGGCGTGTGCAGCGCCAGGAACGCGGACCAAACCGGCTCGGCGACGGAAACCAGCTGATAGGCTGATTCGGGAATGCTCAGCGTGCCCCGCCAGTCCATGGTTTGAAAGCCCACCGCGCCCTCGTCCCGGAGGGATAGCTGGCCCTGGAACCAACCTTCGAGGAACCGCCCGCGTTTCTTCTGGAACCTGAACTCGAAGCCGCGAATCTGCGCGTACCGCTTGTTGATCCTCTGATACAGGATGTCCGTCGCGGTCATATAGTACCCGACCAGACCGATTTCCCGGGTGACATCCTTGTAGAACCCGCTGACCCGGAGGAGGTACTGCATCTCCGGTTTCATGCCGAACAGCCAGGCGTAGATTCCGTTGGTGAACTCGCGTTCGTACGCCAGCTCGTACATGATCGTGCGCGGCATGTCCATGTCGGGATTCGGCCGCGGGTCGATCCCGCTCCCGCCGGGATTCTCCACCCAGCTATAGGTCTCCAATATGCGCGGATAGGTATAGAAGTGCCCGTAGTTGAAGAAGACCTTGCTGTGCTGGTCGAGCGGATGAGAGATGGCCAAACGTGGCGAGAGCTTTGTCCTCGTCAGGGCCGGCCGTGCCCTGTACCCTTGCTTGTATTCCCTGCTGCTCGTGTCCGTCAACGCTGAATCGAAGAAGGCGTAGATGTCCCGATCTTTCCGCGGGTCTACTCGCCCCTTCTCCCAGAGCTTGCTGTAGATCGAATCCCGATCGAAAATGCCGCCGTAGACGTTCGAGTTCGGGTTGAGATAGTCGAGCCGCACGCCCGCGCCCAGAACCATCCCCTCGTACTCGACCTTGTCCTGAAGGTAAGCGCTGCCTTTCGTGGGCGCGCGGTCGAACCACGCGTAGTACTCACTAGCGGTGTAGTAGATCCCGTTGTGCGTTCGCTCGTGGAAGTCGGTGAGGTTGAGTTCAAACCCCGTCTTCACCTGGTGATGGTCCGTGATCTGGCTCGTGAGGGCGCCCCGGAACTTGTAGCTCGTGTACGACGAGGTGTCGCCATCGTCCGTGGCTCCCGCGAGGTTGTACGACATACCGGATTTGATGGATATCTCATCCGGCGAGTCTTCTGACTGAGTGCCCTGGTGCCCGTACGGCGCGACGCCGAGCGTGTCCGACAGCATCGCAAGGGTGAACCTCCACCCCACGGTGTCGATCGCGTACTTCTCGAACTCCGGGTTGACCCCAACACCCGGCAGGTAACGAAGAGGCCACAGCCCGGCCTGGTAGTTATTCCGCTGCACGTCGACTCCCACCTCGTATTGGGTGCTCGTTGACAGCACGTGCGAGAACGTGACCCCGCCGAGCCAGTATGCGTTGTCCACCGGCGCTTGGCGGTAGAGCGCGTACTTCTGGTAAGCGTTGCCCGTCCATCCACCAACTTCGGCCTGGACGGTTGCGTACCCGCTGGCGGCAGCCGCCACGGCTACCCCAACCGCGGATTCCCCCGTGTACGACCCACTCAGACTGATCTTCGCCGTCCCGCCGAGACGATACGTGAGGGTCAACTGCTCCATGTAATCGGTGTATACGGGGCGGGCGGACGCAAGGGCGTACGGGGCCTGTGAGCTACGGTGCGAGAACGCGAAGCTCGCGTTCTTCAGACCGGGGACCGGCCCGCCGAAGGAGGCATCGATCGTGTACGTGGGGTCCTGGGCATAATCGTTTCCTGTCAGTGCATGGCGGTGCTCCCAGTACTTCATCGCCCGCGTCGCCGCGCTGACCGTATCGGCCCAGGTCCACGTTTTCCGCCCCACTATCTCGAAGGCCCAGCCTCTGAAGGTCTCTACCGAGTCCCTCGGGTTAGCCGTCGTCAGATTCGGCACCTTGTACGGCGTGACGAACGACTTCGGCACCCGTCTCCCCCTGTAATCCACGCTGTCCACGTCGTTGCCGAAAATCTGCCATTCGAGAGTGCCCCGGCCATAGGCCGACTCGCGGACCGTCGCGGCGGGAAGATGCACCGTGTCACGCTTGGCGATCCCTCCCGGAAGTACGTAGTCCACCACCTGCGTCGTCGCGCTGCGGTATTGGACCCCGGTCCAATGCTGCTTCTGAGGCGGGCCGTACGTCGAGTAGGCGTTCAGCCAGTACTTGCGCGGGTCGTCGCGCGTCACGACGTTGATCACGCCGGACCGCACGTTGCCGTACTCGGCGCTGAACCCGCCGGTGAGCACTTGCACCTCCTGCACGGAGGTGAGGGGAATGTGCGCGGCCGTGAACGAGTTCAGTCGCTCGTCGGTGGCGTAGTGGCCGTTGATCATCAACTGCGTCTCTTCCGGCAGGCCGCCGCGAATCTGGGTGCCCGAGACGTTCGGTTCCTGACTGATCGCCGCGGAGAGC
>Ga0315282_10002692_pt1 | contig 32369 bp, 29 predicted proteins | sample YL17G07_20_MG_FD_203693 | JGI IMG/M metagenome (GOLD analysis project Ga0315282, IMG submission 203693) | Sediment microbial communities from Yellowstone Lake, YNP, Wyoming, USA - YL17G07_20 | ecosystem: Environmental > Aquatic > Freshwater > Lake > Sediment | place: USA: Wyoming | collected...
GCTATATTCAATCTGCACCTCCTGGGTGAAGCAAAGGTTGATGGCGTCAACCTCTTTTCAAACCCTGTTTATGCTATCCTAGGAGGTGTTTCCTTTTCCTGTCAACCTTTTTGATTACGGATTAAGGCCATGATTCCCACGCCGCTCCCGATGGCGATGACATCCGCCCCGGCCGCCTGGGCAACCAACGCAGTTTCCATGGCGTCTTCTATGGTAACCCCGCCCGGGAGAAAATCGTCGCCGTTCATCCGGAAGAATATGGGAAATTCATTCCCCACCACACTCCGGACCGAATGGATTACATCTACAGCGAACTTCGTTCTTTGTATCCGGTTGCCCCCGTATTCGTCCTGGCGGTGGTTGGTCAGGGGAGAAAGGAATGAACTGATCAGGTATCCGTGGGCTCCATGGATCATGACTCCATCGAATCCCGCTCTTTTGACCCGCTCCGCACCCCTGGCAAAAGCTTCGATCAACTCCCGGATCTGCTCCAGGGATAAGTCATCCGGGCCTGGAAGATTTCCTCTGACACCTGTTTGGTTGATCTGGGCGATGGCGGCGGCTCCATTTTCTTTGATGCTCGTGGCCAGATACTCCAGTTCATTGATAAAGCGATCATGGAAAACGCCAAGTCGGTTGAACAGCATTCGGTCATCTATATCCATGGCTTCCACAACAATCGTCCCAACTCCACCCTTGGCCCTTTCCACGTAATAATTGACCGTTCTCTGGGTTACTTCCCCGAGACTGTTTGCCGAGCACGTGACCATGGGGGGCATGACCATTCTATTCTTAAGTTTCAATTTTTCCGCCCCCCGGCCAATGGTTAGGGGCTGAAATAGGGCTGAAAAATCGTTATCCATGAAAGTTTTCCTTAAAATGAAATTTTATCCTCCTGTCTCCATGTTCCAGAACAACAGATGGGCAAAGGGAAAAAAAGATGAGGAAAGGGGGAAATTGTTCCTTCCGGGAAGGCAAGGTGTGGGGAAAAGCGGCCTCGCTAACCGATTTCTTCAAGAATTTTGTCCATTGCCGACACCGGATTCGGGGCCAATCGAACGGGGCGGCCGATGACGATGTAGTCTGCTCCCGCGGCAATGGCTTCTCTGGGAGTCATCACCCGCTTCTGATCGTCTTTGACCGATTCCCCGAGGCTTGGGCGAACTCCGGGGGTAACAATGATGAATTTCGGCCCGCAGCGCTGACGGATGGGAACGATTTCCTGGGGAGAGGCAATCACCCCGTCGATTCCTGACTTCTGGGCCAGTTCCGCCAGAGCCACGACGCGATCCTGAATCGGGCCGAGCAGGCCAATCTCTCTCAAATTTCCCTCGTCGAGACTGGTAAGGACCGTCACGGCCAGAAGGACAGGGCTGGGCCGGCCCAGCTTCGCGGCCAAAGCCCGGCAGCGCCCGGAAGTCTCGCGCATCATCTCCACCCCGCCGGAAGCGTGGAGGTTAAACATTTCCACCCCCAGCTTGACCGCCTCCTCTGCCGCCCGGCAAACCGTGCTGGGGATGTCATGGAGCTTGAGGTCCAGAAAAACGCGGCCTCCTTCTTCCTGAACCTCCCTTACAGCCTCTTTTCCGATGGCTGTAAAAAGCTCCAGACCCACCTTGAAGAGCCCCACCCGGCTTTTCAGGAGGGCGACGAATCGACGGGCTTCCTCCAGGGTAGGCACGTCGAGAGCGAAAATTACCTTGCCAGCAGGGCCAGAAGATAAATGGTCCCTTATCGGCGGGCCAATGGTCATTTTTCGTCCAGGGTTCTTGCAGGGCTCACTTTGCCCGCGGCGATCTCCCGCAGGGAGATGACAATTTCTTTATTGTCCGATTGCACCCGGGGCTTGGAACCTTTGAGCAATTGTTTGGTCCTGGCTGCGGCCTGCAACACCAGGGCAAAACGGTTGGGGATTTTCTTCAAACAATCTTCCACCGAGATTCGAGCCATTTTTATTCCTCCTCACTCAAGTTAAATGCCTAAAGGGTACTAAAATGAAGCTACCGTGCCTAAAGTTGAAAAAAATTCCTCGCCACTAAGCGACTAAAGTGGCCGGTAACAATGGCCATCTTGAAAACTTCGATCTTCAGCGATCAGCCATCCTGCAGAGGCTGAAGCATTTTTTCCAATTCCTCGACCATCCTTTCCCGCCGGCAGTGCTCTGCCAGGATGATGGCCTTTAACTGCTCCTGAGCTTTCTCCAATTCATCATTAACGATCATATAATCATACCAGTGGGCCTCGGCCATCTCTGCTCTGGCCTTTCTCAGGCGTTCTTCCATCGCCGTTTCCTTATCCGTCCTCCGCTTTTTCAGTCGCCGCTCCAGTTCCGTCAGGGAAGGAGGCAGGATGAAAATGAATATTCCCTGAAAGCTTTGCTCCCGCAATTTTCGGGCCCCCTGGCCGTCAATATCCAGAATGACATCCCGGCCCTCCAGGCGTATCCTTTCCAAGGCTTCCTTAGCCGTGCCGTAGTAATTCCCGTAAATCTCAGCCCATTCTGCAAAGTGCCCCTCTTCCATCATTTTTTGAAATTCTTCGGCCGAGATAAAGTGGTAATCCCTCCCATTCGTGTCGCCGGGTCGCGGCGGACGGGTGGTATAGGAGATAGAGTAATAGAGGCCGGGGAAGATTCGCTCCATCGCCCGGCAGAGAGTTGTCTTTCCCGTTCCTGAAGGGGCAGAAACAACGAACAGCAAACCTTTTGCCTTCATCTTCCTTTGCCCCGCAATTTCACTGCAAAGTGCGCGAAGAACGCCGGAAAAAATGATTCATTCCGCTCCCAAAGACCAGCCCCAAAGCGTCAAGTCAAGTTCCCCGTGCCCTTAGATGGCCGTGCCCGCATTTGTTTTCATTATTTCATTCAAATGATGTTTCATCTCCGCGATCTCTGCGTTCTCTGCGGTGATCAGTTCCTCATTATTCCACATTCTGCACCTGTTCGCGCATCTTCTCCAACTCGCTCTTGACCTCTACCACTGTCTGGGCGATTCCGGCATCGCTGGTCTTCGACCCGATGGTGTTGGCCTCGCGGTTGATCTCCTGGAGCAGGAATTCCAACTTCCGCCCCACGGGCTCCGCCCGGTCCAGCATCTCCCGAAACTGGTTGAGATGGCTGCGGATACGCACCATCTCTTCGGTAATGTCGCTGCGCTCAGCGAGGTAAGCGACTTCCTGGGCCAAGCGGTCCTGGTTAATCTCCAGCCCTCCGCTGAGTTCCTGGACCCGCTCGGCCAATCGGTCGCGGTAGGCCCGCAGGGCCACGGGTGCCCACCGCTCCACATCCTGCAGCATCCGTTCGATGAATTGGAGTCGATTGAGAAAATCTTCCCGGAGGGTCAGGCCCTCCCCGCGACGCATTCCTTCCACACCGTTGAGTGCTTCCCCCAGAATGACCTGCAAGAGAGCCCACTCCTTCTCCAGGTCGGTCTCCACTTCTTTCCGGGTGAAAATCTCCTTGAAAGTCCCGAGCATGTCCAGGCGAATTTCCCCCGGAATTCCCAGGCCTTCCTGCAAAGCTTTCAACCCCCTATAGTAATCTTTGGCCAGGGCAAGGTCAAGCTCCAACTTCTGCTCTGCGCCCGGGGAATCGCCAGCTTGCACGGACACTTCAATCCGTCCGCGGGAGAAGCGTTGCCCGATGAACTTGCGCACATGCCCCTCCAAGGGATTCAGCCTCCGGGGAAGACGGACGAGGATGTCGCAAAAACGGTGGTTGAAGGATCGGACCTCCACCTCCACCCGCTTGTCATCCCCCTGCCATTCTCCCCGGCCGTACCCGGTCATGCTATTGATCATAAATTCTCCCTAAAGGGTTCGAGGGTTCCAGGGTTTTTTCTCCGTCATTTCACTCGACCCCTTGCCCCTGAAACTCCTGGTTCTTTAACTGCCACAGGTAGCGCTTCCGCAGAAGATTGAGCAGGCCGATCAGGGGCTGCGAAGCATAGTCAGGGTATGTCCAGGGAAGCGGGGTGAAGGCCCCGTCGCGAAAGATCAGGGCCAGGTCGGCATAAATTCCCTCGCCGAGGTAGACCCGGTGGCTGTAATCTTTCCCCGTTGCCAGAATGAATTTGGGGCTTGCTAAATAGCCTGGATCGATATTCAGCATCCGGCCGCCCCGTTCATTCAGGAAGGTACCCTCCAGGGCATTCGTCCAGAGCTTCATCCCCGGAAGCCGATCGGGGGGGAGCAAGGGACGGAAACTGACCACCCTTCGCCAGAGCCCTCGCCCCATCTCAGGTTCATAATATTCGGTGAAATCGAAGGGCAGGGGCTCGCTGACAAAATCCACCGGCCCGTAACGTTTCTCCACATTGGAGAAAGCCGAAGCAAAATCCTTTTCTTCTGCGAAGATGAAACTCATCACAAACTTTGCGGCTTTGGGTGGCTGGGGCAGGCTCACGGCAAAGCCTCATACATTCAAAAGGGGGCTTTTATTTTTTACCCGGATACCGTTCTTCACCGCATCTTCCAGTTCCGAGGCCTTCACCGTGGCGGTCCCGACCTCGCCCACGACGATCCCAGCGGCATAATTGGACAGGATGGCCGCTTCCTTCGGGCTGGCCCCGACGGCCATGGCCAGGGCGACAACGGAGATGACCGTGTCCCCTGCACCGGTGACGTCAAAAACCTCCTTGGCCATTGTCGGGATCTTTGTGACCTCGCCGTTTTCCTGGAAAAGGGTCATGCCCTTTTCTCCCCGGGTAATCAATACTGAACCGGCCTGAAGCCGATGGAGCAAAAACTGACCAACGGCCATGAGCTGCTCTTCGTTCTGGACATACCGACCGGCCGCCTCTGCAGCCTCATGGTGATTGGGGGTAATAATGGTCACCTGGCGGAAAAGAGGGAGATTTTTTACCTTCGGGTCCACGGCCCAAATTTTACCCGCTCCCAGGGTCAGGGAGCGCACCCGTTCAATCAGGGGTTCGCAGACAACTCCCTTTCCATAATCGGAGACCAGGACCGCGTCCAAATGATCTATCCCCTCTTCCAGCAGGGAGAGGATCTGCTGAATATTTTGCGGATCGATCGGCCGGATCACCTCCCGGTCGTAGCGGACGACCTGCTGGTGCTGGGCGAGGATCCGGGTCTTCACCGTGGTCACCCTTTCAGGCTCAACGATCACACCCTTCGTCTCGACACCCATCCTGCGCAGGTCGTGGATGACCTTCCGGCCCATCTCATCATTACCCACCACCCCCCCCACCAGAACCTTTCCCCCGAGGGAATGGATATTGTTAACCACGTTCCCGGCGCCTCCCAGGCGCAGGCTTTCGGAGGTCACGCTCACCACAGGGACTGGAGCTTCGGGCGAGATCCGCGAAACACTTCCCCAGATATATTCGTCGACCATCAAGTCCCCGATAACCATGATCCGGGCGTCTTTAAATCTTGAGATGTAAGAAGTCAATTCGTTGGGATTCACTCCCCCCTCCTCTTCGCAATCATTCAATCCGCAGCAATTTCTTTCACCCAATTTATTGGAGGGCAGACTCTGCCCGTCTTAGAATCTCTTCTTTCCCAAGCAGGATGAAGACCTTCTCCAGTTCCGGGCCATGGGTGGCCCCGGTCAAGGCTGCGCGCAAGGGCATATAGAGCCCCCGCCCCGAAATGCCCGCCCGCTTCCCCAGATTGTACAGGATGTGCTTAAAATTCTCGGGGGTAACCTGTTCCACGGCCCTGAGTTCCTCCTTCAAGCCGCGAAGCACGCCCCGGGACTCTTCCCTGGCCAGAAGGCGCTCAGCCTCGGGTTCCAGGGCCAGGCTTGTATCGAAAAAAATCTTCAGGCGGTCGGCCAGCTGAGAAAGTGTATCCACTTCCGGCCAGACTGCCTCCAGGATGCCACCCAACCATAGCTCGTTTTTTCCCTCAACGCTCAGCCCGGCTTTGTGGAGGAATGGCAAAGATAGGTCCAGCGCTTCTTTTGCATGAAAACCCTTCAGGTAAGCCCGGTTTAACCACTTCAGCTTCTTCAAATCGAAGACCGCGGCGCTGTGGGAGACACGTTCTAAGGAAAACTCCCTAACTAATTCTCCGGGAGTGAAAATTTCCCGGCCATCTCTGGAGGACCACCCCAGGAGAGCTAAGAAGTTTACCAAAGCCTCCGGCAGATACCCTTCCTCGCGGAAATGGGCCACGGCCGTAGCTCCATGGCGCTTGCTCAACGGAGTTCGGTCTGCTCCGAGAATTAAGGGCAGGTGGGCAAATCGCGGCGGGGGGAGAGCCATGGCTCTGTAGAGAAGGAGCTGGCGCGGGGTGTTGGTCAGGTGATCTTCCCCCCGGATGACGTGGGTAATTTCCATCAGGGCATCGTCCACGACCGCGGCAAAATTGTAGGGGGCGATTCCATCTGAGCGCAAGATGATGAAGTCCCCGATCCCATGGCCATCGAAAACCACCCGGCCCTTGACGAGGTCTTCAAACTCTATGTTCCGGGCCTCTACCTTGAAGCGCAGGGAAGCTGGCCGGCCGGCTGCAACCATAGCATTCCCCTCTTCCGGGGTCAAATTTCGACAGCGGCCGTCGTATTTCGGGGGTATTCCTCTGGCCAGAGAGCTTTTCCGCCCTTCCTCGAGTTCCTCCGGCGTGCAATAACAGCGGTAAACCTTTCCTTTTTCCAGGAGCCCCGAGGCATAATTACGGTACACCTGAATGCGCTCTGACTGTCGGTAGGGACCATATCTCCCCGCCCGGTCAGGTCCTTCGTCCCAGTCAAGCCCCAGCCAGCGGAGGTCCTCCAAGGTGGCTTTCTCGGCTGCGTCCGTCGAGCGTTCCAGGTCTGTGTCTTCCAGGCGCAGGATGAAGGCCCCGCCCGTTTGCCGGGCGAAAAGATAGTTAAAGAGAGCGGTGCGGGCGTTGCCCACGTGCAGAAACCCGGTGGGGCTGGGGGCGAAGCGAACTCGGACCTGTTCCGCCATGTTTCGGAGAACCTCTTAAGAGTGAGTTTCGAACTTCTTGGTCAGGAGCACAAGGGCATAAGCCACAATCCCCTTTCCCTGGCCGACAAAACCCAGGCCTTCGGAGGTCGTAGCCTTCACGTTGATGCGCTGCGGCGTTGTCTCCAGGGCTGCGGCGATCCTCTCGACCATTTTAGGAATGTAAGGACCGATCAAGGGTTGTTCGGCTACCACTGTGGAATCCACATTCTCCACGGCCAATCCGCGCTCAGCCATCCTCATGGCCACGGCCTGGAGGAGACGGAGACTGGAGATCCCCTCGAACCGCGGGTCCGTGTTGGGAAATTGCTTGCCGATATCCCCCTCGCCCATAGCCCCCAAAAGCCCGTCGCAAATGGCGTGTGAAAGGACGTCAGCATCCGAATGCCCCTCCAGCCCCTTCTTGAAAGGGATCTCCATCCCGCCGAGGATCAGCTTGCGCCCTTCGACCAGCCGATGAACGTCGTATCCGAATCCTATGCGCATCAAAACCTCAAATAGCGCTCAGCCATCAGCTGTCAGCAATGAACGTTCAGCAATAAGAAAGGGGCTTATGCCCTGATATCGGCCTGAAAAATTTGGGGCGATTTCTTTCATGCTTCTTTTCGCTGAAACCCGATAGCTGGCGGCTGAAAGCTCCGAATCAAATTTCCCCGAGATGGCGCAGGAGCGCTTCTCCCAGGACCAAGTCCTCCGGGGTGGTGATCTTGAGGTTAAAGCGGGAGCCCTCGATGACCTTTACGGGTATGCCCATCCGCTCCACGAGGGAGGCCTCATCGGTGCCCCCAAACCCCTCTTCCCTGGCTTTTTCCTGTGCTTTGGCGATCAAGCCGTATTCGAAAGACTGGGGCGTCTGGATAATCCAGAGATGGCTGCGGTCAAGCGTTCGCTGGACTTCCTTTTCTTCGGAGACCTCCTTGATCGTATCGCCTGCAGGAATGGCAGCGATGACCGCCTTCCAGAGCAAGGTCTGAGAAATCGCCCGCCCGATCAGTTCGGGGGAGACAAAAGGCCGGGCCCCGTCATGAATGATGACAAAATCGGCTTTCCCCTCGACCGCCTTCAGGCCGTAATAGACCGTGTCCTGCCGTTCGGGACCCCCGACAATTATTCGGGAGACTTTTTTCAGGCCAAAGGGCTGGACAATTTCGCGGGCACAAAGGGCAACCTCCCCCCCGGGAACCAGGGCAACGATCTCATCCACTAACGGACAGGCCTCAAATTTTTTCAGGGTACGGGCCAGGATGGGGATACCTCCCAGCGGAAGAAAGGCTTTGGGCCTCTGACCGCCCATTCGCCTTCCCCGGCCTGCTGCCGGAATCAAGGCCACCACGTGCATCATCCACCCAAATCACGTGGCCCACCGGGGCTGAGCCGTCGAGGGGCCTCGGGGATTCCTTGCTTAATAGAGAGAACCCAGAATTTCGCAGGCGAATTCTGGGTTCTCTTTTTTGGGGAAAGTCCCTTCAATTATTAAAGCTTTGATAGAAGTTTTCCGGAGCATCTTCCTTCAAGATTGTGAAAATCATCCGGCCCGCTGTGGTCTGGAGAACGCTGGTTACGGCAACATCCACGGTTTTTCCCAGGTAGCGTCTGGCGTTGTCTACCACGACCATCGTCCCATCATCCAGATATCCGACGCCCTGGCCGGGCTCCTTCCCTTCTTTCAGGATTTTCACGTTCATAATCTCCCCGGGGAGGACCACGGGTTTGAGGGCATTGGAGAGCTGATTGATGTTCAAAACCGGAATGCCCTGGAGTTCAGCCACCTTGTTCAGGTTGAAGTCGTTGGTAATGATCTTGGCATTCATCTTCTTGGCCAAAGCGATCAACTTGGCATCCACTTCCTGAATTTTAGGAAAATCCTGATCGACGATCTTGACTTCTAACTCAGCTTGTTTTTGGATTCTATTCAAAACATCCAGGCCCCTCCGTCCCCTTCCTCGCTTCAAGGGGTCGGGAGAGTCAGCGATGTGTCTCAACTCTTGAAGAATGAATTGAGGAATAATGAACGTCCCTTCCATGAATCCCGTTTCGCAGATATCCGCGATGCGGCCGTCGATAATGACACTGGTATCCAAAACTTTATGGCCGTTGCTTTCCTGAAGTACCCCTTTAGAGAACCAGGGAAGAGTTTCGGGTTCGAATTCTTTTCCTTTCTTGATGCCCAGGATCAAGCCCAGATAACCGAAGGCGCTATTGATCAGGATATAGGCAGAAAAATTCACCTCCAGTCGCTCCAGGAGCCCCGTAAAGAAGGCGCGGATGAAAAGGTTGGCCAGCATCAGGCCCAGAGCCAACCCCAGGGCTCCCCCGATGACAACCTTCAGGGGTACCCGCTTGATACCCCGTTCGGAAAAAATGACCAGAATCCCGATGATTAGGCCGATTCCAAACCCCCACAAGGCGTACTTAGGGGATTGGGTCATCTCCTGGGCCATAAAGTAACCGCTGCTGCAGGTGGCGGCTAAGAGTAAGACTCGGAGCAATATCATCCCCATCTTTTTTTCACCTCCTTTCTCCAGGTAAATTTTTAAAAAAAGACTGGCATCTCAGACATTGAAGACGCTCAGCAGGCGAAGGCGCATTTTTTCTTCGGCCATATTCTTGGCGATGGAAAGTTCCTTGACGAGGAGGTTTTGGGCGAGGTCGAGCATCCGTCTCTCTCCAAAGGAAAGGTCTTTATCGCACTTCAAGAGGAAAAGATCCCGGAGAACCTCGGCCACTTCGAAGACCGACCCGGATTTGATCTTCTCCATGTATTCCCGGTAGCGACGGTTCCAGGTCTGGCAGTCAATCTCTACATTCTTCTCCGAGAGAATTCGGAAGACCTTGGGAATTTCCTTCTTGTCGATGATTCCCCTCAGGCCCACGCTCTTGGCGCTATCCGTGGGAATCATGATCGTCATTTCCTTGTCGACAATTCTCAAGATGTAAAAATTTCTCTCGGTCCCGGAGATGACTTTGCTCTTGATCGCTTCGATGATCCCCACTCCATGCGCAGGGTAGACCGCCTTATCCCCAACCTTAAACATTGCCGCGCCTCCCTGATGACTAACTTAGTCTTTAATTTAGCATCTTTAGACCCCTTAAGTCAATAGAATTTTGTCCTCTGTATTCCTCCATCTTTAGCCGATGGTCACACAATTTCATTAATTTCATAAGGTTTTCAGGCCTCGGCAGGAGGGACGCTAAGCTTACCTTTCTTAGGTGGTGGTTCTGCCTTCGGAAGGAGCGGGGTAATATTGAGATTTTCCTCGGTCCCTTAGCTTTTCCATCTATTCGCCCTGCAGGTCCTTACTGGAATCAAAGCCAGCCTTCGGAAAAGGTCTATGCTTAGCCGATTTTGGTTTCGCTTTGCGCCCTGACGTCTGGGCCAAAATATAAGCTGTTTTTTAGATCAGACTATGTTGGAATGACTTAAGGCTTCTAAGAAATGATTATTGAAATTGCTGCCCATTGATGATTTTATATTATCTATCCGCAAATCAGACCCCCCTCAAAGAGTTTCCATATTCTTTGGATATCGTAACTTATCGAAAGGCTGCGGTTTTGGCACGATCTGTTCTATTTTTCTATTGACCGAAATCGAGGATTTTGATACTTTTGCATCGTCGTTTTCCTACCCGTAAATGATCAATTCAACAAGCTGATCCTGTACTTCTGGAGGATTTATGAAATGGTTTTTCCAGAAGGATCACATATGAAGGCTCCAGGGGGATTCTAATAACCCTTTGGAGCCTTTCTTCTTTCCCTTTCTTGAATTATCACTTCCTTATAAGACTTAATTAAGTATTCAAAACTAAAAAGGGGAACCGATTATGGCAACAAATGGGAAAAAGAAGAACGTTGTTATCATCTGGAGTGTCGTAATCTTTGCGATATGGCTCTTAGGCTCTTCAGCTTTTGCTGCCGAAAACGTTTCATTCAAGGGAACAACGAAGGTTGCTAGCGGCGATTTAGTGGCATTGACAGGGAAATTAACCAAACCTCAGGGAGATGGGCCATTCCCCGCCGTTGTGCTGTTGCACGGTTGTAGCGGGATTGGCAAAGGTAGTGATGACTGGGCGGAAAGGCTTGCAACATGGGGTTATGTGGCCTTACAAGTGGACAGTTTAGGACCGCGTGGCCAATCAGAAGTTTGTGCTAATCCTTTCGGAGTCCCTTTTCACATTCGAGCCCAAGATGCTTATGACGCTAAATCTTACCTTAGCGGGCTTCCATTTGTAGATCGCACTCGGATAGCTGGGATGGGTTGGTCACATGGAGGTCTTACGACACTTGCTTCGGTTAGTAAATCAAATTACGCCACGTCTGCTGCTTTTGTAACAACAAATCTGGAGCCCCCAAAGCAAGGCGGTCCATTCCGTGCAGCCATTGCATTTTATCCGTTTTGCCTTGGTCAATTAGATGACTCGAATGCACCACTTTTGATCCTGATTGGTGAACGGGACACCTGGTGCCCTGCGGCTTTGTGCCAGATGAAGATGCCATCAGGGAAGACTGCAAATGAGGTCATTCTTAAAATTTATCCAGGTGCCTACCATGCTTTTGATTGGGAGGGAGTGGATTTAGTTAGATTGCAACGACACCGGTTACTTTATAACCCAGAAGCTCTCGCTGATTCGATCGTCCAGGTGAGGGAATTTCTGGCGAAGCACTTAAAATAGAATGAATGCTTCCTCCTTTGCAAAAGAGGAGAGCGAACATTTGAATTGTCAAAGTAGGTACCCAAAGATCAAAGGAAAAGCCCAGGTTGAATGGCCTGGGTTTTTCCTTTGCGGAGTTTATGCTTCTTCCTTTCCGATATTTGTAGATTTGGGATTTGAGCGAGAAGTTTTGATTTCTGCTATATATTCGCTATTTCCCCCAGCCTCAATAAAGTTACGATTTGATATTCATATATGCAATTTTAACTGTCCAAAAGAAGGCCGGAAATTCGAACACTCCAGAGGCATTAGGCACGCTTTTGCTCAGAAAGTTGTAACCATCGAGCCCTGAAATATTTGAACATTAGTAGGGTATGCCGTGTAAAATGTATGACTTGTCGGTTAAAGTTCCGACGGTGGGAATTCGGTAGTTCGCCCACGTAGCTGGAGGGGAGCTTTCAGATATGTCTTTGGCGCTCTCCGGGGTGGACGGGGGTTGGTTAAAACTCATCGGAGATGAAGCTTCGAATCTCTTCGAAGCTGAATACCGGCCCGTCCTTGCATACGTAGAGGGGGCCGATGTTGCACCGGCCACATTTTCCCAGGCCGCACTTCATCTTCATCTCCAGGGTGGTCCAGACCTGCGAGGGGGCAAAGCCAATTTTTTCCAAAGATTTGAGGGTGTAGCGGATCATAATCGGCGGGCCGCAGGCAATTGCGGCAGCCCCGGCGGGGGAGGGAGCAGCCTCTTCCATGACACTCGGCACTAAGCCCACCTTTCCTTTCCAGTCTTTGTCTTCCACGTCTACGGTAGTAATCATTTTGACAGAGGGATCGCGCGACCAGGCTTCGAGATCGTACTTGAAGCAAAGGTCTTGAGGGCTCCGGGCACCGTAAATAATCATAATCTCGCGGTATTCCGAGCGGTGATCCAGGACATTCTGGATCAGGGAGCGGAGAGGGGCCAAGCCGATGCCCCCGCCGATGAACAGAAGGTTTCTCCCTTGCAGCATATCTAAAGGGAAATGATTCCCATAAGGCCCACGGAAGCCAATCATGTCGCCTGCGTTTAACTGGTGCAGGGCGGAAGTCACCCGGCCGACCCGCTTCACGCTTACCTCCAGGTGATCCATCCGGGTGGGGCTGGAGGAGATGCAGAAAGTAGCTTCCCCTTCTCCGAAGACAGAGTATTCGGCGAACTGACCGGAGAGAAAAGAAAAGCTTTTCCGCAGAGCGGGGTCTTTGAACTGAATGTGGAGAGTCTTGGTGTCCCAGGTTTCCGCGATCACCTTGGTGACCTCCATCAGGTCTGGCTGGTAGATGCCTCTTTCCGCAACGGGGGAGATCATCCGGCCACCTCCAACAAAACTTCGCGCAAATCCAGGTTTACCGGGCAGTGAGCCACACAGCGGCCGCACCCCACGCAGGCGATGGCTTGGAAGTTCTGGAAGAAGAAATTGAATTTGTGGCTTACCCGCTGGCGGTAACGCCGCCACTTTTCTTCCCGGGGGTTGTGGACCGCCATTCCGGTGAAATCCGAGAAGGCACAGCTATCCCAGCGGCGGAAGCGGACAGCCCTGTTGGGGGTCTGAAGGTCGCAGAGGTCGAAGCAGTAGCAGGTGGGGCAGAGGTAGGTACAGACCCCGCAGTTGATGCACTTGGCGGAAACGCGCTGCCAGAGCTCTCCCTCGGAGAAGCGTTCCGCGGCCCTTACCCGCACGGTTTCCAACTCGAAGAGGGGCTTTTTACCGCTTCCGCGAATTTCCCCGCGGGCCGACCTCCATTGCTCTTCTGTGGCTTCTCCAAAAAAATCTCCTTCCCCGATCAGCGCTTCTCCCCTCTCCGTCAACACCTTGGCGACGTACTCTTCGGCGATTTCTCGGAAGAAGATGTCGCAGTCCCCCGAGTCTTGGGGGTCTATCCCCATCTCTCCGCAGAAAGATCCCTCACACTGCACCCGGCAGGCTTCGCCCAGCAAAAGGGTACGGGAGAGATTTTTCAAATACAGTGCGTCCTGGTGGTCTCTGGCGAAGACCGGCCCGAGGATGCGCAGAGCCCGGGCATCGCAGGACCTGATGCCAAAGATCAACCGCTCATCCCCTGCGGGGGGAAAGGAATAGAGTTCCGGGGAGTCCCCTTGTTGTTTCCACTCAAAAAGAGGCCTTAAGGGTTCTAAGAAAAGCGCCTTTACGGGAAGGCGGGAATTTTGAAAGCCCCGGAGCAGGTCCAGGCCGTCGAATCTTCTAAATGTCCAGAGGCCGTTCTCCTTGGCCGGTCCAAGGACTTCTGCCCGGTCTCTCAACCTCCCCAACAACTCCTTCAATTTCTCCCGTTTAATTCTTCTATAGACGGGTTTTCGATCATTTAATGAAATCGTTCGGGTCCTCCTGCGAAAAAGTTCTAAAAGGAAGGGGGACATTCAAATCCACCCCGGCCATAAAGCCAAAGAGCTCCCGCAGGTCATCGGTCATCTTCTCATTGAGCTTCATCAAAGGGATCTCCATGGGGCAAACCCGCTGGCACTCCCCGCAGGAAACGCAGGTTCCGGCCACGTGCATCATCCGCATCATATGGAAAACAAAGTTGTCTCCCCGGGTAGGCAGGGGGGAAACCCACTGGGGCAGGTTTTCTTCCACGACGCACCGGGGACAGAAGCAGGCCGGGCAGATGTTGCGGCAGGCATAGCAGCGGATACAGCGCTCAAACTGTTCGGCCCAGAAGGTCCATTTTCCCAGGACAGACTTTTTGCGGAGTTCATCCCCGGGGAATTTGGCTTCTTCCAGGGGCGATACATACTCGCCGGGAAGCAGATGATCGAAGAACAGGGGCTTGGGGTACTGGCAGGCGAGGCATTTGTCCAGAAAGGCCTGGGATTTTTGCAGGGCTTTCTCCTGGCCGTTGACCCGGATAAGAATCTGGGGTCCCCGGCGGTTGATCTCCTCCAGGTCCTCCCGCTCGCAGGCAAGGGCACTTTGCACTTTCCTCAGGTCGATCTGGCCGGGGCATGGAAGGCCCACAACGTAAAGGTCTTCCCGTTTCACCTGCCCCTCTTTGAGGAGGGAGACGAGCGATCGACTGTCGCAGCCTTTGACCACAATGCCCACCCGTCCTTTAATTTCTTTCAGGTAAAGAGTCAGGTTGGAGGCACAAAAATCGTCCATCCAGAGGCCCTGCAGGTCTTTTTTGGTGCGGGCGATCAACGGGGTGGTCTTGAACTTCACCGTCCCCTTTCTGTAGGCAAGGAAGTGTTCTATTCTCCCCTCATCGAAGAGCTGGGAGGCAAGGATGATCAACTCATCGTTCATTTCTTTTTTTCTTCCTCCGCCAAAACATTCATCATGAAACGCAGAGAGCATAGCGCAAAGCGCATCATTGCAGGACCTGGGGGATCAATATAATACCCAGCGCTACGCACCATGCGCTTTATTTTTTTCTTCCGCGCTCTCTGCGGTGAAGGCAGTCTGAAACAGCTTGTTCGGCCCCAGGGCTTTCACATCGGCCGCCACTGTGTTCACTACCCTGGCGAACTTGTCCCCTTCCGAGGCCGAGACCCAGGAGAATTGGACCCGTCGGGGGTCAATTCCCACGTACTCCAGGAGCCTGGAGAGGACGGCAAACTTCCTGCGGGCGTTATAGTTTCCCGCGGTGTAATGGCAGTCCCCGGGATGGCATCCCGAGATCAGAACGCCGTCAAACCCAGAACGGAGGGTCTTGAGAATGAACAGGGGGTCCACCCGCCCGGAACAGGGAACGCGTAAGATGCGCACGTTTGCCGGATAACTGATCCGCGAGGAACCCGTCAGGTCTGCGCCGGCGTAGCTGCACCAGCGGCATAGGAAGGCCAGGATCTTGGGCTCCCAGCCTTGCGTATCTTTTAAGACCTCCGGCTTTGCTTCCATGGAAACCTCATTTGAGCTTTCAGCGATCAGCTAAAAAAAGTCTGTTGTTGCTGAAAGCTGATGACTGACCGCTGATAGCTGACAGCTTGTTTTCCCATCAAAATGAACTGGCCAGTGATTCGATCTCCGAGAAGATCTGCTGGTCCGTGTATCCTTTGAGGAGAATCGCTCCCGGCCGGCATGAGGCCACGCAGGCCCCGCAACCGTGGCATACTCCCTCGATCACCCGCATCTGCCTGCGGATTTGCCCATCGGGCCTCTTGACCTCTTCTTCAGCGATCGCACTGAAGGGGCAAATATCCACACAGGTTTTGCAGAGCGAGCAAAGAGCCGGGTTGATCCGGGCAATCATCGGGTCGGAGATCAACTCCTCGTTGGCAAAGAGGGCACAGACCTTTACCGAGGCCCCGCTGGCCGAGGCTACGGAATCGGGAATATCCTTGGGGGCCTGACAGGCGCCGGTAAGGTAGATGCCCGAGGTCACGTTTTCCACCGGGGCCAGTTTGGGGTGCATCTCCGTGAAAAAATGGTTCCTGTCATAAGGGATGCCCAGCATCTGGGCCACTTTGACGGCATCGCTGCGGGCCACCAGGGCTGTGGCCAGGACTACCAGGTCGGCCTCGACCTCCACCTGTCCCTTAGAAAGGGTGTCCGCTCCCCGGACAATCAGCTTCCCGTTTTTCTCGAAGATCCGTGAAACCCGTCCCCGGAGATAGATGGTCCCGTACTGCTCAATGGCCCGGCGGACGAATTCTTCATAGTTCTTGCCCGCAGCCCGGATGTCGATGTAAAAGACGTAGACCCGGGCATTCGGGATGTGCTCCTTGGTCAGGATGGCGTGCTTGGCCGTGTACATGCAGCACATCTTCGAGCAGTAGGGACGCCCCAGGTTTTCGTCCCGCGAGCCCACGCATTGGATGAAGACAATGGTTTTGGGTTCCTTGCCGTCCGAGGGGCGCTTCAAATGTCCATCGGTCGGGCCGGAAGCATTGATCATCCGTTCGAACTGCAGGCCGTTGACCACGTCCTTGTATCGCCCGCCGCCGTACTCGCTGTAGTCGTTGGGGTCGGAAAGGTCGTACCCCGTGGCCACAACGATTGCCCCAACCTTCTCGGTGACCACCTCGTCCTGCTGTTCGTAGTCGATGGCCTCAGCCGGACAGATCTTCTGGCACACTTTGCATTTCCCCTGAGTGAAGAAGCGACAGTGTTCCCGGTCAATCACTGGCACGTTGGGCACGGCTTGGGGAAAGGGAATGTAGATGGCCTTGCGCTTACCCAGGCCCAGGTCAAACTCGCTGTCCACCCGGCTGGGGCACTTCTGCATGCATTCCCCGCAGCCCGTGCACCTGGTCATGTCCACAGAGCGCGCCCGCTTGCGGATCTTGACTTCGAAGTTCCCAACGTAGCCTTCCACGCTCTCCACTTCCGAGTAGGTCAGGATACGAATGTTGGGGTTGCTGCGCACATCCACCATCTTGGGGGTGAGGATGCAGGCCGCGCAGTCCAGGGTGGGGAAAGTCTTGTCGAATTGAGCCATCCGGCCGCCGATGGATGGCCCCCGCTCTACCAGGATCACCGGGTGGCCCACCAGAGCGATGTCCAGGGCGGCTTGCATACCCGAGATCCCGCCGCCGATGACCATGGCCTTGCGCTCCAGCGGAAGCCGATTGGGGAAAAGGGGCTCGTCATTGCGAACTTTGGCCACCGACATTTTGATCAACTCGATGGCCTTGGCTGTGGACTCGGCCCGGTCTTTGTGCACCCAGGAGCATTGCTCGCGGATGTTGGCCATTTCCATCAGGTAGGGGTTTATCCCCGCTTCTTTTACCGTGTTCTGGAAGGTGCGCTCGTGCAAAAGGGGAGAACAGGAAGCCACCACCACGCGGTTCAATTTGTAGAGGTTGATATATTCCTTGATGATATTCTGGCCCGGGTCGGAGCACATGTACTTGTAGTCGCGGGAGATGATGACTCCCTTCACTTTGGCCAGTTCCTCGGCTGCGTACTTCACGTCCACTGTCCCCGCGATATTCGTCCCGCAGTGGCAGACAAAAACTCCGATGCGCGCCATTCGTCTTTTCCTTTAAGTACAATGATTCACCGCAGAGAACGCGGAGAACTCAGCGTCTTCAGCGTTCTCTGCGGTAAACGGACTTAAGAATTTCAGCCGTGGATATTCTTCCTTTCCAGCAAAGGAAACGGGTCCACGTTCAGCTTCTTCAAGCCCAGAGCGTCCGGGCGAAGCCCGAGAGAAATGCCCAACAGCTGGGTAAAGTAAAAAACCGGGAGGGCGAAACGCTTCCCGTACCGTGCCTCCACCTCTTCTTGGCGGAAATCCAGGTTAAACTGGCAGAGAGGACAATCCACCACCACGGCTTCCGCGCCCAGGCTCTGGGCCATGTCCAGCAATTCATGGGTCAGTTTCAGGACCACCTCTTTTTTGGAAACGGAAAAAGACCCGCCGCAGCATTCGGTCTTGAAAGGCCATTCGATCGCTTCTCCCCCCAGGGTCTTGATCAACCGGTCCAGATAAGAAGGGTAAACCGGATCGTCAAAGGCCACAATCTTTTGCGGCCTGGCCGAAAGACAGCCGTAATAGCAAACCACCTTTATTCCCTTCAGGTCCTTCTCCAATAGCCCGGCGATCGCCTCCAAGCCGTATTCGTTGACCACCACGTCGGAAATATGGCGCACCCGGACGTTTGCCCGGTAATCGGCCTGGAGGACCTGATTCACCCTCCTTCTCAGGTCGGCGTTTTCTCGAAGCTTAAAGTTGGCCGTGCGCATCCGGTTGTAGCAGGCCGCGCAGGGGGCCATGACCTCCAGACCCATCTTCTCAACTTTCAGTAGATCCTTTGCGGGCAGGACCAGAGGGAGGAGAAGGTCGGAAACATGGGCCGCTGAAGCGCCGCAGCAAGTCCAATCTTCGACCTCCTGAAGTTCGATGGATAATTTCTGGAAGACAGACTCGATGGATTGCTGGTAATCCGAAGCCGTGGAATGGAGCGAACATCCCGGGTAATAGGCGTACTTCACGGCGTTGCCTCCTGGGAGGCACGAATACGCCCGATGATCTCCTGGAGTTCCTTCACCCCTTTGACCCTGGGAGCGGCCAGCTTGAGTTTGCCCTTGGAAAAAAGTTTCTTCCCCAGGCGCCAATCCCGAAGGGGGTTCAAGGTAAGCAGGTTATATTTTCCTATCAGGCTGAGGTCATTGACCCGGCCAAAACGTTCCACCACTTTCAGGAAGAGTTTATGGAAGAGGCTGATCTCTTTTTCTGCCTCTGTCTGCCCCTGACGAAAGGCCAGAATGCGCAGGGCATCCATGACGGACGCGACGTCGATGTTCTTCGGGCAGCGGGAAGTGCAAGTTTCACAGGAGGCGCAGAGCCAGATCGTGTGGGAAGTCAGGGCTTCCCGCTCTCGTCCCAGTTGCACCGAACGGATGATCTCGTGGGGGGGAGGGTCCATCGTGTAGGCGATCGGACATCCCGCCGTACATTTCCCGCACTGATAACATCCGTCGATATTCTGCCCGATCATCCCGCTGATCTTCTGGGAAAAAACCTGGGACTGATCGTCCAGGGTGATTTTCATCGGCCCCTCTTGGTGGCTGGTTTTGGCTACTGATTCAGTTTACGAGGAATCACCCTCAAGACCCTATGATTTTCCTCATAGGCTCTTCTTCAACCCATTTTTACCCGGGGAAAGCCAGCTTGGCAGGCCTTTCCGACCTCATTTGGATCACTCTAAGGCGAAGCGAACTCTCAGAGGCAAAAATATTTACCATGGCCATTCTTTACTGTCAAGAAATTCTTTGCCCAATCGCGCTGGCCGCAGCCCCCTTCTCTCTGGGTCCTTACAAGAATGGAAATAAGGGAGGCATTTATTCGCGGGGAAGGGTCACGGTGAAAGTACTTCCTTCCATCAGCTTGCTTTCAACACCGATCTCACCGCGATACCGGTCCACGATGTGCTTGACCAGAGACAGGCCTAACCCCGTGCCTTCCTGCCCCATCTCCTTGGCGTTCTTAGCCCGATAGAACTCTTCGAAGATGCGGGGCATAGATTCCGGCGGGATGCCGATGCCCGTGTCCGAGACGACGATGCGGGCCGCAGTATTTTCCAGATGGAGCTGCAGATTAATTCTGCCCTTTGGCGGGGTGTATTTGACGGCGTTCTCCAGCAAGTTGCCCAGAAGGCGTTCCATGTCGTCTTCGCTGGCCTTGATGGTCACCAGATTGTCGGGTACCTCCACCTGCAGGCGGATCCCCTTCTCCTCCACTTCGGATTGGACCATATCCACTACCCGGTTGATGACGGCGTTCAGGATGACGTCGGTTTTTTTCGATTGGGGAAGCCCCCCTTTCAGCGCCCCTAATGCCAGCAAGTCGCGGATAAGGGTCTGGAGAGCGATCAGTCTTCGTTCGGCACGGCCGATCAGTTCCTTCTGCTTTTGAAAGACTTCCCCGGCGTAGCCTTCCAGGAGGACCCGCAGGATCGACTGGGTGGCGGCCACCGGGGCTTTCAGTTCATGGGCCACGGTGAAGACAAAATCCGACTTGGCCTGCTCCAGGTCCTCCAACTGCTGGTAGGTGCGGGCGTTCTCGATGGCCACCGCTCCCTGGCTGGCCAGGGTCGAAAGAAATTCAATCTCCTCATCGGTGAACCGGTGGATCTCCCCCGTGTAGAGCCGGAGAACGCCGATGGGTTTTTCCCGAACGCTCAAGGGAACGCACAGTACGGAACGAATCCCTTCCTTCCTGGCCTCCTCGGGGTACTGAAATCCCGGGTCTTTGGTGACGTCGAGGATGGGCACGGCCTTTCCCCGCAAGGCTCCCCGGTCCACCAGGCTCTTATCCAGGTCCACCTGGCCTTTGGCCAGATACTCTTCGCTCAGTCCGTAGGCCGCGCGGACCACGAGCTGATTTCGATCCTCATCCAGGAGACGGATCGAGCAGGCCTTGGCGTTCATGGCCTTGGTGGCCAGCTGGGCGATGGTATTCAGGACACCGGAAAAATTGAGGGTGGAGTTCACGGCTTTGGCAATGTCGTAGAGGGTCTGGGTTTTATGATAGGCACTCTCCAGGCGCTGCTTCAACCGGGCCAATTCCCGCGTGCGCGCCCAGAGGCGCCGGGTGATGGAAGTGGCTATGTAAATGGAGACGTAGATTGCGCTGGCGAAAAAGAAAAAAATGCCCATCATGTAGAAGGGCTGGTTGAAATGAGGCTGAAGGAATCCGGGGATGGAGACATGGGGGATTTTGCCGTAAAATTCCAGCAGGGCCAGCGTCCCGACTAAGAGGACTCCGACGGTGGCGTGGAGATAGCAGGCTTTTGGAGGAAGGAGAATGCTGGCGATAATGGCATGGAAGATGAAATAGAGGATGACTGGACTTTCAATTCCCCCGGAGTAGTGGATCAGAAAAATTAGAGCCAGCCAGTCCATGAAAAACTGGATGCTGGCGAAATGGCTGAATTTTTCTACCCCGGCCGAAGGATTGCGCAGAAGGGTCTGGAGCCGGAGGTAGAAGGCGGCGTTGTAGACCGCAATGCCCCCTCCCACAAGGAATAATTCCTTCTGCCGGATGAGAAGGCCGAGAAGGATACCGGCCACGCAGGTGGTGGCCACAACGCCCGCGGCCGCGACCCACCGGAGCCGGATTAACCATGAAACTCGCTCAATCAGTTCCTCTTCCACCGGCAAGCGGAAGGGAACGCCTTCCCATTTCTGCTGGGGTCCTTGCAACCTTTTTTCTCCGATGGCGGAGTGATCAGAAGAACAAGCGAAAAACGTGAAATGTATTATGAGTTGCCTGGAAGCAAATTGTCAATGAGATTTTTGGCCTTTTAATGGGCGCCCCCCTTCATTTTGGAAAGGCCTTGTGTTGTGGCCTGGATGGAAGAGCGGGGACCGTCGGCTGAATGGGCGGGGCAGGATTGGCCAGGAACGAATCCCTTCGATTCCGCAAAGAAAGGCGCAAAAAAGGGTGACCGCAGGAAAGGAGCAAGAAGTCAAGCCCGGTCCAAGGAAAGACCGCTGCCTGATTCAGCCAAGAGACCCGCGCTTCCATCCAGGCCGGGCAAGGACTTACGTTCGGCAACAGGCGGGGGACAAAGATTTTTAAAGCTGGCTCCCCTTTGGGCTGCGTATTCGGTTGCCCGGCCCCTTTCCCCACGTCCTTCCGGAAGGAAGGGAAATTCCCTTCCAGTGTCCCTGCTCTTTAACCCGGACTTTCCCGGGGTAAATCTCGTAATACTGCCGATATCCCCAAGGCGTTAAATCCGGCATAACCACGTTGGCCCCCGCCCGGAGAGCCTTTCTTCGCCCATCTGGACTTAACGTTCCCACAGCCGTTGTCGCCGGCAGATTCGTGTCCCGGGTAACAATCCGGGTTACGGCCAAGACCTTCAGGGTCAGGTCCAGGGCTCCATTTGCCGCCCCCCCCAAAGGGGTCTTCGGGTGGGCGATGAAAGGCCCAATTCCCACCATATCAAAATCGAATTCTCGGAAGAAGAGGATATCCTCAGCCAGGTCTTCGAGGGCCTGACCCGGAAGTCCGACGATGTTTCCTGAGCCCGTCTGGTAACCAAGGTCTTTCAGCCATTGCAGACATTGAATGCGCTCCAGGAGTCTTTTCCCAGGACGCAGCTTCTCGTAAAGGGAGGCCGAAGAAGTCTCCTGTTTCAGGAGGAAGCGATCTGCCCCAGCTTCCTTCCAGGCCTGGTAATCCTGGTAAGACCGCTCCCCAAGGGAAAGGGTGATTACCAGATTGGTCTGCTCTTTGATCTCTCGGATCAACCGCGCCATTCGCTCCCGGGTGAACCAGGGGTCTTCCCCGGATTGTAAGACCACGGTTGCGAAGTTCAGGGACTGGGCATTCTTTGCTGCCTCGACGATCTCCGAGGGGGTCATCCGGTAGCGGGGAATCCGGTCGTTTCCCCGCCGGAGACCGCAGTACAAACAGTCCTGCACGCAGAAGTTGGAGAACTCGACGATGGCCCGCAGATAAACTTCGTCCCCCACGCAACTGTGGCGAACACGGTCGGCTGTCTTAAAGAGGTCTTCTTTTTCCTCTTCCTCTGCGGTGGAGAGAAGAAAAATAATATCCTCTCTGGAGATCGTTTGCCCTTCTTCCCCAGCCCTCACGATTTCCAAAAATTTTTGTCGCACCATGTTTGAAAGTTAAAAGCGCAGAGAGCAAAGTGCATAGCCCACAGCGAAGCTTAACGGATCAAGAATAGCGCCCTGCCCCATGCGCTACGTTATTCTGTTAAAAGTAGAGATCTCTCTTGCCTTCGGCGATCTCTTTGAGACGCTTTTCCGTCTCCTGACGCAGAGGGCCGGGAGGAACCTCCCTCAGGTGGTGGCGGAGGTGTTCTTCTCCGATCCTGCGTGTCTCGGCCGGGGCGTAATCCAGGAGGTATTCCTGGAACGTGAGGATGGCATTGGGCGCGCAAAGCTCCTGGATATTTCCCGGCTTGGCCATGTCCATGAAGGTCTTGCCGGTTCTCCCCCGCCGATAACAGGCCGTGCAGAAGCTCGGCAGATAGCCGATCTCGCAGATGGACCGGATGACCTCATCTGCCGAGCGGTGGTCGGCCACATGAAACTGCTCGCTCTGGGTTCCTTCGGTCCCATCCCCTTCCTTACCGTAGGCCCCCGGGGAGGTCCTGGAGCCGGCGCTCGTCTGGGATATGCCCAGGCTGAAGGCCTCGGTGCGCATCTCCACACTCTCCCGGGTGGAAATGATCATGCCGGTATAGGGTACCGCAAGGCGAAGGACGGCCACCAGCTTTTTGAAGTCCTCGTCTGAAACCGGATGGGGAGGGGCAAAATCCACGCCCGCGGCTGGCCGCCATCGGGGAACGGAAATCGTATGCGGACCCACGCCGAACCTTTTCTCCAGATGGCGGGCGTGGTAGAGGAGACCCAGGACCTCGAATTTGTAGTCGTAAAGACCGAAAAGCACGCCCAGGCCCACGTCGTCGATACCCGCCTCCTGGGCCCGGTCATGGGCAAGGATCTGCCTCTCATAGTCTGCCTTGGGTCCATCGTGAAGGGCCTCATAAGTGGCCCGATGGTAGGTTTCCTGGAAGAGTTGATACGTCCCGATCCCGGCTGCCTTCAGACGACGGTAGTGATCTACCGTAGTCGCCGCGATGTTGACGTTCACCCGGCGTATTTCTCCCTTGCCGTTTTTTGCCGCGTAGATGGCCGCAATGGCCTCTTCGACATAGCCGATATCCGAAAGGGAGGATTCGCCACACTCCAAGAGAAGACGCTTGTGGCCCAAATTTTCCAGTTCCCGAACTTGCTCGCGGATCTCCCCGAGGGTCAGACGCTTCCTGACAATCCTCCCGTTGTCCCTGCGGAACCCGCAATACTGGCAATTGTTCAGGCAATGATTGCTCAGATATAAGGGAGCAAAGAGCACGAGGCGTTTGCCGTAGATTTTCAGCTTCACTTCCCGGGCCGCATGGAATATTTCTACGAGAAGATCCGGGTCCTCAACCTGAAGCAGAGCGGCCGCCTCTTGCGGCTCTATCCCTTTCCCTTCACCCGCCTTGGCCAGGATGGCCAGGATTTCTTCCCTTGGTTTCTCCCGTCCTGCCTGCAACTCCTCTTGAATCAACCTTTCATCGATGACATTCATTTTTTCAGCCATGGCCTATCCTTTTCTCGAGTTCTTCAAAAGTGCATAGAGGATGGCGTCCCCCTCACCGTTTCCCTCTCCCCCCAAAGAGACTGCGTCGCAATATCGAATTCGCAAGGTCTGCGCGGGAGGGCATTCTCCCGGAATCATTAAGCAGTCATTCTTGCATGGACGGCGGCGGGGATTTCTTCGCCATGCGCATAGCGCTCTGCGCTTAGCGTCTTTGAAGACCCGCCCATGCTTCCCCGTTCGTGCCCTCCGGCTCGGGTTGCGACACAGCCTCAAACAGAGGAGGGGGGTGAGGGGGATCAAATTATATTCATCCTTTGATTAGAGAGGAACAGATATGAACCCCCTTGAGCATGCCCAGCTTGCCGGTAAGCGACCCCAGTTCATCCGTCGTCCCGTCCACGACCAGGGAGATGACCGAAACCTTCCGGTCCCTGTAAGGTAAGCCCATCCTCCCGGCGATGATCTCCCCGTGTTCGCTCAAAATCTCATTGACCCGGGGGGCCATCTCTTTTCGCTTTTCGATGACGATTCCCACAACTCCCAATCTTCGTTCCATGGAAAGGTCCTCCTAAAAAAAAACCCAGGCCCTTCAGGGGGTCTGGGTCTCGATTCCCAACCGGCAAGATCTTGGAAAAACTTCCCGGCTTTCAACCGAAGAACCATCCCCTTGGAGGTCAGCCAGTGCCTCTCCCGCAGGGCCCAAAAAATTTAAAGGGGCAGCAGCACCCGGAATGTGCTCCCCCGATGCAGCTTACTCTCAACCTCGATGTGACCGTGATGGGCCTCGACGATTTTTTTGGCGATGGAAAGCCCCAGGCCAGTTCCGGTAATGGCCCGCGTCTCCTTGTTCTTTACCCGGTAGAATTCATCGAAGAGACGGTCGATGTCTTTTTTGGGGATTCCCATCCCTGTATCCTGAACCTCCACCCTCACAAAGGCCTCGTCGGCTGTGGCCCGGACAAACACTTTCCCGTCTTTACGGTTATATTTGATGGCATTGTCCAGAAGGTTGGTGACGACCCGGGTCATGTCCTCGCGGTCCGCATAGATTAAGGGAAGGCCATCCTGTGCTTCCATTTCCAGGGTGACCCGCCGCTCCAGGGCTTCCCCTTTCATCAACTCGACAACTTCCTTCAGGAGGGGGACGATTTGAATCTTCTCTTTTTCTTTGGCCAGACGGCCGGCCTGCATGCGGGAGATGGTCAGCAGATCATTGATCAACGCCAGGAGACCGTGGGTTCTCTCCCGCGAGCGCTCCATGATCTTGTGCACAGCCTTGGGGTCATTTCCTCCCACTCCTTCCAGGATAACGTCCAGATATCCTTCGATAGCCGCCAGAGGGGCGCGCAACTCATGGGCCACCATGGAGACAAAGGTGGACTTGGCCTTGTCCAGTTCCTTCAGTTCGCTGATGTCCCTCAGGACGGTCACGGCCCCGATTATGTTTTCTTTTTCGTCCATTACCGGGGCGCTGTTGGCCATCAGCACCGGATCGTGGGCCTCCCGCGAAGGCAGTTCTTTCGAGGCCATCACATACCCTTCCTTCTTTGGAGAAAGGGCGTCCTCGACCAATTCCCTGAACTCCGGACAGCTGGCCACGTTGCTCAGGGGTTCGCCCATCTGGAGGGGCCGCTTTACCTTTAGCAGATGCCGGGCCGCGGGGTTGCAGAGGACAACCTGCCTGTCCCGGTTGGTGACGATCAGGCCGTCGCCCATGCAATTGATGATCGTCTGGGTGCGGCTTTTCTCGTTGGCCAGCTCGAGAAGATTCCTTTCCCGCTCTTCCCGGAGTTTTCTGGCCTCGAGCATCAGGGAACGTTTTTCCAATCCCCGGCCTACCCGGGTGCGCAGTTCCCCCGGGGTGAAGGGTTTGGGAATGTAGTCGTAGGCTCCTTTCTGCACTGCTTCGATGGCCGTATCCAGGGTGGCATATCCGGTGATCACGATTTTAATCAAGTCCGGGTCGAGGGTGGCGAGGTGCATAAGAAGTTCCATGCCGTCCATCTGGGGCATCTTCAAATCCACCAGAGCCAGGTCGAAGCTTTCCGTCTTGGCTTTGGCCAAACCGGCCAAGCCATCCTCGGCCGTCTCGACGAGGGCTCCGTCCCCGGAAAGGATTTTGGCGCAGGCCATGCGGATGGGCTGTTCATCATCCACGATCAAGATTTTTGCGCCTTTGAGCATAAAAATACTCCCTTTTAGTCCTTTTTAAGGCCGGGCTTCCCGGCCAGCAATCTTTGCACCTTCTCCAGCAGGGCTTTGGGCTTTATGGGTTTCGAGCAGTATTCATCCACTTTCAGCTGCTTCAATTCTTCGGGCGATCGGGGCGTAAAGTCCATGCCGGTTTCCCGGGAAATCGAGGTGAGCATCAGAATGGGAGTGGAGGCGTATTCCTTGTGCCCCTTGACCTGCTGGCTCAGAGCCATCCCCGAGTCCAGGTTCTCCATCATGAGGTCCATCAGGATGAGGTCGGGCTTTTCCTTTTCCACCATTCTCCAGCCCTCCTTGGCGCTGTAGGCGCAGGAAACCCGGTACCCCTCTTTTTCCAGGTAGATTTTATTAATCTGGACAAAGTCCAGGTCATCATCCACGATTAAAATCCTTGCCCCAGGTTTCATAGTCTCACCGTCCGGATTCTCCAGCGGCCTTTCCGTTGGCCGCTGAGCTGGATAATGGAAGCTTCACCGAAAATGTGGTTCCTTTTCCTTCCTGGCTTTCCACCTCGATACTTCCTCGATGCATTTTGACGATTCCGTAGGCAATGGCCAGTCCCAGGCCCGTGCCCTGGCCGATCTTCTTCGTGGTGAAGAAGGGCATGAAGACTTTGTTCAGGTTCTCCTCGGGGATGCCGTGCCCCGTGTCACGGATCAGCACCTCCGTATTGTTGCCCATTCCATTCCACCGGGTTACTACGATGACTTTCCCCCCTTCGGACATGGCCTCTCCGGCGTTGGAGAGGATGTTCAGGAAAACCTCTTTCAGCTGAACGGGATCCCCGCAGATCAATGGCAGGGAGGGGTCCAGGTCCTTAACGACCTCCACATTCTGGAAGCTGGGATGCTTGCTGGCCAGGACCAGGGTTTCTTCCAGGAGCTTGTTGAGGCTCATATCTTCCACCTGCAGCTTGCTCTGCCGGGCGAAGTCCAGAAGGCCGCGGACGATGTCCCGGCACCTTGTGGCCTCTTTGGCGATGACTTCCAGTTCCTCGCGCTGGGTATCCTTGGACCCCAATTTTTCCAGGAGCATGTGAGAATATAGAAGGATCGTTCCCAGGGGATTGTTGATCTCGTGGGCCACGCCGGCCGAAAGCTGGCCCACCGAAGCCATCTTCTCCGACTGGATCAACTGCTGCTGGGCTTCGCCCAAATCCCGATGGGACCGGGCCAGCTCCTTCAAGTTTTCCTCCAGCTGATCGATCAGGTAAGGGAGGCACATTTCGTTCTCGGCCAACCCCCAATAAACCGCGATGGCCTTCTCCTGGCAGGAGTTATAACCGCAGGCTCCACAGTTCAGTTCGTCCTCCGGATGGGTTTTCTTGGTCCCGTCCAGAATCTTCTGGATGATCTCCTGACTGGGCGTCGGCAAACGGCGGTCATCGGCCTGATAAGTCCGGGTCAGTTTCACTTTCCTGTATTTGCGGATGTCTGCCTCATGCCTTTCTTTGCGCTCGCTGAGGGTACGCCCTTTCACATAGTTGGCTACCAGCTCTTTGCGAGCGAAAAGGGAGACTTCGTTGGGAATGGCCGGCCCATTGATGCACCCCTCGCAGAAGAGGAGGTCCAGAAACCTGGCTTCCACCCCCCAGTCCAGGAGTTCCCTGAGGATCTGGGCACAGGAATCTTTCCCCTCGGCGACCAGGATGTCGTTACGGAAGATGTCCTCCTTCATGGCCGCGCTACGCAGCAGGCCCCCGGGTACGGGGAAAATCCGCCCCAGTCCGGGAAGCGGGCCGTCCGGGTCGCTGTCTGGCAGTTTCATCATCTCGAGGCCGCTTTCCCGGATCATCTTTTCAAGTTCCACAAACGTCAGAACGGCGTCTACGTCTCCCGATACCTGCGGGTCCTCGATCTCTTCTTTCTTGGCGATGCAGGGCCCGATAAAAACCACCTTGGCCCCCGGGCGGTAAGCCTGCTTGATCACCCTTCCCATGGCCACCATGGGGGAGACGATCGGGGCTAGGTACGGAACCAGCGAGGGAAAATACTTTTCCACGTAAAGGATTAACGCCGGACAGGGGGAGGAAATCATCACCTGATGATGATTTCTTCGGGCTAGACGGGCGTGGGCCCGGGCCACCAGGTCCGCCCCGAAAGCCACCTCCATGACTTCCGAAAACCCCAGTGCCTTGACAGCGGAGATGATTTGTCCTGGCCGGGCTTGAGGAAAAGCCGCCGGAAAAGAAGGGGCCAGACAGGCAATGACCTCGTCATGGTTCCAGCAGAGGTCCTTGACGGTGGAGATGGAATCGCGCACATCTTTGGCTTCCTGGCGACAGACCTTGATGCAGGAACCGCAGGCAATGCACCTTTCTTTGACCACCTTGGCCTGCCCCTCTTCGACTTTAATGGCCTTGGCCGGGCAATTGCGGACGCAGGTGTAGCAGCGCTTGCATTTTTCTTTTATGGTGGAGACGATGGGCATGACAATAGTGATCCGCGGTCAGCCGTCAGCTTGCAGCGAGAACGAAAGCTGACGGCTGAGGGCTTGTTAAGTTTCTTTATACTTCCCCCGGGGGGTGTACTTGGTATGGAGTAAATGATGCGATTTCTTCCCCAGGGGTTCCTTCAGGAATTCTTTGTAGATCCTTTCAATGGACGGATTCTCGTGGGATTTGCGCACCTTGAGCTGCCTGTCCTCCTGGTAGAGGGCCTGGGCCCGAAGCCTGCGAATCTCGTTGTTCACTGGAATGGGCTGGCCGCCCCCGGCGACGCATCCCCCCGGACAGGCCATGACTTCGATGAAATGATAATTGGCCTTTCCCGAGGCCAGACGGTCCATCAGTTTCTTAGCATTTCCCAAGCCGTGGGCGACGGCCACGCGTACTTCTCCCAGGCCTTCCACGGGTACGGAGGCCTCCTTGACTCCCTCAAGTCCCCGGATCCCCGTGAAATCGAGGTTTTCCAGCTTTTTCCCGGTAGCCACTTCGTAGGCTGTCCGCAATGCGGCTTCCATGACGCCTCCCGTGGCCCCGAAGATCGTCGCTGCGCCGGTGTATTCCCCTAAAGGATCATCATATTTCCCGTCGGGGAGGTTGACAAAGTCGATCCCTGCGGCCTTGATCATCCGGGCCAGTTCCCGGGTCGTCAGAACATAGTCCACATCCTTGAACCCGCTGTCCCTCATCTCCGGCCGGTCGCATTCGAACTTCTTGGCCGTGCAGGGCATGATGGAGACGGTGACCATCTTGGCCGGATCGATCCCGCTTTTTTCTGCATAATAGGTCTTGGTCAGGGCCCCGAGCATCTGGTGGGGGGATTTGCAGGTGGACAGGTGGGGCAGGAACTGGGGGTAGAAATGCTCGATAAATTTTATCCACCCCGGGCTACAGCTCGTGATCATGGGGAGGGTCCCGCCTTCTTTCACCCGTTTGAGGAGTTCGTTGCCTTCTTCAATAATCGTCAGGTCGGCGGCGAAATTGGTGTCAAAAACCAGGTCGAAGCCCAGCCTCCGGATGGCCTCCAGCATCTTGCCGGTAACCAGAGTTCCCGGGGGCATTCCAAATTCTTCGCCCAGGGCGGCTCGAACGGCCGGGGCATCCTGGGCGACGACGATCTTGTCGGGATTGTGGATGGCCTGCCAGATCTCCTCAATATAATCCCGTTCTGTCAGGGCCCCGGTGGGACAGACGTTGATGCATTGGCCGCAGAGGGCGCAGGCCACCCCGTCCAAATCGTCCCCGAAGGCCGCCCCGACGTAGGTATTGAACCCGCGCTCCTGAGGGTAGAGAGCGCCCACCTGTTGGACCTCCTGGCAGATGGTTACACATCGACGGCACAGGATACACTTGCTCGAATCTCTCCGGATGGAGGGGGTGGAATCGTCTATTCGCACTCTGGGCTTCTCTCCCTGGAAACGAACTTCCCGGATGCCCAGCTCTTCGGACAGGCGCTGCAGCTCACATTTCAAATTCCGCGGGCAGGTCAAACATTCCTGGGGATGGGTGGAAAGGAGCAGCTCGACCGTGAACTTGCGCGCCTGGCGCACCCTATCGGAATTCGTATGCACGACCAACCCGTCGGTAGCCGGAAAGACACAGGAGGCCTGGAGGTTTTTGTTCCCTTCGACCTCCACCAAGCATACCCGGCAGGCGCCGATGGCTTGCACCTCGGGCAAATAACAAAGGGTTGGAATGCGGATGTTCACGTCTCTGGCCGCCTCCAAGAGGGTCGCTCCTGCGGGCACCTCTACTTTCTTTCCATCGATGGTCAGATTCACCATGGTCATTCTTGATCTCCTTTCCCTATTCCTGCCGGTAGCAATGCAGACACCGCTTGGCCTCTTCCACGGCCAAGCGGGTTGTATAGCCCGTTTCCACTTCTTTAAAATTACGGTAGCGGTCTGTCAGGAGAAGCTCGGGTATGGGGACGCGCTCCCGTTCCGCCGCGTAGGTTTCCTCATCGTAGGACACCTTTAGGGCCTTCAACCCATCGCGGTAGGCGCTGGGCAATAGCCCATCGCCCCCCAAGAGCCTGTCGATGGCAATGGCCACCTTCTGTCCATCGGCAATGGCTTCTACTGCGGAGGCTGGCCCGCGCACGCTGTCGCCGCCGGCAAAGATGCCGGGGGTTCCGGTGGCCAGATTTTCCGGGTTCACGAGGAAAGCCCCGCTGGAGTCAAACTTGAACCCGTTGCCCCGGAAACGCTCTGTATCCGGGGACTGTCCGATGGCGGCGATGACCGTGTCTACATCCACTTCAAATTCTGACCCGGCAATGGGTACGGGGCGTTTGCGCCCGCTGTTGTCAAAGTCGCTCAGGATCATCCGGCGGCATTCCATTCGTTTCACCCGGCCGTCCCCGCCCCACATCTGGCTGGGGGCCACTAAGTAGTGGATCTTCACGCCCTCCTTTTCGGCCTCGGCAATTTCCCAACTGGCCGCCGGCATGTCCTCCCGGAGTCGGCGGTAAAAGATCTGGACCTCTTTCGCGCCCATACGCAGAGCTGTGCGGGCCGCGTCGATGGCCACGTTGCCGCCGCCGATGACCGCTACTTTTTCCCCAATTTTCACCGGCTGGCCTAAATTTACGTCTCTCAGGAAGGTCACCCCGTCTAATGTGCCTTTCAGGCGTTCTCCCGGCAGGCCGAGTTTCAGTCCTTTATGGGCTCCGGTGGCCATGAAGACGGCTTTGTACCCTTGGGCTTTCAATTCCTCGACATCCGTCACGGGAGTGTTCAATTTCAGCTCCACACCCATCTTCAGGATGATGTCAATTTCTGCCTGGAGGACTTTCCGGGGCAGACGATATTCGGGAATGCCCACAACCATCATACCTCCCGCCACGGGCAAGGCTTCGAAGACCGTCACGGGGTATCCCTTCAGAGCCAGGAAATAGGCTGCGGTAAGCCCGGCCGGGCCGGCCCCGATCACGGCTACCTTGTCCTGCTTTCGCGGCCCCGCCTGGGGAACGTACGGGTCGCTGGATTCCATGTCGTAGTCCGCAGCAAAGCGCTTCAACGCGCAGATGGCCACGGGTGCCTCCACCTGCTCCCGCCGGCACTTGGACTCGCAGGGATGGAAGCAGATGCGACCCATGGTGGCCGGGAAAGGGTTCCGTTCCCGGATGACCGCGATGGCTTCCTTGAATTTTTTTTCGCTGATCAGGGTCACGTAGCCCCAAGCGTTGTTGTCCGCAGGGCAGGCGTTCTGACAGGGAGCGTCGAAGAGGGCTTGGCACACCCCCGCCCGGCAGTGTTTCTGCTTGACGTGTTCCTCGTACTCATCCCGGAAAAACCGCAGCGTCGAGAGGACGGGATTGGGAGCCGTCTGGCCCAGACCGCACAGGGCCGCCTCGCGCACGCGTTCGCTTAACTCCGAGAGTTGGTCGATGTCCCCCGGTTTTCCCTGGCCCTGGGTGATGCGCTGGAGGATCTCCAGCATCCGCTTGGTTCCGATGCGACAGGGGGGACACTTGCCGCAGGATTCGTCCTGGATGAAATCCATGAAGAAGCGGGCTAAGTCTACCATGCAGGTGTTCTCATCCATGACAATCAA
>Ga0315282_10002693_pt1 | contig 32360 bp, 23 predicted proteins | sample YL17G07_20_MG_FD_203693 | JGI IMG/M metagenome (GOLD analysis project Ga0315282, IMG submission 203693) | Sediment microbial communities from Yellowstone Lake, YNP, Wyoming, USA - YL17G07_20 | ecosystem: Environmental > Aquatic > Freshwater > Lake > Sediment | place: USA: Wyoming | collected...
CCCTGTCCGTTTCCTCATCGTTTCTGCTGGCTAGAGAAATCACCGGCCTGAAGTCGCCCATACTGTCCATTCTCATGTCCAGGCTCTTGCCCTTGAATTGGAATCTGCAATGGGAGATGACCTTTGTTTCGAATTTCGGAGCATCCACCTCCTGCAGGGTATGCCAGACCGGGCTACCCTCACCCCAAATGAGTACTACTGACGCCGGGTGGACTATGCAGCCATCGTATTCTACTGAGGTGTAACGCCCACCCAAAATGGGTAACTTCTCCAGAACTATCACCTGGAGACCAGCGTGAGCCAGTTTAGCAGCAGCACACATCCCTCCGATGCCTGAACCTATTACTACAACATCACACCGCATTTCTTCCATCTTTCCTTTATCCTTTTTTAATAGCGTTGTTAGGGCAGCAGTTCAAGCATTTCAGACAATCAGTGCACCTGTCCGACGCCACTTCAGCGACAAAGAACCTGCTGACCTTCAAAGCGTGCTCGGGACAAAATAAAGTGCAGAAACTGCAACCAATGCAAACTTCCTCGTCAACAGAGACCGTCATTTTGTCCTCCTACTCTAAATAATTTAGTTTTTCCAAAAATGGGCTATCTACCCTGAAGTGTTCTCGGGATAGATAGCCCGTTCTTTGCCGATATTCACATCGGGCTGATCAGCAGAGACTTTGTTCAGTTCTTTGAATGATATCGTCCTGCATAGATTTACCCAGATCAACCCAATATGCGCTGTATCCGGCTACACGTACAACCAGATCGGGATATTTCTCCGGATGTACCTGAGCATCCAGAAGCACATCCCTGTCTACAACATTGAATTGAATGTGCCAGCAACCGAGATCATACCATGTCCTCAAATATTGGGCAAATAGCTTCTTGTTCTCACCTGTCAACATTTGAGGCATGAACTTCTGGTTTAGAAGCATTTCCTTTGCTTTCATAGGATCCAGCTTACCTACAGAAGTCAAGGTTGCCGTCGGTCCGTGTGTGTCTCGCCCGGACATAGGGGAGCAAGTCCCGTCGGCGAACGGCTCATTGTGGAACCTCCCATCAGGTGTAGCAGGGCAGCCCCGGCCAAACGAGTAATAAGAAGATGTGATAGCGCCTTGAGACCAAACTTCGGCACCCCAGTAATCCCTAAATTTGCGCAGCTCCTCCTGAGAAGCCCAGTGTGCCCATTGTGCCATGGCGTCAGCCTCATCATCGTCGTTGCCGTACTTGGGCGCATTGAGACACATCTGCCTCAATTCCTCTTTGCCTTTCCAGTTATTATGCAGCGCCTGGACAAGCTCTGCCATTGTGACCTTCTTCTCATCAAAAACCAGCTTCTTAATGGCCGTTAGCGAGTCGGCAACATTGATGGCACCGATAGTCTGGAGCTCCGGGGAGTTATAGTTGCCGTATGCAGCAAAATCGTTGGTTGTCATACCCTTCTCGATGCAACCTTCAAGATATGGTGAGACAAGTGGCCTCTTGGCAAACTGGCATCTTATTTCCTCTCCTATCAAGTGGAGCTGAATAAGTTTGTCCATTAGAAATCTGATTTGCTTGAGGTAGGCCTCTTTCACCTCATCAATGCTCTTGAACTTAGTGGGATCTCCTGTATGAGCACCTAGCTGCCGAGTAGTGAATATGTCGTAGCCATCGTTGAGAGCCAGGTCTAGAGCCTTACCATATGAGAAGAAACCCATAACGACATTGCCCGCTCGCATGTTTGCGTAAGACATTGTGCGGGAAATACATGATGGGCAGACCCAATTCCAGACCTCATTTGCGGGAACCCCTCGCTCCAAAAACATGTGGTAGGCTTGCGCATCATTCAGGAAAGCGGGAAAGCCAAGCCCTGTGCGGATGCAATCTATAGCCTTGTCGATAAACTTGGGGTCTATCTTGGGGTGGTAGCGGATAACAAGCGTTGGCTGGATGGTATGCACATTCATGGAAGCTTCCACCGCTAAGTATGATAGGTCATTGACCGCATCTTCCCCGTTCTCCAGAATGCCACCCAGGGTAAAGGTCTGGAACTGCGTAGAGCCAACCGAAACCGCCTCTGCTTCTGGAGGGCGGATGCTGCTGACTCCCTCAACTTTCACCCAAAGGCACTCTATCAACTCCAGCGCTTGCTTACGGTTGAGTCTCTTTTCCTCTAAATCCTTCTTGTAGTATGGGTAGAACAGCGTATCAAAACGAACAACACTCCCATAGCCTCGGCTTACGACTACGGCTTGAAGCATATGGGAGAAGAAGACAGCCTGTAAGGCCTCGTGGAAATTACGCGCTGGTTCGGCTGGAACCCTGTCGCAGACTTCGGCGATCGTTTCCAGCTCTTTTTTCCGTTTCGGATCCTTTTCTTTCTTAGCTAATTCCAAAGCGAGCTTAGAGTAGCGCTTACCAAAACGGACAAATGCCTCATTGGCAATGATCATGCCCTCAAGGTTTGCTATCTGGTCCATATACTGTTTGGGAGTCTTCCCTACGGGGCCTTGCCGTTTGATCTCTTCCAGCTTTTCTTTACACTTTTTGACAGCCCCGTTTGCCCCCCAGCGCAGTAAGTTTTCAAAGCCCAAGGTGATCCCCGGGTCTGACTCATAAAGCTCGCAGGTAGCCATTGCGCCATTGAACTCTGTATAGCCCTGGAGCTCCGGCCCGGCCAAATTCCTCATCCGGTCACCAATACATCTGCCTTTCCAATAGTCGACAATCTCAAGCAGTTCCTTGCGCTCTTCCTCTGTCACCCTGTCTTTGAGCATACCATCGGGGCCGATTGAGGTCTCAATCCATCTGCAATAAAAATCAGGATAAACTGGCATAGCGATGGGCGAGCTGGCATAATTGCCCACAATGAGCTCGTCATCTTCAATATAGATTGTCATGTTATCCAGGATGCTGGCTATGCCCTTGGCTAACCGGACGACCTCGGGTTCACCTTCACTTTCTCGATACGCCTTCGTATAGTAGCGGGCCCGTTCAAGGCATATCTTCGAGTAGGTGCGCACGTGTACTTTAAGTTCTTTGAGATAGTTGACCTGGCCAGGTGTCCGGTCCCATGCTGTGAATTCTACGGCCTCATCCTGTACTCCGGGATATACCCTCTTTGCCTTCAGTCTTTGTGTTCTGCTGGTTGACCCAAATGCCCTCTCGCGAGTTTCAACAACCATGTTCTACCTCCTTAGTTCACCCTTTAGGTGCTGTTTATTTGTCTTAATGACAAGATTTGTTGCCAGACATTTGATGTGTACTGTCTTGCGTCTATCACCTTCTTTCTCAAATATAACATATATTCTCTCGGTTTTCAACTGCCGATGCTGACCTCAAGCCCGTATGACTCAAGGATTTGTTGACTCTTAACTACGATTCGATGATCCGGCTTTAACATACCAGTTCCATTGAATCTATATCTTTTACCTAGCCTCTGGTATTTATGTTTGCCATATTCATGATATGGCAAAAGGGATACCTTCTCTGCTTTGATACCTATCGCAAGCTCAGCAACCGCCCGTATGTTTGATTCGGAATCATTAAAACTGGGTATGAGAGGGACACGCAGCCAGATTTTGCTCACTCTGCTTGCTTTTTTCAGGTTGCTCAAAATCAGCTTACTGCTCACACCGCATGTTTCTTTCAAACTCTTAGAATCCATATGTTTTACATCGAACAATATCAAATCCACATACTCCAGGACCTTTTGCATGATTTCCCATTTACAATAGCCGGAAGTATCTAAAGCGGTATGAAACCCGGCCTCCTTACATCTTTTTAGTAGCTCAAGGACGAATTGCCACTGAAGTAATGGCTCACCACCAGAAACAGTGACCCCGCCGCCGGTATTGCGGTAAAACGGTGCGTCACGCGAAGCTACTTTGAAAGCTTCGTCCACTGTCATATACTCCCCGATAACTCCAATCGAATGCGAAGGACAGATCTTCGCGCATTCCAAGCAGTTTGTACATAGATTCCAATCTATCTGCCGAACACCATCCACACAAGAGATTGCGTTTGATGGGCAAACCTCTTGGGTGTATGAACCGTCCCATACTTTCGCTTCCACCCCTTGATGAAGGCTTGACCCCCCGGTTTGCGAGAGGGTCAGCAGGCGAGGCGTTTGCTTGGCCAGAGCCACGACCTCTTTCTGGGGGGCAAGTCACAGAAAGGGCTATCTATCCCTGAAACGTTTTTGGGATAGATAGCCCATTTTTTAGCCGGCATTCACATCAGGCTGATCAGCAGAGACTCTGTTCAGTTCTCTGAATAATATCGTCCTGCAGAGATTTGCCCAAATCAACCCAATATGCGCTGTATCCAGCTACACGTACAACCAAATCGGGATATTTCTCCGGATGTACCTGAGCATCCAGAAGTACATCCCTGTCTACCACATTGAATTGAATGTGCCAGCAACCGAGGTCATACCATGTCCTCAAATATTGGGCAAATAGCTTTTTGTTCTCACCCGTTAAAAACTGAGGCATGAACTTCTGGTTTAGAAGCATTTCCTTTGCTTTCATAGGATCCAGCTTAGCTACAGAACTCAAGGTTGCAGTCGGTCCGTGTGTGTCTCGCCCGGCCATGGGGGAGCAAGTTCCATCGGCGAATGGCTCATTGCTGAATCTCCCATCAGGTGTGGCAGGGCAGCCCCGGCCAAAGGAGTAATAAGCAGAAGTGATAGCGCCTTGAGACCATACCTCGCCACCCCAGTAGTCCCTAAATTTACTCAGCTCCTCCTGTGAAGCCCAGTGTACCCATTGTGCCATGGCGTCAGCCTCATCATCGTCGTTGCCGTACTTGGGTACATTGAGACACATCTGTCTCAATGCCTCTTTGCCTTTCCAGTTATTGCGTAGCGCCTCAACAAGCTCTGCCATCGTTACTTTTTTCTCGTCAAAAACCAGCTTTTTAATGGCCGTTAGCGAGTCGGCAACATTGATCGCACCGATAGTTTGGACTTCTGGGGACTGATAGTGGTCGTATGGAGCAAAATCGTTGGTTGTCATAGCCTTCTCAATGCAACCTTCAAGATATGGTGAGACGAGTGGCCTCTTGGCAAACTGGCATCTTATTTCCTCTCCAATCATGTGGAGTTTAATAAGTTTGTCCATCAGAAAATTGATTTGCTTGAGGTAGGCCTCTTTCACCTCATCAATGCTCTTGAACTTAGTGGGATCTCCTGTGTGAGCACCCAGCTGTCGCTGAGTAAATATATCGTAGCCATCGTTGAGAGCTAGGTCAAGAGCCTTGCCATATGAGAAGTAGCCCAAACTGACATTGCCCGCTCGCATGTTTGCGTTAGGCATTGTGCGGGAAATACAGGACGGGCAACACCAATCCCAAACCTCATTTGGGGGAACCCCCCGCTGCAAAAACATGTGGTAGGCTTGCGCATCGTTCAGAAAAGCGGGAAAGCCAAGTCCTGTGCGGATGCAGTCTATAGCCTTGTCGATAAAGCCAGGGTCTATCTTGGGGTGGTAGCGGATAACAAGTGTTGGCTGGATGGTATGCACATTCATGGAAGCTTCCAGCGCTAAGTATGATAGGTCATTAACTGCATCGTCCCCGTTCTCCAGAGTACCACCCAGGGTGAAGGTCTGGAACTGTGTAGAGCCAACCGAAAGAGCTTCTGTTTCCACAGGGCGGAGGCTGCTGATCCCCTCGACTTTCACCCAAAGGCACTCTATTAACTCCAACGCTTGTTTACGGTTGAGTCTCTTCTCCTCCACATCCTTCTTGTAGTATGGATAGAACAGCGTATCAAAACGAACGCCAGACCCATAGGCTCGGCTTACAAGCACGGCTTGAAGCATATGGGAGAAGAAGAAAGACTGTAAAGCCTCGTGGAGAGTACGTGCAGGTTCGGCTGGAATTCTATTGCAGACTTCGGCGATCGTTTCCAGCTCTTTTTTCCGTTTTGGATCTTTTTCCTTCTTGGCTAACTCCAAAGCTAGTTTAGCATATCGCTTTCCGAAACGACCAAACGCCTCACTGGCGATGATCATCCCCTCAAGGTTTGCTATCTGATCCATATACTGTTTGGGAGTCTTCCCTACGGGGCCTTGTCGTTTGATCTCTTCCAGCTTTTCTTTACACTTTTTGACAGCCCCGTTTGTCCCCCAGCGCAACAAGTTTTGAAAGCCTAAGGAGTTCCCTGGGTCTGACTCATAAATTTCGCAGGTAACAAATGCGCCATTGAACTCTGTATAGCCTTGGAGCTCCGGACCAGTCAAATTCCTGATTCGGTCACCAATACATCTGCCTTTCCAATAGTCTACAATCCCAAGCAGCTCCTTGCGCTCTTCCTCTGTCACCCTGTCTTTGAGCGAACCGTTGGGGCCAATCGAGCTTTCAAGCCATTTACAAAAAAAGTCAGGATAAACTGGCATAGCGATAGACGAGGAAGCATAATTGCCCACAATCAGCTCATCATCCTCAATATAGATTGTCATATTATCCAGGATACTGGCTATGCCCTTAGCCACCCGGACGACCTCGGGTTCACCTTCACTTTCTCGATATGCCTTCGTATAGTAGCGAGCACGTTCCAGGCATACCTTCGAGTAAGTGCGCACATGTGTCTTAAGTTCTTTAAGATAGTTGACCTGACCAGGTGTGCGATCCCAAGCTGTGAATTCTACGGCCTCATCCTGTACGCCGGGATATACCCTCTTTGCCTTCAGTCTTTGTGTTCTGCTAGTTGACCCAAATGCCTTCTGCCGAGTTTCAACAACCATCTTCTACCTCCTTGGTTTTCCTTTTGAATTCTGTTTATTTGTCTTAATGACAAGATTTGTTGCCAGACATTGGATGTGCACTGTCTTGCGTCTGTCACATTCTGTCTCAAGTATAACATATATTTATAACATATATTCTCTCGGTTCTCAACTGCCGATGCTGACCTCAAGCCCGTATGACTCAAGAATTTGTTGACTCGTAACTACAATTTGATGATCCGGCTTGAGGATACCTGTTCCATTGAATCTATATCTTTTGCCTAGCCGCTGGTATTTGTGCTTGCCATATTCATGATATGGCAGGAGGGAGACCTTTTCTGCTTTGATACCTATGGCAAGCTCAGCAACCGCCCGTATGTTTGATTCGGAATCATTAAAATTGGGTATGAGAGGGACACGCAGCCAGATTTTGCTCAGTCTGCTTGCTTTTTTCAGGTTATCTAAAATGAGTTGATTGCTCACACCGCATGTTTCCTTCAAACTCTCGGAATCCATATGTTTCACATCGAACAGTATCAAATCCACATACTCCAGGACCTTTTGCATGATTTCCCATTTACAATAGCCGGAAGTATCTAAAGCGGTATGAAACCCGGCCTCCTTACATCTTTTTAGTAGCTCAAGGACGAATTGCCACTGAAGTAATGGCTCACCACCAGAAACAGTAACCCCGCCGCCGGTATTGCGGTAAAACGGTGCGTCACGCGAAGCTACTTTGAAAGCTTCGTCCACCGTCATATACTCCCCGATAACTCCGATCGAATGCGAAGGACAGATCTTGGCACATTCCAAACAGTTGGTACATAGATTCCAATCTATCTGCCGAACGCCATCCACACAAGAAATTGCGTTTAATGGGCAAACTTCAACGCACTTTTTACATCCTATGCATTTGCGATCACTTGTCATAATCTCTGGCACAGAACTTATTCCCTCTGGATTACTACACCAGGGGCATGTTAGAGGGCAGCCTTTCATAAATACAGTAGTCCTGATTCCAGGTCCATCCTGTATAGAGAACCGTTGTATGTTGAAAACCAGCCCCTTCAGTTCTTTTGCCATCGCCTATGTCTTTAGTAAAAGTTGAATCTGTAGGAGACCGCCGAAAAATCCTCATCACAACCGCTGCATGCCCTTTCCGCATTCTCCGCAGAAATCAGATTGCTCCTACTACCCCACAGTATTATTATACTACTTTTTGTCTTTATTGTTTAGTCCTTGACTGGCTTTCTGCGCTGGTGGTAGCAGTAACCTGCCCTCAGCGGCGGATTTTTTTAACCAAACCTTTCCCCTCTTTTCAGGCCCACTGAACGGGCAAAGTCCGGGGCGCTGACCTTGAGAGAACCCCGTGGCTGCACCCGTTTAATCAGCAGGTATCCGCCCTGGCTCGCAATAGCCCAGCCTCGCTCAGAGCTGTCAACAACTTCTCCGGGCACAGCCGCAACGTCCTGCACAATCATCTCACAATCAAATACTTTGAGTTCCTCGCCGCGCAGGTGTGTAGTGGCTCCAGGCTGGGGATTTGCGCCGCGGATTAGATTGTAAACCTTTGCTACCGGTTGTCCCCAATCGATAATAGCATCCTTCTCACGACAAAGACCTTCATAAGTGGCCTGGGACTCATCCTGGGGAATTCTCGGGGCTTTTCCTTTGTAGATTAGCTCAATTGCATCCATCAGAGCCTGTATGCCCAAAGGGAAAAGCTTGTTGTAATAGAGTGAGCCCACAGTGTCATCCGGCGAAATTTCGGCCTCTCTCTGCAGTAGAACGGGGCCAGTGTCAATTCCGGCATCAGGCCAGAAGATGGTGATTCCAGTCTTCGTCTCACCATTGATAATGGGCCAATTAATCGCAGTGCCCCCACGATGCTTTGGCAGCAAAGAAGGATGGTACTGAATAGTTCCTAGTCTGGGACACCGCAGTATCGGCAGTGGCACAATATCGGTCACGAAAGCCATTACGCCGAGGTCTGGTGCCAGCTTCACATAGTTGTGGTATACATCAGGGTCTCTCATCCGTTTAGGCTGAAAAACGGCTATGCCCAACTGCTCGGCTGATTGCTTGAGCGAGTCTGGCTTGGATCCCGGAGTATCAGGAGGGACATAGACAGCCACAACCTGTTCCCTTCTCTCCAGCAAGGCTTTTAGGGCACTTTCTCCGAAAGCAGCCTGGCCGATCAGCGCGATGCGCATTTATTTACCTTTTGACTATTAAAGCCGGATGATATTTTCACTTGGACAAGAGTGAGCTTGTCAAATAGGCCATTAAGTATGTTTAATATCGGTAGCGTTCTTGATCATCTTAAACACACCGCTACCGGTAGACCGGTAGACCTCTGTATCATCAGTTAGGATGACATTGAGCAGCGCAGGCTTGCCAGCAGCGAAGGCACGCTCTAGGGCAGGCCGAATTTGCTCTGGCCTCTCGACCAGTTCTCCGTGACAGCCCATAGCTTGTGCCATCATATCGTAGCGTGTGCAGCGGGACAGGTCAGCAGCGATAGCTGGCCCACGCCAGCCAGATACATGTTTCTCCATGCCCCAGGCTCCGTCGTTGCCCACAATAGTCACCACGTTGATGCCATGGCGGCTCATTGTCTCCAATTCCATGCCGTTAAGGCCAAAGGCGCCATCGCCGCTGAGCAAAACCACCTGTTTATCAGGGTAGGCCAGCTTGGCCGCAATAGCGAATCCCGGGCCTACTCCTAAACAGCCCATAGGGCCTGGATCCAACCAGTGGCCTGGTTTATGTATCTTGAGCACCCTGGCGGCGAAGTTCACGAAAAATCCTCCGTCGCCGACTACGATGTCATCTGGCCCCAGAAAGTGCCTGAGTTCACCCGCCACCCTTAGATGGTGAATGGGAACAATATCAGACTTCATCCACTCGTTGTCTCTGGCTATGCCCTGTGCCTCTACCCGGCGCAGAAAGTCCAACCAGCCGGGGTCGGAGCGTTTTCTACCCTTTACCTCATCTGTAAGCTGTGCCAGTATTGCTCGGGGGTCTCCTGTTATCCCAACATCTGCGCCTCGGTTGCGACCGATTTCAGTGGGGTCGATGTTTATTTGAATGATATTAGCGTCACCGGACAGAGCTGGGGGACGACCGTAACCCAGTCGGAAGTCCAACGGCGTTCCTATTACTAAGATGACATCTGCCTCTCTGAGAGCATCGGCCCGAGCATATGAGAAGTACAATGGGTGGTCTGGGGGCACGCAGCCACGTCCCAATCCATTGAGGAATACTGGGGCATCGAAAGCGGTGACAAATTTTTGTAGTTCCTCACTGGCCCGAGACCAATGAACACCTCCTCCAGCTATGACCACTGGTCTTCCTGCTTTCAACATCAGCTCTGCAGCCCGCCGTATGTAATCTGGGTCACCATATGGCTTGGCTTCAGTACGGTAGTTGAGGGGCAGGCAAACCTCCGATTCCTCTATACGACTCAAGAGTACGGACGTCGGGGCTTCAAGATAAACTGGCCCTGGCTTACCCGCCAGCGCATGGCGGAAAGCCATGCCGATGTATTCTGGGATGCGCCTGGTATCGTGGCAGATACGAGCCCACTTTGTAATCGGGCGTGCCAGCTCCAGGTAATCTTTATCAATTTCCATAAGGTCGCCAAGGTCGTAGTAAGCGGGACCACTTCTACCTTGGCCGATATAGACCACAGGACTTGATGTCAGGTAGGCATTGGCGATGCCTGTATAGGCGTTGGTAAATCCTGGGCCTCTGGTGAATATGGCTACTCCCGGTGTGCCAGTGACGCGGGACCAGCCATCTGCAGCAGTAGCGGCGCCCTGCTCACTACGCATGCCTATAACCTTTATCCCCTGGGTCTCACAGCCCTCGTAGTAAGCAGCCAGCTGTACCGCACACAGCGTGAAAACGTACTTGACACCTTCTGCCTGAAGAGCCTTGGCCGCTAAATCGCCACCGTTGACCTTTGTCACAACTCGTCTCTCGGAACCTGTCTAAATCCCTACCTTCAATATCCTTTGCGCATTCTTTATAAACACTTTGTCCACTACCTCTAGCTTCTATACCACTACCACCTACCCATCTACCTGTCGCCGTGCGGTGTCCAAGACATCACCTATGGGCTCGATAAACGTAGAGGGGAGTACTTCTCAGGAATACTATCTGCCCTCTGTGGTCTTTATTTTATCCTTTACCTTGTCTTCCCACGGATCCCACCTCAGCTTTCGCCCCTCGAATTCTTTTGCGATGAAGCTAGCAGAGGCCGGCTTGTATCGGGAGGGATCTGCCCAGTATATCTCTGGTGTACCATATGGAGGTACATATGCCAGGTTATTTTCTGGAATGTTCCATTCTACCGGTTGTCTGATTGGTCTCCCTGCTTTTGTGGTCCAGACACGGAGACTCTGCCCTAATACCCATTCCAACACCCTGCCAAGCTGGAGCATCTTATCAATATCAACCCCCACCTCTATTCCCATTTCGTCGAGCGCCACAAGGACGTCCTCGGTCGAGGCATTTCCAACCTCAGAAGAATTAGTGTAGATAGGCCCGGTTCCAATGCCTGGAACACCATCAACCATAAATGCCGGTTGTCCTCCTAATGATCCGAGGGAGGTCTCCACAACCCTTGCTCCAGCCAGGATCGCCGCCACGGTATTGGCTATGGACATCCCTCTGGCCTCGTGGAAATGAGCAACTCTGAACTTCACCTCATCATGCTTTCCGAATCGGTCCACAAGGGCAGACATATACTCGTAGGCCCTCAAAGGGTTACATTCGCCGGTGGTGTCACAAGGGGTGAAGTTCCTTATCCCCAGATCAAGCCCCCGCTCCATCAGCTCAATAGTGTTTTCTATGGGCACCGGCCCAGCGCATGGAGAGCCATAGACACAGGCGATAGCCATATCGATGTCAAAGCCGTTCCCCTTGGCGATCTTCACAAAACCCGGGATGTCCTGAAAGTATTCCTCCCTTGTTCTGCCAGAGTTCCGCCTCCCGTGAAGGTCCTCTGCCGAAATGGTAAAGGCAACCGTTTGAGGCGGGTAGCCTGCTTGTGCTGCTTGTGCTGCTCTCTCAAAAGCCCTCTTAGTCATGCCATAGCATTTCAAATGGACTTTCCCTTCCTTCACCGCCTCCAGTTCCCACACCCTTTTTAGGAGATCCTCAGCATCCCTGGTTTGAGGCAGCAACCTCGGGTGACTGAAGTTAGTTACCTCGATTACTTCGTATCCTGCTCGAATAAACTGATCTGCAAACCACAGCTTGGTTTCGGTGGGTATCACTTTTGTGGCATGTTGCAAACCATCTCTGAGCAAGATCTCAACCATTGTGACCTTCTTGGGTAGCTGCTGCTGCATGTCCAGCCTCATTCAGATCACCTCCTCCGATTTTAGCTGGGCAATCTCCTCCCAGTTATAGGCCGCTACTTCCATGAGCACCTCTTCGGTGTGCTGGCCAAATTCAGGGGCAGGCATTCTAACTTTACCGGGGGTTGCACTCAATCTAACTGGGATGCCTACCATCTTGACAGGCCCTGCCACAGGATGGGCGAAATCGATGATGTATTCGTTGAGCATCATTTGCGGATCATTAGCCACGTCCGCATAATCATTAACCGGTCCACAGGGGATATCCACTCCCTCCAGGCGCTGGATCCATTCTGCTCTGGGTTTGGTAGCGAAGACCTTGTCCAGAATAGCAATCAGTTCCTCGGCGTTGTTACTTCTGCTATCAATGGAGTTAAACCTAGGGTCATTCTCCAACTTCTCTATGCCCAACACCTTGCAGAAGTCGTGCCAGAACCGCTGCGACTGGAGAGCAGCGAGAATAATCCATTTGTCGTCGCCTGCCTGATAGGTGTTCCAAAGTGGATTCCTAACCTTCTTCCGTGACATCCTTCCTGGTGTCTTGCCTGAAAAAAGATATCTCTGAAGAGCAAGCTGCCCCATTGAAGCCTGACTTCCCAGAAGGGATACATCAACCTCTTGGCCAATGCCCATCCGTTCCCGGGCGAAAAGAGCGACCATAATTCCATAGGCTAATACGATGGCCCCAATCCAATCGGCAGCGCCGTTCACTTGGATCAGCGGAGGAGGCTCATGGGGCTCTCCACTAACGCTTAACATCCCTCCCCTTCCCTGAGCAATGATGTCAAAAGAGGGCTTGGCGCGGTCAGCCCCCCTATTTCCAAAGCCTGTGCCTGAGGCGTAAATAAGGCGAGGATTGATACGGGATAGTGTCGCATAGTCTATCTTCAATCTTTCGGCGACACCCGGCCGGAGGTTTTGCACGAAAACGTCTGACTTCTCAATCAACCGGTATAAAACTTCCTTTCCCTTGTCTTTTTTAATGTCCAGGGTGATGCCTCTTTTGTTACGGTTGTGACATTCAAAGTAAGTATTGAGAATACTCTGATCGCTTCTCCAGACTAGACCTCGACCTGGGTCACCACCAACCCTATCTTCTATCTTGATAACGTCTGCGCCCATATCCGCCAGCATCTGCGTAGAAACTGGCCCTTGCTGCCATATCGTTAGATCAAGAACCCTTACTCCTTCAAGGGGCATGCTCATTCGCCTTACTCCTTCTTTGGCACAAACCGACCATTTCTTTTCAAATCCAGCAAAGGGTGCGGCACACAAGTGCAGCGAGTTGGGTGTCGCACTAGGTATGCTGGCAAGCAAACACCTCATTAGATGTGGCTACCCACGCCGCCTTTTATATGCTAAACCTGCCATGCAGATAGATCACAGTCCTTAAACCGGCGCTGGAGGGTGTTTTATATCCCTTTTACCCCTCTAATGTCTCGTTAATTTTTCTACAAAAACCAATTGCTTGTCTTTCATTTGTACCATGAAACCAGGCATGTCTGATAGTCCATCCGCACCCCACCGCACATGTCCCTGAGGTGCTTCCCACTCCACTTGCCCAGAGCGCGACACTTGGCCGATCTTTTCGCGGTCAGTGGTGCCTGCCGCCATAATGGTGGCTATCGCACACCAGGCTGAGTTGTAGAAATATACATCAGTGGCGCTGGGCATTCTACCAAACAGAGCCTTGTAGTCATTTACAAACTTTACAGACCCTGGCGTGTCAAGCTGTGGGTACCACAGCGTCGATAAGTACCACCCATCCGCCGCAGGTAAATTTTTGGCCGCCTCGGCCGAGGCTAAACACCCCACCTTCATGTCGCCGAGACCACCGATATCCGGTAACTGTTTGGCAATTGTCATATAGAATTCTTCCATGCTGCTTTCGAGAATGGCCACATCTGGGTTGGCGTACCTCAGCTTGGTCAAATACGGTGAGAAATCGACAGTGCCCGGAGTGATGTAGTCTTCGTAGACTACCTTGATCCCGGCTGCCTCTACTGCGTCTTTGGTGATTTTCAACCGGTCGCGAGCATCCGCAATTTCAGCCCCTAGTAAACCGATGGTTTTTGCCTTCGCTATATTAATGGCCAGATCAATATATGCCTGGCAAGTCGTTTCTATTGGAGGCATAGCTCCTAGTACGTATTTCATGTTAGCCAGACCTATTATAGAGGAAAAGGGAGTATACAATACGTGGTTCTTTTCAGCAAAGTCGGCTACAGCTTGACATTCGGCTCCGCTAACGCCTCCCCAGATCAGGGCCGCCACGTTGTCCACGGTAAGTAACTTTTCGGCACCGGCCTGTGCCTCTGGCACGGAGGCATGGTTATCGTACTTGACCACGTCAAGTTCTCTGCCTCCGAGGATGCCACCCATGTCCTTAACCTGTCCCTCAACGAGCTTGATGATATTGTCACCGTAGTATATTCCTGACATAGCCGCTCCCCCAGTCCAGGAGCAAATGGCGCCGATCTTCACCGGCCCCCCCGGTGTAGGAGTAGGTGTGACTACAGGCGTGGCTGTTGCCGGGGTGGGTGTTTCCTCCTCTTTTCCGCCGCCACCACAGGCTGCCAGCACAGACGCCAACAGCACAAGGGCCAGGACTATGGCTACAAATCTACACCAAAGAACGTTCCTCCAATACATGTTTCCCTCCTTCTGCAGTGTGACCTTAGCTCAATAGCGGTTTGATATCATTGCTTCAAACATATACCGCAACACTTCAGTTCACTTTTACCCAAGGGATATGCCAATCTTTGCCTGGTGAAAGGTAGCCACACCGTACTTGCCAGTCTAATCGCCCACCCTCACCTTGTTCTTGTGCGAACGCTGTGCGCCCCTCAACCTTCCCTGCGACGGCAACTATACCAGCGACTCTAAGTTGACAGACCCAGCGTAGTCGCAATACCCAGTTCGCATGAGAACATTTTACCTCGATAACACAACCCTGTCAAGAGTGCGAATTGACCCGTAATCCGTGTATTGCGGAGACCTGGCCTACGTTTATCATCTCGTTGCCACTGCCCTCCCATTCAGTTATCTTCCATGATAGCCCGAACTTCTACAAAGTGCCACTGGGCGTGCTGTTCACCCACTAAAATAGTCAGGTGGTGGTAAGCTGAGATATACCTATGATACACCCTAGAAGTTTACTCCAGAGGGTTTGTGTGTTTACTATCATAGTAGCGCGGCCTAGCAAAGTAAGTGGCCCCCGTCAACCAATATTAGCTCGCCTGTTATGAAATCTGCGGCCCCGCTGGCCAGGAAAAGCACTGCCTTAGCAACATCATCAGGTTCGCCCAGGCGTCCCAAGGGCACCCGTTGCAGGAAAGCCTGCATCAGTCCTTCTTCAGTCATGCCTAGAGCATGGCTCATAGCACTACTCACCGCATCAGAGCCCGGTGTTTGTATGCCACCTGGAGCCACAGCATTGACTAAGATTTTATCAGCGGCCAGCTCCAGGGCCATAGACTTGGTCAGCATGGCCACACCGCTCTTGGAGGCACTATAGTGCGTGTGCCCCCCTATTGGCTTCAGGGCCTCCATCGAGGCAATGTTAATGATCTTGCCACCATGCCCGGCTTTAATCATCGCCCGGGCAGCAGCCTGAGAATACAGGAAAGCACCTTTGAGGTTGATGTCAAGCACCTTATCCCAAGATTCTTCGCTGATATCCAGGAACCTGGAGGAAGGGAAAATACCTGCGTTGTTGACCAGGATGTCCAGGCTGCCGAAGGCGTCCACGGTGGCTTGAGCCACCTTTTCGGCATCTGCTGCACTGCGTACATCGGCACGGATAGCCTGCGCCTTACCGCCTCTCGCCTCGATTTGCTGTGCAGTTTGGGTGGCAGCCTTCAGGTCGATGTCAGCTACCATCACACCAGCACCGGCTTCTGCTAACCGGAAGGCGATACCCTGTCCTATGCCCATGGCACCACCGGTCACCACAGTTCCTTTTCCACTGAGGTCAAAAAGTTGTGCAATGGTATTCATTGTAATGTATAACCTCCCCTTCCGTAAATTTGTGGTTCTGCGTCGTCAGCGCTAATGGCACAACTCAGTAATGCCCACTGTAAGCAATTTGACTGGCTTTGTCAAGATTATTCCACGCCTGATTATACTGTTCTATAGCGGGCAGTTGATTCTAGGATGCCACATAACTACGGCGAGTAGATGACGAGGCTCTTTATCGATCTACCCACAGGCACCACCGTGTGGCGTTTGCCCGGTATGAAGAAGGCTATATCACCTAGCCTCATTTCTGCACTTTCCCCTACTACCTCTACCACACACCTCCGCCGCTGGCACTGTCCGAAAGTTTTTGACCGCTACCTGGCTGCCCTCCGAGAACGGCACCAGAATGAGGTCGCCACCAGGGAGTTCATCCGAGCCCTGAAGCCGCCCAAAGACTGAGGCATAATAGAGTTAAAGAATTCTGAAGGGGTGCCTTTAGCGTCGAAATTACACATTCGGGCAAATACTGAACTCAATCCACCCATGTGAAAAACATCATGTCTGCTGCACGATGCGCTAGGTAGTGACTCGATTGAACAAAGTGGTGATTTGTACAGTTCAAGGTGAACTCGCTGCCAATATCATGAAGTCACATTTGGAGAGCGAGGGAATCCCCATTCTGCTGCCATACGGTAGTGTGGTCCAAGTCTGGGGCGTGACTGCGCATGGTTTGTGCCAAGTAAGGGCACCGATGCGGTAGAAGCTTACCTTAGCCTCACCGCAAGTAGCCGCGTTCCATTTTCCACCCCAGCTATTGAGCAATATAACCACCGTCCACAACTACGGGCTGTCCTGTGATATACGAAGTAGCATCCGAGCATAGCCATACCACAGCCTCTGCGATATCTTCTACCTTGGCAAACCGCCCCATCGGGTGCATGCTCCGGAGAATCTCAAAGGCGTCTGGCGAGGAGGTCATGGCACGCTCTATCATTGGAGTCATAGTGACGGTGGGACAGACAGCATTTATACGGATGCCGTCTTTGGCATACTCAAGTGCTGCCGCTTTAGTCAGCCCCATGATGCCGTGCTTGCTGGCGATATAAGCTGGGCTTCCAGGGAAGCCCACCAATCCCATCGTAGAGGCTGTGTTGACGATCACCCCTCCTCCCTGTGTGATCATTTGGCGGATTTCATACTTCAGGCACAACCAGACGCCTTTGAGATTTGTATTTATTACGCGATCCCAGACCGCCTCAGAGCAGTCAGCCGTGAAGCTTCGTTCCGTCTCAATGCCAGCATTATTAAAGGCGCAGTCCAGCCGACCGTAACTCTCGACGACCTTTTTAATCAGTGACTCTACTTCGCCTGCCTGCGATACGTCAGTCTTGACAAAGATACCCTCGCTGCCAACCTTCTTGATCATCTGCAGCGTTTTCGTACTACCCTCTACTTGAACATCTGCAATGACAACCTTTGCCCCCTCCCTCGCAAACGCCGAAGCTGTAGCTTGCCCGATGCCCGAGCTTCCACCTGTGACCAGAGCAATCTTACCTTCCAGCCTTTTCATTCACATACCTCCCTAGTTCAATTAATATTCTCGCCAAGTAGCTGACCTGCCACAATCACTGTACCCGGGATTTCCCATATCAACTCTTGATAAGGACGTGCCCCGCTCTCCTTGCCGTCTGCGCGCATGATAACAGCCTGCGCTATGGCTGTTAAGTTTCTTTAGAACCTCCGTAAACCGCCCTGCTGCGTCCATCTCCTCCACTGAAAAATCCAAAACCCTTCTCTCCGAGCCCTGTCCCGGGCACTCAACTCTCATAAGAGACAGTACTATCCCCCTTGCTCCTCACTGCCTGCTTGCATAGATCAACTTTGCCTCAGTTGGGTTTTCCTTTTCCTGCCCATCGCTTAGTTTTCTTCTAGACTCCAAAACCACCCAAGAACTCACTTATTTCGCCATTAAGTACCCCTTTTCTTCAAAATCCACGGATTGCAGATTCTACAAATAGCGTAAGGCTCTGCTCATCTGAAGCTCGTCCAATGTCCGATGTAACAACCGGCGCAAGTAGGATTCAAGTTGCTGCTGTTCTTGAGTGGACAAAGTCGAGAATACGCGACTCAGGACATCCTCTTTTAGAGGCGGATTATAGAGTTGGTTGTAGAGTTGGCGCCCCCGCTCGGTCAATGCTACTGTCACGAGCCTCTTATTGTTCGAGTCCCTGGTTTTGCATAGCAAGCCCTGCTGTTCCATTCTGTTCAACAGCGTATGCACTGAGTGACGCTCTCGCAAAAGCTGCCTCGATATCCTAGCCGGTGTTTTAGGCTCAGAAATCGCTTCGATAATGAACAGTACGCCAGCCTGCATCAGTGGAATGTCAAATCGGGATAATTCTTTCTCCCGGGCTCTATACATAATATGCAAAGTGTGATGTAGCCATACCCATAGCCTGTGCTCCCGATCCAGAGACGAGATGTATTTCATCACGCCCTCCCTTCAAAAGCTTGTAGAGGGGGTTGGTTTTACCAGATGTTCGTTTATGAACAATATAATAGCCTCAACACTATCGTGAGACGATGCGAAGATGGCAAACGACCACGATGCGACATGATAGGGACAACTGATTTTATCATAGATAATGTCCTGTCTGCCATACGCACTAAATCGCTTAGAGTGTTGACAAGGATGCATCTTGTAAGTATAATGTTCTCATACGAACTTATATCATAGCCAACAGAGTCTATAATCTGTTGGTTGCTGACACGAGGGTGATGAACGAAGCAGAGACGACTTCACACGCATAAAAACAAGATCAGCTAAAGCTAGTATATTTACAAATAAGGTGTGGTTATCTTTCGCAAGGCGAAGAGATGTCGGGCATCGGTTGTGCTCTAATGTATGGAGGATAAGCGGCTAGGCGGCGCCACGACACCCACCTAATCAGGTGATCGGTATAACGAAAGCATGGATTTTAGATTTTCGCCAGAAGAAGAAGAATTTCGTCGCGAAGTCCGGAACTTCTTAGCTCAGGAGCTGCCACACGATTGGGTGGGATACTATTTGGGAGAAGCTCACACCGATGAGGAGTGGGCCTTCTCTCGTATGATGACCAGGAAGCTGGCAGAAAAAGGGTGGCTGATTATAGGCTGGCCTGAGGCATGGGGAGGCCAGCATGATCAAATGAAGCAGCTTATCCTCATGGAGGAGATATACACCCGTGAAGTTCCTGGCTTTGATATCGTAGGGGTAACCATGTTTGGCCCAATTCTGCTTCAGCATGGCAGTGAAGCTCAGAAGCAGCAACACCTTCCGGGGATAGCGCGTGGTGAAGTGGTGTGGTGTCAGGGCTTCAGTGAGCCAGAGGCCGGCTCAGATCTGGCGTCTCTTCGAACTACCTGCACCGACCACGGCGATCACTGGGTAATCAATGGTCAGAAGTTATGGACCAGCAATAGCCATCGCTCTGATTGGATATTCATACTCGCTAGAACCAGCCCTGACCTTCCAAAACATCGGGGGATCAGCTTGCTGCTGGCGGATATTAAGACCCCAGGCATTACAGTCCGGCCTCTGGTGAACATGGGAGAAATGACAGCTTTCAGTGAGTTGTTTTTTGACAACGTTCGTGTTCCCAAAGAGAACCTTGTCGGGGAGAAAAACAACGGCTGGAACATAGCTACTGCCACGCTGGGTTTCGAGAGGTCATCGATCCACCGGATGGGGTCGGCGTGGAGTTGCATAAACCGCCTGGTACGTTATGTTCGTGAGATAGAAAAAGACAGCAGGCCATCAGAGCGTGAACTACTGGTGCGGCACAAGCTGGCCGACTTGGCTATCGAAGCAGAGATAGGACGTATATTTGCTTACCGGGTGGCGTGGATGCAGAGGAAAGGCCTTTCGCCGGGCCACCTGACCTCAGTGTCACGCCTCTTTGGTGCTGAGCTTCAACAGCATGTTGCCCAGGTGGGTATGGAGGTTCTGGGGCTCTATGGGCAACTCGGGCTTGGTTCCTATAGATCCATGCTTGGGGGCAGGATCGCGCTGGAGTATCTGGCTTCAGTGGCTGCCACCATATCGGCTGGGACTGCTGAAATGCAGCGGAACATCATTGCCACCAGGGGACTTGGCATGACGGATGTAAAGTGATATTCTATAAAAGAGTGGGGTTGCCGTGGCCCCAATATTTAAGAGGATAGTCAACCACCGCAGAGAGTTCTTACGAGAACTAGTACCAAACGAGGCGTCATAAAGGGAGGAAACATGAAGCTTGGTGAGAAAGTAGCCATAGTCACAGGGTCTGCGCAGGGCATCGGCAAAGCCATCGCTCAGAGGCTAGCGTTGGAGGGTGCCACGGTAGTAGTGGCCGATATGATCGAGGACCTGGCCAGAGCAACTTCGCAGGAGATTGAGTCACAGGGGGGCAAGGCTATTCCTGTGAAAATGGACATCACCAATAGTAAAGAAGTTAGAGCTGCTGTGGAGCAAGTGCTGAAACAGTGTGGCAAGATAGACATTTTGGTGAACAATGCTGGCTGGGACAAGATGGAGCCGTTTGTACAGAGCACCGAAGAGACCTGGGATAAGGTGATAGCCATAAACTACAAAGGGCCGGTCATCGTAACCAGGGCAGTGCTTGATAACATGATTAGTAATAATTATGGGCATATTGTCAGCATTGCCTCTGACGCCGGCCGTGTAGGCTCCACTGGTGAGGCCGTTTACTCTGGTTGTAAAGGGGGCATAATCGCCTTCAGCAAGACGCTAGCGCGCGAGGTGGTGCGCTACAACATAACTGTCAACTGCGTCAGCCCAGGCCCCACAGGAACACCCGCAGTGCTCAAATTCATGGAAGCGAACCCTAAGATGATGGAGCCGCTGAAGGGCGCCATACCCATGAAGCGGCTGGCTCGCCCTGAGGAAATCGCTGCCGCGGTGCTCTTTTTTACCTCGGATGGTGCCGGCTACATTACTGGTCAGGTCCTCAGCGTCAGCGGCGGACTGACCATGTGCTAGCTAGAGCAAGGGTGAGCCAGTCATCTGCCCCACCTTCAGAAACGAGTAGAGGAGGTGTTTATGGCGTGTGTGACTTACGAAAAGAAGGGCAGGATCGCCTATATAACGCTGAACCGCCCCGAGGCCATGAACGCCATCGATGTAGATACTTGGCGTGAACTGGCGAGTGTCTGGGAGGACTTCAGAGACGACTCAGAGGCATGGACAGCGATTGTCACCGGAGCCGGCGACAAGGCCTTTTCGGCCGGTGCTGATCTGAAAGAGTTGGACACGATTCTGGCTGGAGCCGAAGAAAAAGAGCGCTCACTCATCATGCGGATAATAACGTATGCTCCCACACGAAACCTCGGGGTCTGGAAGCCCATCATAGCCGCCATCAACGGACTGGCCATGGGGGGAGGCCTTGAACTAGCCCTGGCTTGCGATGTGCGTATTGCCGCTGAGGGCGCCATGCTGGGTTTGCCAGAGGTGCGGGTAGGAGTGATACCGACCATGGGCGGTACTCAGAGGTTACCCAGGCTTATCCCATTCGGCACTGCGCTGCGGATGCTGATGACGGGAGAATTGGTGACCGCCAAGGAGGCTCAACGCATTGGACTGGTCGACGAGGTGGTTCCTAAAGCGGAACTCATGTCAGCAGCGGAAGCTTTGGCCAACAAGATCAACAAGAATGGTCCCCTTGCTGTAAGAGCTGCCAAGGAGGCCGCCTACCGGGGGATTTGTCTGCCGCTGGAAGACGGTGTGCAGCTGGAGAGCCTGATCATGAGCCGAATCTTCTTCAGCCGCGATACTCAAGAAGGAATACGAGCCTTTGTGGACAGAAGAGCGCCTGTATTCAAAGCTAGGTAATTGCCTGTGCCTGACAAGGCACAGGCAATCCGATTCTGCATCAGAAAAGTAATAATTGGAGGTTATTAGATGAAAGGTGCAATAGATGTTTGGGTCAACCCATTTTTACCAGAGTTAAACAAGCAAGTCTTGGAAGACCCTGAGATAGGGGCAGTCATCAAATGGTGGCATGCTGAGGCACGTTACGGGGGACGATCTGTAGAAGCGATGATAAAAGAAATGGATGAGGTGGGGGTGGAGAAAATACTAATGCCATCTTTCCAGCAGTATTCTTTCATGCGCAAGGTCCCCATTATCAATTATAATCCTGAAGATATATACAAATTGACGAAACAGCGCCCCGGCAGATTTTATGGCCTCTATGGAGTGAATCCCTATAAAAGGATGGAGGCTGTTCGTGAGTTAGAGAAAGCCGTGAAGGAATGGGGGTTCAAGGGAGCTCACATTCACACCTACGGCTTTGGCATACCCATAGATGCGCCAGACTATTATCCCATCTATGCTAAGTGTGTAGAACTTGGCGTGCCAGTAGAAATGCAGGTGGGACACTCGGCAGAGGCTATGCCAAGTGAGATGGGGCGGCCCATACGCCTGGACAACATCGCACTCTACTTCCCCGAACTCAAGATAGTTGGCGCTCATACTGGTTGGCCTTGGGTCGAGGAGTTGATAGCTTTAGCCTGGAAGCACCCAAACGTATATATAAGCACCAGCGGCCACATGCCGCGATACTGGGATAAGTCTTTGATCAACTTCATGAGTACCCGGGGTCTCGGTAAGGTAATGTGGGCTACAGACTTTCCAGTAGTAACACCTACAGAAGGTATAACGCAAATCAATGAGCTTGGTCTAAAGGATGTAGCTAAGCAGCAACTGCTTAGGGAGACAGCCGTAAAAGTATTCAACCTGTGACCGGCGGACAGCCAATGACGCAGGAAAGCAAACTTCTGAAGGAGGCAATAGATGGCAGAGAAGAAAGCATCTGAGCCAATGCAGCGTCCTATGCATGGTGGCAGGCTCGTAGGTCGAATCCTCAAGGACCACGGCATCAAGTATATCTTTGGAGTGCAGGGCGGTCACATCTGGCCCTTTGAAACCGGATTCCATGAATTCGGCATCGAGCGCCTTCACCTGCGCCATGAGCAAACCGGCCCTTATGCCGCTGAAGCCTATGCCCGCTGCACGCGCACTCCGGGACTCTGTTACGGAACTGCGGGACCTGGTCTTACCAATATGATATCAGGCATAGCTCAGGCTTATTACAACCGTGCCCCAATTGTGGCACTTGCCGGCCAGCACACACGGGACCAGCTTTTCGGCCGTGCTCTTCAAGAAGCCTACCCCGAGGAGTTGTGCAAGAGTATTACCAGGTGGTCTCTTTCCGTTGAGGACTGGGCGAACATCCCCCAATACCTTCGTAAGGCGCTCCACGATTGTATGGTTTATCCACCACGCCCTATCGTCCTCGCCATAGATATGAGGGGTCTCATGTCCGCCCGAAGCGAAAAGGAACTCGTCGGGGATATCCCTCTCTCGGCTATGGCCCCTGATTCGCCAACGCTTGGCGATCCCAAGTCTGTGGAAAAGGCTGTTAGATTGCTTCTTGAGGCCGAGAGACCATTTGTGGCGGCTGGAGAAGGCATCCACTGGGCTGATGCCTCAAGTGAGCTTCAAGAATTAGTGGAATTACTGAATGTCCCGGTACACACCAGGAGAATCGCGCGAGGGGCTGTGCCTGAGGATCATGCCCTTGCTGTCAGAGCGGGCTATCGCGCAAGGTTCTGGGCAGATTGTGATGTCATAGCGATTATTGGCCTACAGTTAGGTGGTCTGGAGGCGCTTGGCATGCCGCCGGTTTGGCCGGCAAAGGCTAAGCGGATCATTATCCATGAGTCGGCAGAGGATGCCTGGCAGCCTCTCCCCGTAGCGCTGAAGATTATCGGTAACCCCAAAATGGTACTACGTCAGATGATCGATTGTGCCAAGAGCATTATTAAGGAAAGGCCGAAAAGGACTGCCTGGCTAGAGTGGCTGGATAGGTGCCGCAGTGAGCATGCCGAGTGGCAGGGTGAGGCGCTGGCTGAGTACGTCAATCATAAGCCTGTCCATGCTGTCAAGCTCGCCCAGGATATAGTGGATTTTCTTGATGATAGTGCTACCATCGTCTATGATGCATTCTGTGGCACTGCCTTCCTCACCGACCGCGTTAAAGCCAAGTTTTCAGGGCAAATCCTGGACACCGGAACGTGGGGTGGGGTTGGCCATGGTGTCGGCATGGGCATCGGGGCGCAGCTGGCCCGACCCGGAAAGCAGGTTCTGGTACTCATGGGTGATGGGGGGATTGGTGTCGGCGGTATGGACATTGAAACCGCCTCAAGGTATAAGCTCCCTGTGGTCTATGTAGTATGCAACAATAGCACCTGGATGGCAGGCTCTTACATGGCGTTTTTTAAAAACCAGGTGTACCCCTGGGACATGCTGCCTGACATTAGGTATGATAAGATGTTTGAACCGGTTGGCTGTCACGGCGAGAATGTTACCGACCCCAAGGATATCATCCCGGCCCTAAATCGAGCCTTTAACTCGGGCAAGACCTCGGTGGTCAACGTGCTGATGGACAGTAGAGTCTTCAACCCCTGGATGGGATCATGGGGCATGACCGTAATTGCCAAACTCAGCGCAGACGTCACTAAGTGTCCCGAGGACTGGCAAGACTTTCTTATGAGGGGGCCTTCGACTGAGGTGATGGAGAACCTTCGGAAAAAGGGCTACCCGATCCTCAAACATTCTGAGGCATCCTCCAGACAAAGGTCCGGTGGCCAATGGGTTGAGGAAGGGCCAAAACCTGAAAAGGGGTAAACCTACAACCCGCGGCGGTAAAGTTAGGAGGTTGATATTATGCCAGAGGCAGAGGCCCCCAGGAAACAGACATCTTCAGTCAAATCAACCCGGGCCGCCCGCAAGGTTCGCGAAATAATAAGAACAATGAACAGCCGGGCTCATGAGGCCAAAGCCCAGGGGAGACCGGTGGCTTATTGTATGGCAGGCTGTTGGTTTCATGAAATGCTGGTGGCCATGGACATAACCCCTATCTGGACTGAAAACTATGCGGGACTCTGTGGCGTCAAGCATGATGCCGAACGCTTTTTGCTCAGAGCCGAGGCTGATGGCTTTTCCAATGTTATCTGTGGGTATACCAGGGTAGGGCTTGGCTTTGATGCCATGCGTCGCGAATTGGGAATGATGCCTCCTGACCCTCCCGACGGGGGCATGCCTGAGCCTGACATGCTCTTAGGCTGTAGCGGTGTGTGTGACCCCAGATTCAAGTGGTATCAGGCCATGGGGCGCTACAAGAATACTCCCATCCATTGCAATGACGTAGTGGTGCCGCCCACAAATGCCAACCTGGCTGAGGTAGCCCCTCACTATGTTGCCTACCTGGTGGAAGAGTTCAAGCACACCATCGCTTTTCTGGAGAAGCACACCGGCAAGAAGATGGACTATACAAAGCTGAGCCATAGCCTGGCCCTCACCGATGAGATCTACCAGACCTGGTGGAATGTCGACCAGCTACGCCGAGCTATCCCCAGCCCTATGGCATCTGAGGACCACTTTACAATCTTTGTGCCGGGCCTGTTCCGATTGGGGGAACAGGAGACACTGGATTTCTACCGTGAGCTTTACAACGAGATCAAAGAGCGGGTAGATAACAAGGTGGGGGTCATACCTGAGGAAAAATATCGGCTGATGTGGGGTGGCGGGTTGCCTCCATGGCATACTATGTGGATGTTTAAACACTTTCAAAGTATGGGGGCAGTCTTCGCCATTGAAGATGCCTACTTTGGCTGGGAGCCTTTTGAGATTCCTGTTGGGGTGGATAAGCCACTGGAGCACCTGGCCTGGCGGATTTTTCTGCTGTTTACCTTAAACTATGAAAAGGCCAGAAAAGGCAGTGGCAATCCCGCCATTGAACGCCTCCTCAGAATGGTGAGGGAATATCAGATAGATGGCCTGGTTATGCATGCCACCATATCCTGCCGTTCTTTCACCATAGGAGGGATCTTTCGGCAGAACACGATCAACGAGCATATCAAGATACCATGCCTTTCCCTTACCAGCGACATGGTAGACCTGAGGGACTATTCCGAGGCCGACTGGCGAATGCAGATAGACAATTTCATGGAGACTGTCCGAGCCCACAAGAACAGCCATTAGTATTGGTATCAGGCAGTGATGCTTTCTAATAAAAGCCATAGCTGCGATACCCTTCCAGTCAATAAAATCACCCTCACAGCTTGCTGTGGGGGTGATTTATTCTCCCCTGAGACGGTATCTACACCAAGAAAAGAGCGCCTCAATCCAGGCCAGGGATAGCTTCTCTTACAGCCCTATCTTCAAATTTACAGCCCCGCTTGAAGAACCCGGTTTCATCATGGCTTAGCCGTAGGTTAGGGGGTTGGCATCATACATTACCGCCGTTCTGCGCCCTTTTTAAGCAGCCAGTATTCAAGACTATCGGCCAGCGCCAGCCAGCTTGCCTCAATCACATTGACAGAGCTACCCAGAGTGTGCCACTCATGCTCACTATCACCGGATTTGATAAAGACATGCACTAGGGAACCAGTGCCTGAGCTATCCTCTGGAATGCGCACCTTATAGTCCAAGAGCCTGACCGCCGCCAGTTCGGGGTAAAACTGGAGCAGTGCTTTACGTAGTGCTCTATCAACGGCATTAACTGGCCCATTGCCCTCAGCAGCGATGTGGACTACTTGGCTACCTACCTTGATTTTGACTATGGCCTCAGCCAGGATCTCCTCGTCTTTATCGCTGCGAGTAGAAGTGGGGCGGCGCTTTTCCACCAGCACAATAAAGTCCACCAGTTCAAATAGTGGTCGGTAATCAGGCTGGGCGCGGCGGAGCAATAGTTCCAACGAGGCCTCAGCGCCGCCGTACTGAAATGCCAGGCTTTCAAGCTGTCTAACACTGTCCAGCAACCGCTGCACCTGCTGTGGCTGGCTGGTCAGGTCAAGACCCATCTCCTTGGCCTTGTAAAGGATGTTGCTCTTACTGCAAAGTTCAAAAACGCGTGCTCGTTTGCGATTACCCACCAGAGACGGATCTACATGCTGATAGCTCTCTTCTGGCTCCGTCACTTCAGAAACATAGCGATCAGCCTTATGGCTGAAGGCGCTGGCACCTACATAAGGGAGGTGGGCGTCTGGGCTGAGGCTAGCTATCTCGCTAACATGACGGGATACCTCGGTAAGGCGGGCAAGCTGCTTGCCCGTAATGCAGCCTATCTTCAACTTCAGCTTCAGAGTAGGGATGATAGAGCACAGATTAGCATTGCCACAGCGCTCTCCATAGCCATTGATGGTGCCCTGAACCTGAGCTGCTCCTGCCTGCACTGCCGCTAGGCTGTTGGCCACCGCCAACTCCCCATCATTGTGGGCATGAATAGCCACAGTCACCGAGATGCCTTGGCGAACGGCTCTTACCGCTTGGGTCACCTCATGCGGAAGAGCGCCACCATTGGTATCACAGAGTACCACTACCTCTGCGCCAGCATTGGCAGCTGTCTGTATCACCTCTAGGGCATAGTCTGGGTTGGCCTTATAGCCATCAAAAAAGTGCTCAGCGTCGAAGAAGACCCTTAGGCCCTGGGCTTTAAGGTAGCCGATAGAATCGGCCACCATGGCCAGATTGTCCTCCAGGGTGCTGCCCAGAATTTCTGTTACCTGTGCATCCCAGGACTTGCCCACCAGGGTGGCCACTTTGGTGCCGGCCTTTAGGAGAGCACGCAGGTTGGGGTCACGCTCGGCACGGTTTTTGAGGCGACGAGTGCTGCCGAAAGCCACCAGCGTGGCGTGGGACAGCGAGAGGTCACGTGCTTTGGTGAAGAACTCGACATCCTTGGGGGTGGCCCCTGGCCAGCCTCCCTCAATGTAGTGGATGCCCAGATCATCCAGCTTGCGGGTGATCTTTAGTTTGTCGTCAACCGAGAAGGAAATACCCTGCCGCTGAGCGCCATCACGTAGCGTGGTGTCATAGAGTTGAACATGTCTCATCTTGCAGTTTCCCAACCACCAAATTCGTCACCTCTTGGTGACCACCTGCGTTTCACTTTATTTCATCATATCATAAGCGCCCATCCTGCTGCCAATGACCAGGGTTCTTTAGGTCTTGTCCTTTTTCAGGACACCTTGAAAGCCAAAGTTCCACCGTAAAACGCAGCCCAGCTAAGTTGATTTGACAAAACAGAGTTTTTGCTGCCTGATGCCCGGAAGGACCCCATAGGGCATGGGTGAAAAGCACCTTTATTGTACAGGGGCTTACAGCATCGAAGCCGAGGGCGTCAGATTTGGCGATTTACTTTATGGCCTTTGCCAGCCTATTCAAGATATCCGCCCGAAGACCTTGGTTTTATGCTGAACCTGTTCAGATCAGTCGTAGCTGGCTGGTATGGAGACATCTTCTGAAGGCATTTCAATGATTGACCGCTATGTCTAAGGCCTAACGTTTCAGCTCGGCAACATACTTCTGCTCTACTTCTATGATAGGCCGAAGGCCGATAAAATTGAACCATGCCCTATAATCGGGTGCTCCTGATCGAGCGAAGGTCTCCCTTATCGTTCCCTTAGTCTTCACCTCTTGAAGCAAATCCATGACTGCCTTAGTTGCTACAAAGAGCGTCTCCACAGGGAACAGGATCATACCCCTGACACCCATCCCCTTCACATCTTTTACTGATAATTCAAAACCGGGCCACAACTGTACCCATAGAGGAGCCTTGATCTCCTTGGACATTCTCTTAAATTCCTGTCGGGTCGCTGGAATAGGCATTACCATATCGGCACCTGCCTCAGCATAGGCATTGCATCTCTTGATCTGCTCATCAACGGAGATAATGTCAGAATCGGTTCTGGCGGCGATGAGAAAGTCGGGGTTCTCTCTAGATTCCAGTGCCGCCCTAATTTTCACTAGCATTTCATCTTGTGAGATTATCCTCTTGAATTTTCGCAGCCCCCCGCACATGACTGGATGCATCTGGTCCTCGATAAAAATGCCGGCGATGCCTGCTCTCTCAAACTCTCTGACCGTGCGTTGGATATTGGAAATGCCGCCATACCCAGCTTCGGCATCAGCCAATACGGGTATGCTGACAGCACTGGCTATATTCCTGGCGTGCGTGACCATTTCAGTCATGGTCAGCAGCCCAACGTCAGGCTTCCCGAGGACAGACGCAGAAGTGCCAAACCCTCCGATAAAGACCGCTTTGAAACCAGCTTGTTCTACCGCCCTGGCACTGGCCCCGTCATATGCACCCATAAGAACCAGTAGTTCTTCCTCAGCCAACGCCTTCCTCAGCATTTTCGTCTTTTTCATATTTCTACCTCCTCTATGATATGTTTTGAAGGGTCTTTTTAATCCCTTCACAAAAGTTGATGGCCCTGGGATAATTAGCCATGCCAGGCTAGTTCGGGACTGTCATCGTTCCTGCTTGTTGCACTAAGTTGCCGCTGACTTCTGTCGAAAGCGTCACCGAGTGCATTTCAGGTGACATCGCAGAGCTATAGCACTTTCGAACCTCTCGGCCTCATCTAAGTGCTTATCCGTGCTGTAACGTTCATAGTTCTCAACCCCAATTATAGACTGGTGACGATAGTTACACAAAATCAGAATTGTAAAACCTGGCGTCTGGACCGTCGCCGGCTTTTTTCTTGTTCTGTTGTTCAGGTGCTCAAAGGCAACACAACCATGGCTGCAATCCCACATGAGACCAATGAAGGACGAGCCAAGGATTCTGGTCAAGTTATCAAAAGGGCAATCTCTCTGTCCGCATAAGAACAAATACCTGTAGAAGAGGGACTATTCACCTGGCTATCTCCTGACCACCACCTGCCCGGGTCTTGGATGGTCATGGTGTCGCTCAGAGATCGCTGAAAAAGAGGTGCAGGACACATCCTGCTGGTCCGCCGCAGGCGGCTGGGGGTATCCCCCCAGCTTTAAAAATCCCCCAAGACTGGGGGACTTAGGGGGTTGAATGAGACTTTTTCAGAGCTCTCATTCCAGATAGCTTGAGGAAGTTTCAGCAGCAACCGAAATAAATAAAGGCAATATTAACTCATTTCTTCAGAATTCTTGCCCTCTCACGAACTCTTTGAATTATATTCTGTTTAGCCACAAAATCGGTGGTATATTGGCCTGAGTTAAAACTATCGTCCTCCAGCACCAGCTGATGAAAGGGAATGCTTGTCTGTATTCCCTCAATTCTCATTTCATCCAGAGCTCTCTTCATACGGGATATGGCTTCACTCCTTGTCTTTCCCCATGTCATTAGTTTAAGGAGCAAAGAGTCATAGTACAGAGGAACCTCATATCCTTCATATACACCTTCGTCGATCCTCAGCCCTAAACCGTGGGGCAGTCGAAGGCCTGTTATAGTCCCAGGAGAGGGAAGAAAGTTTCGCGAGACGTCTTCTGCAGTAATCCGGCATTCTAGGCAACAGCCTTGGCGATTAATTTCATCTTGGCTATACCCCAGTCGCTCACCGGCGGCGATTCTAATTTGTTCCCTGACGATGTCTATACCAGTAGTAAGTTCAGTCACACAATGCTCTACTTGTAACCGAGAGTTCACCTCATTAAAATAGAATTCTTGTGTATCTGGCATGTAAAAGAATTCTACCGTCAACGCGTTGACATACTGTAAAGCCACAGCGACATCAATGGCAGCCACTGCCATTTTCATCCTCAAATGTGGTGATAGAATATGGCACGGGGTTTCTTCAATCAGTTTTTGAAATCTCCGTTGAATAGAGCAGTCCCTCTCTCCTAGATGAACGATAGTGCCATGCTTATCCGCAAGCACTTGAAACTCTATGTGCTTCATTCCAGACAAAAGCTTTTCAACGTAAAACGAAGAAATACCAAAGATTCGCTCTCCTTTTTCCTCGACGTAGCGAACAGCCTTTATCAACTCCTCTCTGTTTCTGGCAACAACCATACCGATGCCGCCTCCTCCACCCGAAGGTTTAACGATAACAGGATAGCCGATACTTTCCGCCACTTCTTCAAATTGAGCTAATCTTTCAGTTCTTGCATCCATTAAAGGCCAATCAAAACCTGGGACTATAGGATGATTAAGCATCTTCATAAGCTCACGTGCTCCCATCAAAGGCTCATCAGAACCAGGGACTATAGGTATATTAAGCATCTTCATAAGCTCACGTGCTCTATGTTTTGGTTTAACCTGATACATACAATGGCTTGGCGGTCCTATAAAAGTAATGCCGTGTTGCTCACACATTGCAGCGAATTCAGGATTTTCGGCTAGAAAACCGTAGCCAGGGTGAATAGCCTCAGCCTCGCTCCGTTTGGCGACTTCCAGTATCTTTTCCATATTTAGATAACTTTGTACCGCTTCCGCCGGCCCGATAGGGTAAGCCTCGTCAGCGAGCCTTACATGTAAGGAATAAGTGTCGGCATCAGAATAAATCGCAACTGTGCGTATCCCCATCTCCTTGCAAGTTCTTATTACCCTCACTGCTATTTCGCCTCGGTTAGCAATCATGATTTTCTTGAACATTATTTTGCTTTTCCTCCGTAATAAGACTCGCCCATATTCCAATCATGCCTCATGCCCGATATGGGTATATAGCCAACTTATCTATCTTGAGCGCACTATTCCCTTTTTGGAGAAGCAGCACTGGGCATAAAGTTAGGTTGGAAGATGCAGTTTTGCTCTGCAGTTGGACATTTCTGACGTTGTATACCTTTGTACCATCTCCAGAGATCCCAATTTGAGGGGTTGCTTAACATCGGCCTGGATAAAGAGTTACCCCGCCAGACTTTCCTAACCCTATCTGTCCAATCATAGGGTTTCAGTCCACATTACCTTATCCTTTACCTTGTCTTCCCACGGATCCCACCTCAGCTTTCGCCCCTCGAATTCTTTTGCGATGAAGCTAGCGGAGGCCGGTTTGTATCGGGAGGGATCTGCCCAGTATATCTCTGGTGTACCATAGGGAGGTACATATGCCAGATTATTTTCTGGAATGTTCCATTCTACCGGTTGTCTGATTGGCCTCCCGGCTTTTGTGGTCCAGACTCGGAGACTCTGCCCTAATACCCATTCCAGCACCCTGCCAAGCTGGAGCATCTTATCAATATCAACCCCTACGTTTATTCCCATTTCGTCAAGCGCCACGAGAACGTCCTCGGTCGAGGAATTTCCAACCTCACAAGAATTAGTGTAGATAGGCCCGGTTCCAATGCCCGGAACATTATCAACCATAAATGCAGGTTGTCCTCCTAATGATCCCAGGGAGGTCTCCACAACCCTTGCTCCAGCCAGGATCGCCGCCACGGTATTGGCTATGGACATCCCTCTGGCCTCGTGGAAATGAGCAACTCTGAACTTCACCTCATCATGCTTTCCGAATCGGTCCA
>Ga0315282_10002694_pt1 | contig 32338 bp, 23 predicted proteins | sample YL17G07_20_MG_FD_203693 | JGI IMG/M metagenome (GOLD analysis project Ga0315282, IMG submission 203693) | Sediment microbial communities from Yellowstone Lake, YNP, Wyoming, USA - YL17G07_20 | ecosystem: Environmental > Aquatic > Freshwater > Lake > Sediment | place: USA: Wyoming | collected...
AGGGTTTAGCCTTCTCGAGCCGTCCTTCAAGGGCATCCGGCTCGGAAGAAGCCGGACGGCGAAGATGTCTGAGCTTCCCGGCGGTCATCCGTAAAATCAAGGCCGGGAAGCGAGTTCTTCGCCGCCGCGAAGGACGGTTCGAGAACGGCGTGAAAAACCCGGATCGGGAGCGCGGCCGTCTCCGGATCGTTTCCCAGCGGATCCCTTGCCCACATAAAATGGACGAGAACTCGATTTTCATTTTTCGATTGATTTTTAACCGCAAATCCAATTAGCATTAATATATCAGGTTTCTTCAATTATGTGTGGTTAAAATGAGGGAGAAGGTCCGGGAATGGCCGCAGCGACCGTGGAAGGTTTAGCCTTCTCGAACCGCCCTTGAGGGAACCCGGTGAAGCCGGGCGCCGCGGATGTCTGAGCTTGATTCGGAGAAGGGAGATGCCAGGATGAAAAAATGGGAGTTTTGGGGCCCCATTTTTAAAACGTCTGTTTGATGCTGAAATCTGCTGTGCGAGTTCCGCGGCGCCGAAAAGGGCGATGAGAGAACGGCGTCAAAAACCTGGATGGGAGCCAGGCTGTTTCCGGACCTTCTCCGATCGTCCTTAATCCACACAAAATGGAAGAGAATCTGATATAAAAAACGCGGATGACAAACATTTCGGAAAGGGGACGGTCATGAAAGATAAAAACCTTCATCGCCGGGACTTCATCAAAACGTGCCTGGCAACCGCGGCGGCCGCGGGAAGTGTGCCGCTTAAAAAACTTTTTTCCGGCCAATCAGGCCCCGCTTATGACGCCAAAGGCCTGCCCACCGCGGTCCTTGGAAAAACGGGCGTCAGAGTGCCGCGGATCGGCATCGGCTGCGGCAGCCGCTATTGCGCCGTCCAAGACCAGGAAAAAGCGCTGGCCATTCTCAACGCGGCCCTCGACAACGGCTTCTATTACTGGGACACCGCCTACAGCTATCGGGCCAAAGACATCACCAGCGAAGAGCGTCTCGGCCTGGTCCTCGAGGACCGCCGCCGGGAAGTTTTCCTGGCCACGAAAGCCGAGTCGCGCACCTACGACGGGGCCATGAAGGAGCTCGAAGAGAGCCTCAAGCGGCTCAAGACAGACCATCTGGACCTGTACCAGATTCATCTCGTCCAGTCGCTCGCGGACCTGGATGCCATCGGCGCTCCGAACGGCGTCCTCAAGGCCATGCGCAAGCTGAAGGACGAGAAAGTCACGCGGTTCATCGGCTTCACGGGCCATTTGTCGGGCGAGGCCATGGCCGAAGCGGCCCGGCGCCACGAGTTCGACACCATGCTCATCGCGCTCAACCATTATTCGGAGCGCAGAGGGGATTTTGAAAAAGGCGCCATCCCGGCGGCGGCCGAGAAAAACATGGGGATCATGATCATCAAGGTCATCCGGCCTCGGGAAACCGTAAAAGAGATCGCGGCCGAGGATTTGATCCGCTATGGGCTGAGCCTGCCCCATGTCCATGCCGCCGTCATCGGCACGGACAGCCTGGACGTGGTCAGGGAGAACGCCGCGCTTTTGAAGAATTTCAAGCCGCTTGGCCCGGACGAAATGAAAAAACTGGCCGTGCGCTTGGAGCCGTTCATGGCGGGCGGGCATTTGCCCTGGATGGAGCCCCACTACACGGACGGAATGTTGTGTTGAATTTAAAATGATGAAATTCTTGAATTTTTTTAAATATCCCCTGGTTGCGGCCGTCTTCATTATTTTTAGCGGCGCTGTCATCCAAAATCCCCAGGAACTTCCTCTTCTCGGCCAATTCGATTTTGAAAATGGACACGCCGAAGGTTGGCAGCCCAAAGATACCGGCCATTGGCAGGTCGTCAAAAAAGACGGTTCGCTGGTCTATGAACTCACGGCGCCGGGCGAGCAGGGGAAAGTCCGCGCCCCGACTTCCTGGTCGCTCCTGGCCGGACACGACGTCACCTCGTTTGTTTTTTCCGGAAAGCTGCGGTGCTATACCGACCCGGCCAACAACAAGCGCGACATGTGCATTTTTTTCCACTATCAAGATCCGACCCATTTTTATTACGTCCACTTCGCGGCCTCGAGCGACAATGTCCATAACGTCATCGCCCTGGTCAACGGTGCCGACCGGGCCAAGATCAATGCCGAGCCCGAAGGAAAATCCGTTTTTCGCCTGACCGACAAGGGCTGGCATGATTTTAAAGTGACCTATGATGAAAAAACGGGCGGGATAGAAGCTTACCTCGATGACATGGGGACACCGATTCTGACCGCCCGAGATACGACCTTGCCCCGCGGCCTCGTCGGCGTCGGTTCCTTCGACGACACCGGCTGTTTCGACGATGTAAAATTGTGGGGGAAGAAATAAAGGGCAACATTCAGCGTGGACACGAACCTGAGATTGAAAAGACCCAAGGGCTGATTCCCTTTTTTATTGGGGATATGCACAAGGATAAATGCTATTAGCTTTATAAGTAGTTTTCGTTTTTTCTTCTAAAACGAATTTCAACCCGGGCTATCAACAGAAAGTCTGTCATTTTTCAGCAACCGATTAAAATACTGGCTAATTTTTTGTTTTATTCCATTTTCAATTTGCTCTGCCTCATTTTTGGCCATTAAAGCCGGATCTAAATCCAATTTTAAAATGGCGATTTCTTTTTTACCTTCAAATACTTTTGAAATTCTGTCAAAATCAAAAATAAAATTCCCGTCTGATTTATCGGCGATCGAAAAAAGAGCAGCTTCAATTTTATCTAGAAGGCCAATCTGAAGGTGGGCCAGTCCGTAACAAATAACCTGATAAAAATCAGCATTTTTGACAGCGCCGGACACTTTCCATTTATAATCCACCACCGCAACCACCTTTGGCTGCCCGCCCGACTTACCCAATTTATAAATCACCAAATCCGGTTTAATTTTTAGGTTGTTTCTGTCGGCTAAAGTTTGAACAGACTGGGATTTCGCCTGAAAAGTTTTCCAATAATTTTCGTTTTCTGCAATCACTATCTGAAACAAATGAGTCATATATTGTTCAAAAACCCAGTCCATATCAATGATAAAATTAGTGCCAACGTTATACTGGTCTTTCTCTTCAAAAGAAAACAGCTTTTCTGTGAGAATTGCTCGGCAAAGATTCATCAAATCAAGATAATAAGGCGGCAGACCGGCAAAATTAATGGATAGGATATCGGCCCGGCTTTTGGGTACAAGCAAAATTTCTTCAGACAAAAGCACCAGTTGTTCCCTTAATTTTCTTAAAACGAAAAATCCGTTCGAACCATTGTTTCCCATGATTTTTCTGGTTTCTCTTAAAAGCTTGTAAAGACACCAAAGGATAATCTGGTTCTCTGCATTGTCAAAAGTCAGGTCAAAATAGGTGCAGGGCAGAGAGCTTAAATCCCAAGATTTACTTCTGGCCAGCTGGGAAAAATTAATTTTTCCTTTGATTGATTTCAGGCGCTCATACTTGGGAACATATTTTTTCAACATCCCATTTTTTATGGCTTTGGCGCATAGGGACACAAAAGACAGAGCAAATAAAAAAACGAAATTAAACCCTTTCGGGAGTCTGACAGACTGATTCGGATCTATAAAAATATTTTTCTTAAAATCATCAAAATTTTCCAAAGTATGAAGCATCCGGGGCAAAAAATTCCAGAACAGACTGGCTGTCTCTTCCTTAGAATATTTGGGATTATCCAGTTTTGGCCTGAATTCAATCTGAGAAAATTCTCCATCCAGCTTAACTATTCCAACGTTATTGCCGTTGTTACGCAGGCAGTCCTCAGCGACTTCGATATTTCGCTTGTCAAAATAACCGATGACCGCTCTGGAAGTGGCCGATTTTTGCTTGTATTCTTTCAGTTTTTTGCTGAATTCTTCCTCTTTGCCACCAGCTATTTCAGAAAGCGGCTTTTTATCCCATTCATAAATGATGATTGGATCAGTCATTGCGGTTTTCGGCCTTTAAAAGCTCAACCAGGCGCCTGATGTCTTCATCTCCTTTTTTCCAACCGTCAGCAAGAGTATAATGTTGTCCGCTTACTTCCTTCAGTTTTCCCTTATCAAAATAATAATACTCTTCCAAAAGGGGCATAATCTTGTTTTTCCAAGCTTGGTAAATGTCCTCTTTTGCTTCCAAGTTGCAGAAAAACGCATGGCCGATTTTTTTATCCTTGCCAATATCTGGATCCCGCCCCAGAATCATGTTAAGTTTAATTACTGCCCTAATCGAATCTACGAAAAACGGTTCTTCCTTAACTTTATCAGAACCGTAGGCCTCGGGATTATCCTGCAATTTTTCTAGCTTTGGCTCCATTTCCTCAAAATCAAACCTTCTGCGCAAGGCAATATCAATCAAAGCTAGCGAGCGGTCGGCAGTGTTCATGGTACCAAGAAGGTAAAGATTGGGCGGTACTCCAAAAGAATCCTTGGTGTAAGGTAGTTTCACTACAATTTCATATTCGGCGCCAATACGTTTGTCTTTCTCAATCAGAGTGATCAACTCCCCAAAAATTTTAGAAATGTCGCCGCGGTTAATTTCGTCAATTATTAGCACATAATTCAGCCGGCCCGGCAGTGTCTGCCCGTCTTTTCTAAATTTTTTCAGTTTCCGGCTCAGCCATCTTTGCGTTTCCACGTCAAATTCGTGCCAGCTTTCCAGTTCATTAATTCGTTTTTCGCTTTCGTCGGCCGGCTCTTTTTCTAGGAAATAGATTATCAGGCTGTTTAAAGCTTTCAGAGCGAATAATTTAAAAATTCCAGTATGGTATTCAAACTTAGGTCCCCCTTCGGCGTCTTCTTTTATCACCGGCCTAATGCCTTCGATAAATTCTTCGTAGCTGTATGAAGAATGAAAAGTGATAAATTCTATTTGGCCTTTGCTGAGTCTTCCCTCAAAATAATCATTAATTCTTTCTTGCAACAAATATTCCTCAGCATTTTCTATATTTTCTTGAATTATTTTTACAGAGATTTCTTTAGTTTTAAAAGTTTTGCCGGTGCCCGGCGGGCCGGATAATATGGTGTTTAAAGAATAGCTTATTGGCATTTTTATCACCTCTTCTATTTCAGGCTTTTTTTCCACGTTGTTCGGATGATTAGACCCGGTTGGATGAATCTTCTGATAAAATTCTTTCCAACGATCAGAATCAATTTCGATCCTATTGTTGTTAAAAAAAACAAATTTTGAGGGTGGATTTTCGTCGAAAAGAAATTCCCATAGTTTGAAGCAGGAATCACGAAAAACATCAAAACCCTTATATTCTCCTGCAGCCCACCTTGCTAGGCCATCATATCCTTGTCTATTGCCACGACATGTAAATTCAAATGATGTGGGATTTCTCTCAAGCTTTTTTAGGTTTTCATTAAGTTCTTTTTTTATGCTATGTTTGGTTCCCTCCCACGCATCGTTTTTGAAATTATTTAAAAGCACCAAATAAGTTTCTTTATCAAAATCTTCAGGATTAAGAAGTTTTAAATTCTTTGAATCTCCAGATACCCTCTGCCAAAATAATTTTTTAAATTCTCCCATATTGCCCTCCTCAAACAACCAAGCAGATTATGGAAATTGATTTTTATAGCGGCGCGAGATTGTTCCCCGATGAACCCCAAGAAATTCTGATAACCGCATAAAAAACTCAAAAAAATCATATCGCGAGCCGAAGACCGATGTCAAGGAAAGGAAGAAAATACGAGAAGAGGGAGCCCCGGGCCGGAAAATCGTCCTGAAAGACCTCAAAAAAGGGCCAAACGATCATAGACATCCGCCCCGGCTCATGATAAATTCAGCATGACAATCGGGAATAGTTTAGGAACCGTAATCTTAATAGAGAACATGGATAATAATTCGGAAAAAATAATTCAAGGCGATGACCTCAAACGCGGCTTACCCCTGGTCGGAGTGCGGGACGCTTCGTCCCTGGAGGCCGAGCGTAGGCTCCTCGCCCAAATCGACGCCCGCCCCCATTTCTGGCAGAGATGGCGGGGATACTGGAAGCTGACGGGGCCGGGCTGGGTTCAAAGCGCCCTGACCCTCGGCGCCGGGTCGGCCGGCTCGACGATCATGGCCGGCGCGGTCTATGGCTACAAGCTGCTCTGGGTCCAGCCGGCGGCCATGTTCCTGGGGGTCATGATGTTCGCGGCCATCGGCCATCAGCTTCTCGTCACGCGCGCCCGTCCCTACGATGTCTTCAGGAAAAAGCTCCATCCCGCCCTGGCCCTGCTCTGGGGATTCTGCGTCCTTCTGTCTTCCATCGTCTGGCAGTTTCCGCAATATTCACTCGGCACGGCGGTCCTCAAGGACATTTTTGCCGTCGCCGGCCTCAGGATCGGAAAGGGGCCCATCGCCCTGGCCCTCCTCATCGCCGGCACGCTCATCTGCTGGAGTTATGGCCGCGGCAGCCGCCGCGCCGTCCGCTCCTTCGAGCGCGTCCTCAAGTATTTTCTTCTGTTCATGATTCTGGCTTTCTTCCTTGTCGTCCTCAAAACGGGTGTGAACGCCAAAGAAACTCTCCGCGGGTTTTTCGGCTTTTATATCCCTCGCGACAGGGAAGGCCTGACGATTGTCCTGGGCATGCTCGGCGCGGCGGTCGGCATCAACATGACTTTCCTCTACCCCTACACGATGCTCGCCCGCGGCTGGGGAAAAGAACATCGCCGTCTCAAGAATTTCGACCTGGGCGTTTCGATGTTCCTGCCGTTCGTCCTAGCGACGAGCTTCGTCACGATCGCCTGCGCCAACACTCTGAACATTCAGGGGATTAAGGTCCAGAACGCCGTCGACGCCGCCCACGCCCTCGAGCCGCTCGTCGGCCTGACCTTCGGCCGGATCGTTTTTTCACTCGGCATCCTGAGCATGTGCTTCACGACGCTCGTCATCGAGATGCTCATCTGCGGCTTCGTCTTGAGCGAAATGTTCGATTTCGAGCTCCACGGCCGGGCCTACCGGGCGAGCACGATGCTGGCCAATATCGGGATCCTCGGCGCTTTCACGAAAATGCCGTTCTGGCTGCCGGTCGTCACCTCGTCCTTCAATCTTGTGATGATGCCGGTCGCTTATATCTCGTTCTTCATCCTCCACAATAAAAAAAGCTATCTGGGCGAAGACGTCAGCCGGGGAGTGAAGGGCGCCGTTTGGAACGCCCTGATGATTCTGGCGATCCTGGTCGTCGCGGCCGGCGCGGTCGCGAAGCTTCTCTCGATTCTATGAATGGGTGGCTTAGCTTCTTTAAGAATACGGAAGTATAATCTTATATCGCCATCAGAAAGAGAAAAATGAAAAGCGTTTTCATGATCATATTTCTCGTTTTTGCATTTTTCTCTTGCAGTCCTGAATATCAAAAAATCGATAAGATTATGGAGAAGGGAGTCGAAGTTGTTCTTAATCATTTGGAGCCCTATAAAATCAAAGGGGAACCGGCCTCTCTTCATCTTGAGGAAGAGTTCGCCATCGATACTGAAAAAGATACGATTGCCGAGGCGGGTTTGGCGGACATCAATAGCTTTGATGTCGATTCTGAGGGGAATATTTATTTTTTTCAAGAGCGAGAAAGCGAAAAATATCTGGTCTGTAAATTCGACGAAAAAGGTCGGTTTATAAAATCATTCATAAAGAGAGGCCAGGGTCCGGGCGAGATTCAGATCCCGATATACCAACCCCTATCAAAACGGAACGAAATTCTTATTCAAGATTATGGGAGGCGGATGTTATTTATTTATGACAGCCAGGGAAGCTTAGCTGGAGAAATCCGTTTGAAGGCGAGTGGGGCCGGGTTATCCGTTTTAATCCCCCTTGAAAATGGAAACTACATCGAATTTAGAGATTGTATTGACCCTTCCTCAAAGCATCGCTGCGACATCATGGACTTGCGCAATTCAAGCTTTGAAGAAATCAAAGAGCTTGATCGAGGTGATTACGGTTCCCCCTTTATGACCTCGCTCGAAAAGAAGAAGGGATGGCCGCGTGTTTTTATCGGCGAGATCTCAAGGGGAATGATATACATGGGGAATGAAAGTCGGGGATATGAAATTTTAATCTACAATCTCGACGGAAAATTATTGAAAAAAATTAGAAAAGAATATCGGCCGGCTGATGTTCCCGAGGCCTTCAAAGAAAACCTCTTGATCAATTTTCCGCTGCTTAAACTCAAAGATAGACTTATCATCCCCGATAAAATGCCTCCCTTCCATTATTTCTTCTTAGATGATGAAGGACGTCTTTATGTCAAAACCTACGAAAAAGGTTTGGCCGAAAATGAATGTATCCATGATATTTTTAATTCCGCTGGATGTTTCATCAAAAGAATGAGCCTGTCCGGCTACGGCAATTGGATGTATCCCGGGAGGGATTTAAATAAGCCAAAATTAAAAAACCACCATTTTTATTGCATCCGAGAGAAAAAAAGCGGCTATAAAGAATTAGTTGTTTATAAAATGAATTGGAATTGAGGCCATAAGAATTTCCCTTTCAATCTTAGATATTCTCTAATTCTTCTTATAAGGTGGCGTCAGCGGATGTGGAGTTCGTATGTCTCCTTGGCGTCGTTGTAGGCGAACCAGACGAACGCATCGCCTTCGACGTCATACTTGAGATTGAAAGACTCGGGAATCGCGAAATCGGGCTTGAGCGGAAAGCGGAAGTTTCTCTCCAGGATCCGGCCCTCGATGTCCATGACAATGACCTCGTACAGGCCGTCCTTCTCGGCCGGAGTGACCAGGTAGATCCGGCTGCCGTCGATCTTGAAGCCCACGAAAGCGGGAAGATAGTCCGGCACGACGAGGTTGTAATTGGCATAGTACTTGGATTCCTTGCGCTCTTTCCGGGCGGCGTCGAGGTAGCCCTTAGGAACCTTGATCCTTTCGGCCGGGTGGCGGATCTCATAGAGGAGGTCTCCGTTATCTCCGAAAACGGAGATGAAAAGGCCTTTCCTGGAGTCGGCGACGAAGATCTTGTCCCCGTGCACCGCGTAATCCACGTAGTCCCTGATTATAAGCAGGTCCTCTTTTTTGGCCGGAGGCTGAGACCCGGGCGGCGGCGGGGCCGGAGGGCCCATCGGAAGTCCGCCATAGAACTTTTTAATGAGTTTGAGATCTTTGTCATAAACGCAGCCGACGGACGGCCCCAGCGATCCGTCTTCTCGCCGCTGCATTGGGAAGCCGACGAAATTCCTGCCGACCGGAAGGAAAGGCAAAAAACCCATCCACTCGGGCTCATTGATTTGGCTCAGGTACTTTCCGTCGAGAGTGAAGAACTTGATTTTGCGGAAGTCCTCGATCACCAGGCGATCGGGGAAGACGGTCAAACGGCCCGGGCCCATCGTGAATTCGCCCGGCCCCTGCCCGGTTTTGCCGATCCTCGTCAAGAGGCGGCCGTCCTTGAGGTCATAGACAAGGATGTCTCTGGTATCGAGGATATAGGCTCGCCCGCCTTCCGCGCAGATCTGCGAGGGCCGCTCCAGCTCCGGCAGCGGGATCGTCCGGGCCGCGCTGCGCTGGGCTCTCGAAGCGGCCGCGCTCCCCGCGCCGAGCGTGAGAAAAACAGCGGCGGCGGCGACCGCCATGACAAACCCGCGTCTGGATTTACTCATAATGTCCTCCTGTCCCCATCATATTTTCAGTGGATTTCGGGAATATCCATTTTGATCGAAGCCTGATAGTCCGTGTAATGGACATACTTCTGGAGGGACATCCACAGGACATGAGGCTTTTTGTTCCGCGGCTGATTCCGGATGACGAACGGACGGACGTTATGATGGTCCGAATTCGAGGTCAGGGCCTCGGGTTTCCATGTTTTTCCGCCGTCTTGTGTCGTCCATTTTTCGATCTCGAATACGCCCTCGATCCGGCGCGACAGATAAACGACGTTTGAGTCTCCGGGGTCCAGGACGACGCCTCCTGAATAATGAGGCTCGGGCTCGGTCTTCCCCTCGGGCGTTTCCGGGAACCAAGGTCCGGCGGCGCAGATCTCATAGTCTTCCCAATTTTTCCCGTTCCAGCGGGCGTAATGATAGCGATGGTCCGTCGTTTCGGGCAGACGCGAATAGACGAGGACCGGCCGATTCCTCCGGTCGGCGGCCACATCCCAGATCCAGGCGCGCACGCCCGTCGCTTTTCCGTCGTAGACGAGGTCGGCCTCTTTATGTTTGAGCGGCAGATCCGCCAGATCCGTGATTTTTGTGCCGTCGGCCCTAAAAAAAGCGCCGTTTCTGTAGCAGGCATAATAGATGCTGTTCGTCGGTTCGTTGCGCGGATGTCCGTCCGTGAAAGCGACGTGGATGCGGTCCTTGCCGTTGGAAGCGAATTTCGTATAAGGCCGGACGTTGTTGTTCTGGTCGCTGGCGATCAAGGTCCGGGCCGGGACCCAATTTTCCAAATCGTCCGTCCAGGAAATCGCCGGCTTGAAATTCCCGCCTCGCCAGAAAAGATAGATCCGCCCCCTTTCATTCGAAAGCCGGAAGGGATTGGGATAGCAGAACCCCCGCGGCCCGCCGGTATTCGTGTCCAGGAGCGTCTCCTCGCCCCATTCCAGGATATTTTCCGGCTTTTTGGAGATCCTGTAGCGCAGGCCCTTGTCTTCTGTTCCCCCGTGGGCAGAGTAAAAGACCACGAGCCTGCCTCCCGGCAGAACGAGAAGGGAAGGATTGGCATGGTCGTCCTTTTCGAACTCGTGATAGAGCTTCATCTCGATTTTCTGGCCCGTTTTGATATCCAGGCTTCCAGCCCAGATGCTGCCGTGGCTGTCCACCCATCCGGCGTAGATCCGCTCATGGGCGGCCTTGTTGTAAACGGCGCGCGGATCGGCGAACCAGCACCAGGCGCCGTCCGCCGCAAAATTCTGGTATTCCGCGCCTTTAATCGGACGCGGGGCAACTTGCGCTCGAAACTCCGGCGCGGCCATAAAGACCAGGGCGAGCAAAAGGGGAAGGATCCGACGAATCGATATCATCTCTTCATTCATGCGACGGAGATATTTTAATCCATTCGCTCCCTTTTGAGAATAAACGTCGGCGCCCTTAAGCCAAGGACCGGAAATTATTTTTTGAAGGACGCGGAGACTCTGTCCAAATGGTCGAGTTCGTCGGCCGTGAGCTTGAACTTCATGGCGCCGACGTTGTCGAGAGCCTGGCCGACTTTCGTCGCACCGGGAATAGCCACGACCAGGTCGCCCTGAAAATGGATGAGCCAATTGAGCGCGACTTGGGCCGGGCTCGCTTTATATTTTTCGGCGATCCCGCGAAGAGCTTCGACGACGGGCCGGCTCTTTTCCAACCCTTTCGGCTTGAAAGGGCTCCTGTATTTTCTTAAGCCTCTCAATCGCCGGATCGAAGCGGCCTCCATATGGAATCTTCCGGACAGAATCCCCTGCTCCAGGGGCGAGTAGGCGATGATGGAAATGCCGCGCTCCTTGGCCGCCTCGAGAACGCCGTTCGTCTCGATCTCCCGGTGAAGCAGGCTGTAATGGACTTGATTAGAAACGAGGCTTAATCCGAATTCCGAAAGCGCTTTATGGGCGGAGGCCATTTTATTCGCTGAAAAATTGCTGACGCCGATATGCCGGATTTTTTTCATCTCCACGAGCCGGGCCATGGCTTTCATCTGGGCCTTGGCGCTCGAGAAAGAATACGGCTGATGGATTTGATAGAGGGCGATGGGGAAACCTCCGAGGCAGTCCGTCCGCCGGCCGATCGTTTTGAGGATGGACTTGGCGGTCCGGAAGGCCGGCCACCATTTGGTGGCGATGATGACGTCATCCGGGATTTTTCCGAGTCTCTTCAAAGCGGCGGCAAGCGCCCGCTCTGATTGCCCCAGGCCGTAGAACTCGGCCGTGTCGAACCAGTTTATCCCGCCCTCGAGAGAGACTCGAACGATGTTTTCGATCTCTTCATCAGGCAGGTTGGGCCAAAACTTCCCCGACATACCGCGGCCTCTGCTGAACTGCCAGCAGCCGAGTCCGATGGGCGAAACTTGGAGGTCCGAAGAGCCGAGCTTTCTTAAAGCGGGAGCGTCCTTCATGATGCTTTCCTTTCTTGAATCCTAAAGACTATAATTTCAATCGTATTCATCAACTCCATTCTATCCGGAGGGCTTCCTCGGAGCAAGCCCGGGGCCATCCGGCCGCGGTCGTTCGACCCGGAGGGCGGCGGATTCAAAAGGCGCCAGACGGAGAGGCCCGCTGATTTTTTCGAGCCTGTCTTCAAACGGATTGCTCCGGAAAAAGGCGACTTGGACGGCAAGTCCGCTTTCGAGGAGGACGTCTGCTGGTTCGGAGGTTGGATTGGACAAGCGCACAAACCAGCCCTTTCGGTCGGCGCTCGGCCTGAGCGCTGTCGCGACGATCGTCTCCGGCCTGATCCTGAGCAAGGGCTTCAAAACCGGGGACTTTTCCTCCGCGGGGACGGCGATGAGCGGCCGGCTGCGCTCCATTCCGAATTTCGCGACAGCTGAGGGATCATTAATGCTGTAGGGACGGACGGAATAGCGGAAGAGGACCGCCCCTTCCTGGTCCGCTTTATAATTCGTGTGCCAGTAGTTGTTCATCACGTAGGAATAGATCGTCTGAGAGGGGACGGCTTTTGCCAGCCACACCCGCCCGCTTTTTTCTTGCCGCGTTTCATCCGTCATTCGGCCGATTTCGACCAGCGGCGCGTCCAGGCTGACCCAGGTTATCCCATAGTCCTGGTTGGCGATGTCGACGGCGTTCTGGACGCAGAAAAAATCTTTGCACGAGCCTGGAATCTGGTCGGTTTCAGGACTGATTATGCCCCAGCCGAGGTCCAGACGGACGACACCCCCGGCCACGGAAAAAGGAAAGGCGAAATGGACGCTTTCATCATTCCGGACGCTCTTCTTGTCCAAAAGATTGAAAATATCAAGCCGGTCCAGACCGCTCGAAATTCGCAATTCCCGTTTCAGGCTGTTAGAACCTGGAGCCTGCGCTTCGATGAGCAGGGAGGCGATGAGCGGCCCTTGTTCTTTCAGGGAGATCGTGACGTTTTGGACACCCCGGGCGTTTTTCGGATCCCGTCCCGGAACGTAAAGATAATCGTTCAGGCCGCGCGTTTCGGCGGCGTTCACGAACTCGATTTCGCGGGAGGATTTCCATTTGAAGCTCAAAATTGCACCCGAGCGCCGATCGACGGATATCGCCAGCCGGTCGTTCTCAAGCTTGTTCTTTTCGGCGCGGGCTTGACCGCGCTTCAAAGGCTGTCCCGCGAGGATAAAATAACGATTCGCGCCGAAAGGAGGGACAGCCGCGGCCTGGAACGCCAGCTCGCCTGTCGAAAGGCGCTGGGAGGGAACGGCCCGGCCTTGCCCATCCTGGACGAGATCGCCGGCGGAACTCAGCTCTTTGGAGAGAATGATGATATCCGTCATTTCCCAGGAGTTCGTGTTGAGGATGTCGACGGCGGCGCGGTTTGTCTCCACTTTCTTCAGCTTTGGAAGCGCCGTCTGAAGAAGATCCCGCGACCGTTTGTCGCCTTCGCGAGCGAACGCCTGTTTGTAGGCCCACTGGGTTTTGGCGTTCTCTCCGTCCGGGTTGCTGACGCTGTCCGCGGCGCCCCACGTGTGTTCATCATAGAGGACAACCTGGCGCCAGGCCTCATAAAACTTCTCGGACGGGAAATTCAGGGGATCGATCATGGCCCACAGCGTTTCGGCTTGAAGAAGACGGTTGGCGCTCGCCCTGTTCATGGCCGTTTCCGCGGCCGTGGAGGCGGCCCCGTCTTCCCAGTAGGGACTGAAATCGCCGCGGAGGGCGGGAATTTTTTGGGCAGAGCGGCGCTCGAACTCCTCAAACATCTCCTCCGACGTGGCGATCACGAATTTCGGCGATTCATACTCTTCGTTCCATTTCTTGACGAAGTCGCTCAAGTTCGGATCGGGCGGGCCGTTGTCGCCGCCGGTCGTGTAGCGGACCTGGACCATCTCATAAGGATAGCCCGCCTCAGCGAGTTCTCGCAGATAATCGAAGATCGGCTGCTTTTTTTCGAAGCTGAGGTTGCCCATGTTCAACCCGTGGAACCAGGAATAGCCGCGGCCGGCCATCCAGAAAAGGACCTTCTCTTTCCCCGAAGGCGAAATCCAGGTGAACGGCCGGTCGCCCCAATTTTTGAGGGCACCGCCGATCCTGTCTCCGCCGTCGGGAAGGTTCGGCATGTAATTCGGGCCGCTTGAAAAATATTTCACCCCGCTCTGGGCGAGCGCCGGGACAACACTCCAGGTGTAGCTCGGGATGTCGGTGATCATCGCCGATTTGACGGGGAGGCCGTATTGCCGGGAGAGGCGGCGGGCGAATTCCGTGAGATGAAAGAGTTCTTCGGGATGGCAGAGGCCGGTCAGCTCGTTGGCCAGGAGGGCCTGGAGCCCGATCCATCCTTTTTTGACGGCATCAGTGAAGGCCTCGCGCTTCTCAGGCGTCGCCTGCCGGAGATAGGTCTCCACGGCCCACAGGACTTCGACGTTCCATTTGAAGCGTGCGGCGGGCGGATAATTTTTCGTGCGCCGGGCGAGCTCAATCGCCTCCTCGAAATATTTCCAGTGGTTTTTTTCGACGACGGTCTGCAAATCGGAATAGCCGATATCGACGTGGGAATGGGGCAGGAGATAGAGCTCGCGTTTGACGACGGGACGCAGCTTGACGGTTTCTTTGATCGCCGGCCGGCCGCCGATTTCAACGCCGAGGGTGAAGTCTTTTTCCGAGGCGACCGCTTCGACTGCGAGGTCGACGGCGTTGTAGCCGGTCTCGAGACGCGTTCTCATTTTTTCGCCGCCTTCGGCCGAAATCACGGCTTCTTGAGGAGGCGCGATATGACTGATTTCGATACGGACCGGTTGAAAGAGCTTTCCGCCCCCGCGGATCAAGGCCTGTTCGCTTCTGGCCCGGATTCCGGGTTTGAGGTCGTATTGGAAAACCATGAACCAGTCGCGGCTGCCGCCGTTTTCGCCGACGACTTTGAACCGGACCGGTTTTCCGGGTTCGAGCTGCGATTTGGGGAGCTTTAAAGACATGAACCCGAAGAGTTCCTGGAACTGATCGACGAGAGTCGTTTTAAACGAGAGGGAGGCGCCGTCTTGGCCCGCGATCTCCCAGGATTTTTCGGCCGCGTCCTTCCCGGTGCGGAAGGCAAGAAGAGGGTGGCCGTTGGCCGAGAGGAAAAATCGATGGCCGCCTTTCTGGGTCGCCAGCCCCGTCATCCAGATGAACGTGGCGAAAGGATCAGCGAAATCTTTGGGGACCGGTTCGCTCTCCCATTCGATGGCCATCGTGCCGTCCGTGGCCCGGACAAGAAGCGCCGCGGTCGCATCCGGATAAGGAGAGTGATAACCGATCGTTTCTCCTGAGATGGTTTTCGCGTAGCCCTTGAGCCACGCGCTTTCAGCGGATAAAAAAGGGGGAGCGGCTATTATAAACAGCAGCGCCAATGTTGCGCCTGCCTTAAATAATAATGAAATGGGAAATTTCGAGGGCATATCGAATTCCTTTCCATTTAAAATTTCAGGTTCTCTTCAATTTTGTATAGGTTAAGGATGATCGGAGAAGATCCGGGAACGGTCTAGCTCCCTCATTTTAACCACATAAAATGGAAAAGAACCAAAAATATTTATTTTGATATTTTAAAAACCCAGGCGTGCCGGCAGGGAGGGTTCTTGACGGCCGAATCCGGAACATGAATGACAACGCCCTTGCCGGTTTTTTCCCATTTCAATGGACGCGAAACGCCGAGCATCTCGATCTTGGCCCCGGGGCCGGGTGCGTGGGAATAGAGTTCAATCGTCGGCGGCGGGGCCGCCTCGTCTTCATCGGCCAGGTAGAGGGCATAGATCGTGCCGTCGGATAATGATGTCAAGCAGATTTTAGACTCTTTATAGGGAGCGACGGGCCGTGTTTTATAAATCGCCTCGCCGTTCGTTTTCAGCCAAGCGCCGATTTCTTTGAGGCGCTTTAGCGATTCCGCCGGCAATTCGCCCTCGGCGTTCGGTCCGATGTTAAGAAGAAAATTGCCGCCCTTGGAAACGATATCGATCAAGAGATGAATCAGCCGGTTCGTCGATTTGTATTTATCATTCGGGACATAGGACCAAGAGTTGCCCATGGTCATGCACGTTTCCCAGACGTAATCGAGCGGTTTCTCGGGGATTTCCTGCTCGGGCGTCCGGTAGTTCTCGTATTTTCCCGCGACCGTCCGGTCGACGATGATCAAGCCGGGCTGGTGGCTCCGGGCCATGGCGGCGATCTTCGGCATGTTGATGTCCTGATTGAACGGCCGCTTGAGGATGCCGCGGAACTCGGGCGGGAGTGGGGGATAAGGCCGGACCCAGCCGCCGTCCAGCCAGAGGATGTCCACCCGGCCGCAGCCCGTCATCAGCTCTTCGATCTGACGGTAGGTAAAATCGCAGAATTTTTGCCAGCGCTCGGGGTATTTTTCCGTGTCGTAGTTCACGTTCCGATCGGGCGTCGCCCATTCCGGCGCCCAGTAGTCCGGCGAGTGCCAGTCGGGTTTAGAGAAATAAGCTCCGATCCCGAATCCTTCTTTGCGGAAGGCGTCGAAGATTTCCTTGACGATATTGGCTTGGGGATGCGTGGCGAATGGGACGCCGGGCCCGGTGATCCGGTAATCCGTCTCTTTCGTGTCGAACATCGAGAATCCGTCGTGGTGCTTGGTCGTGTGGACGACATATTTCATCCCGGCCTCCTTGGCCGCCTTGGCCCACGATGCCGGGTCGAACTTCACGGGATTGAACGTTTTGGGAAGCTGTTCGTAGCGGCGCTTGTATTCGACGTAGTCGGGGATGCTGCGCCGGCACCAGGGCTCATCCTCGGAGCAGATACTCCAGGATTCGACAACGCCCCACTGGCTGTACGGCCCCCAGTGCATCATCAGCCCGAACTTCGCATCCTGGAACCATTCGAGCTTCTTCAAGACGAGGGAATCGGTTTCCCGGCCTTCGTCTTTGAGGCGCTGACTCCCGGAAAGAAAGAAAGGAAGCGCCAGACAAACGCCCCAGAGAAAAAGATTTGAAATTTTTTTTGTTTTCATCGCTCCGCCTCTTTTCTCAAATTACTATGGAAAGCAGATTATGGATTGCATTCTTGTCATGTTGAGCGAAGCGAAACATCTCACGACAAAGAGATCCTTCGCTTCGCTCAGGATGACAGCTATATGTTGCTCCTCGTAATAATTTAATTTCGACGGCTCAACGAAAAAATTTAATTTATTTCTCCGCGAAAAGCAAGGCTGCTGGGGACACAATACTGTGTCCCTGTTTCTTGGAATCAAAGAGGGACACAGTATTGTGTCCCCCTTTCTATAAATAATCCATAAAAAAATTGAACCTTTTGAACTCTTTATGTTACTAAATGATTAGAAGGGCAGATGATCGAAGAAGAAGCCAGGTTTTGCCGTCTTCTCCGGGAGGGTGACCCGGCCGCCACGGAAAAAATGGTGGAAGCCTACGGAGACCGTCTTTTGAGGGGGGCTTTTTTTCTCTGCCGCAACGAAGCGGAAGCCCAGGACTTGGTCCACGATACGTTCTACCAGGCGATCCGGTCCGTCAAGAATTTCAACGGCTGTTCTTCGCTCTACACCTGGCTTTACCGCATCCTCAGGAATATTTTTTTCAACCAGATCCGCCGGAAAAAGATTTTTTCGTCCTTGATATCGGGACCGCATGTTTCCTGGCTCAGGCCCGAAGATGAAGGCCGGGATTCCGGGGACAGAGCCGAAGCCGGCCTGATGGAGGCGATGAGCGATCTCCCCCTGAAGCACCGTGAAATCCTGCTCCTTCGCTACGGGGAAGGCCTTAAAATCCAGGAGATCGGCGAAATCTTGGGCCTGTCGTACGGGACGGTGAAATCCCGGCTTTATCATGCCATCCGAAAATTAAAAAAGAAACTTCTTCGGACGCAGAGTTTCGGCCTTTGCCCGGTCAAGGAGAACTCCCATGAAGTGTAGACGATGCTGTTCGCTTGTCTTCGATTTTTTGGATGGGATGCTCTCTCCCGATGATCTTGACCGGATCCGCGGCCACCTGGCCGCCTGCGCCGGCTGCTCGGAGTTTTACGAGGAGGAGCAGAAATTGGCGGGATTCATTCATGATTCCCCGGCGCTCAAAGCCCTCCGCTATCGGGGTTCCGTCCCTTCCGTGACGCCGGCCGATGGTTTCATCTCCGGTGCGGATAGGGCTAAAAGCCGGCCTCGGCATTTTCCCTTTCTCAAGCCGGCTCTTATCTCTTGTTCGCTCTTGGCCGCCGCGGCTGTTTCTTATCTTGTCTGGTTTGGGAAGGCGTCTCCGAGCGTTGCGAATTCGGGAACGGGCTCGCAAAAAGTCGTGGCCGATCTGGAGCTCTCTCTCTTCGATCCGATCCGGGATTGGAGCGAGCGGCGCCTGCTCATCACGGTCACGGACAGTCGGGGCGAGCTGGATGAAGCGATCGTCGCCTCTCGCTCCCCTGAAAAAATTGTCAACCTCAAAACCGGGGAGAGGAAAAAATGAAAAAATACATTTGCCTTGGGCTGTTCATCGCCGTTCTCTCCGGAACATCCATTTCGGAAAATTTGGCTGATGTTTACAAAAGCGGCAAAGTCCGGCTTGTCCCTGTCATGGAATTCGGCTCGGGGAACAACTGGAATGAGATCTTCCCTCCGCCGGGCGATCCCAATGTGAATCCGTATCGAAATTTGGCCGTGGCTCCGGACGGCAGCCTCTTCGTGGCCGTCTATACTTTTTTAAAGGACCCGGACAAAGCCCTGAAATGCATTTACAAGTTCGGCGCCGACGGCCGCTTTCTCCAAAAATTCGGGGAGAAAGGACGGAGAACGAAGGAGGCCAAATCCATCTACGGCCGTCCGGAGTTCCCTTCCGTCCTGGACGGGAAATATCTCGTCGTCGGCGAATACGACCGGATCCGCCTTTACGATTTGAAGGGAAAAGAGGTCAAATCCATGAAGATGTCCCGGCCCGTGTATGGCTGCGAAGCCTTGAAAGACGGCCAGATCGCCCTGGTCCTCGCCGTCTTTCTCTTAGAAGGCTCCATGAAACAGTTGATCGTTTTGAAAAATGTTGAAACGGAAAAGGAGATCGCAATCGCCGACAGCATTTCGAATGAAGCGAAATCCAGGATTTCCTTCAAGGATAAAAACGAGAGGATGATCAGCTTTTCCCATCCATTTTCCGGGACATGGGGCTTCGTCCGCCGAACCCCGGAAGGAAGCCTTGTGACCGGCTTTTGGCGCCGGCCGTCCCTGTCTTTTTTCAGCCGGGCGGGCGAAGAGCAAAAAGAGATTCCTCTGAATATCAAACCTTTCGCTATCGACGAAAAAATCAAGTCGGAATTTTATGAAAGCGCCGGAAAGGCCTTGAAAAAGTTTGACCTCCCCCCGGCATCTCTTAAAGAAATGGAACGAAGTAAGTCTTTTTTCCCTGAATACATGCCTTTCTACTATAATGTTCTTGTGGATTCCGAGGGAAATATCCTCGTCTTCCAGTATCCGGCTGAGGGGATTGTTTCGATCTTCCGAGTCTATTCTCCAAGGGGAGATTTTATCTGCGAATCCCAATTCGATATGGGTGAGTATGAGATTTCATTTAAGCCGAACGCTAAAAGGGCCGTTTTTCACGACGGCCACCTCTACGCCCTGGCCGAAAAAAAGGACGGCTCCGAGGTCCGCCTTATGAAATTCAAGCTGGAGGCGGGAAAATGAAAAGGAACGGATATTTGATTCGTCTCGCAGTTTTATTTTCCTCCATCTTATTATTGGGCGGTTCGAGTTTCCATATTTTTGCCCAAGAGATCATCGATAATCCGGACAAGCCGCTTTCGAAAAACGCGGGCCGGATGATTCAACTCCAAGAAGTCTTCCGGATAAAAGACGAAGGAAAAGGGTTTTATTTCAAGCTGCCATGGAAACTCGATGTCGGGCCCGACGGATCGATCTTCGTTCAGGACGGCCTCGCCCTCTACGAGTTCGCTCCCGACGGCCGTTTCAAAAAAAATCTTGTGAAAACCGGACAGGGGCCCGGAGAAATCTCGACCGAACTGACGGATCTTGTCGTCAAAGACAACGAAGTCCTCATCTTCAGCGCGCCGTCGAACAAGCTCATCAAGACCGATTACGAAGGAAAGCTCATCAAGGAGCTGAAATTCGATAAAAAGATTTTTTATAATCTTTTGGCTTTTCACGGCCAAAAATATTTCATGCTCGATATCATGCGAAGAAACTTTACTCGGACGGACGGCATTAAAGACATGGACTATAATTTATTTTTGGTGAACGAAAACGGGGCTTTCAACCCGACATCCTGTTCATTTATGACTCAACTCTATCTTCAGATAAGAGACTTTGGCGGAGGAAGAATGGGCTCCGCCAGTTTCAACATCACCCGCCTTTATACAAGCAAAGAAAGCCAAAAATTCGTGTATGTGGCCCATACTCAGGAATATCTCATCAAACAGCTTGATTTAGAGAAGGCGGAGATAACGAAAATTTTCCGAAGGTCCTATCCCCGCGTGAGATACAAGATGAAAGATCCGCGGTACACGCGGAAAATGCCCGAGTATGACAACGACGTGTACAGGCTCCTCGTCCACAAGGATCAAATCTGGGCGCTCACGTCCGCCTACGACGCGCAAAAGGGCGTCCTCGTCGACGTTTTCAATCTCGACGGAAAGTATGCGGATAATTTCTGGCTTTCCCTTCCGAACATCAGGACGGGCGATGAGTTCTCGCAGAGGTATTTTCCGGTCGTCATCCAGGGTGATTTTCTATATGCCATCGAACACGATGCGGATTGGAATTTTTCCATCGCCAAGTACAGAATATAGGCGGTCAGCGGATACTTTGTTCATTAATAATGAACATACAAAAATAATGAACAATATGCTTTTTCTCATATAAATTCAATAAAAATATCAATAAATAAATAACAAAACATAGTCTATTCGCGCCTTGGCACTTGACAATCGTTCAATTTATTGTTATGTTCATTACAATTGAACATAACAATAGGATGAACATATCTATGAAAAATTATGAAAGAAATATGGAAGAGGAAATCTTTCAACTTGCTATTGATGCCTTCAAAAAGAACATTCCGACGCCAACCGAGATCGATACATTAGCTTTAGAGCCTGCCGTTACTGACGGATTTCGAATGGACCGTCGAATTAGAATGACAATACAAGAAAAAGTTTTGGATTACTATGCCGAAATTAAGACTACTATCACGAGAACAAATACATTCCTCTTACTTATGAACAGAGATAAGCTAAACATGCCACTTCTGTTAATCACAAGATATGTTAATGCGCAAATGGCAGAACAGATGAAGCAGGATAGCATAGAATTTATTGACACTGCCGGCAATGCGTACATCAATAAACCCCCCCTATATATTTTCATAAAAGGGAATAGGCCTCCGGAGATCCCAAAACATGCGCTTGTTAAAAGAGCGTTCAGGCCTGCTGGCCTGAGAATGATTTTTGCCTTTTTATGCAATCCTGGCTTTGAGAATAAAAACTACCGGGAGATCGCTGCAGCCACAGATGTTGCGCTCGGAACCGTCGGCTGGATTATGAGAGAATTAAGAGAATTGGGTTTTCTCTTGGAAATGGGAAAGCGAGGCAATAAATTAATCCAGAAAGAAAAATTGTTTCATCATTGGGTAGCCGCATATCCAGAGCAGTTAAGGCCGAAGCAGATCCTGGGGCGTTTCAGGGGAGAAGATGATTGGTGGCAACAAAAGAAGCTGGATCCGCAAATGGCGCAGTGGGGAGGAGAAATCGCCGCCGCAAGACTCACACACTATCTAAAACCCGAGTTGATAACAATATATGTGACGGCCAAACAGCTTAATCAACTGTTGCTAGAGAACAGACTTAAGAGGGATCTAGCTGGTAATGTGGAAATTCTAGGGAGGTTTTGGTGGCCTGGCGGAACGTGGAATAATGATGACTTAGTCCACCCAATCCTGATTTATGCGGATCTCCTGGCAACAGGAAACCAGAGAAACATAGAAACGGCGAGAATGATCTATGAGCAACATATTATTCGATTTATCGGGCAAGATTGATCAACAAACGGCAACAACGCTTTCGTTTATAAAGAAAGTTGCGGACTCTCTTAACTTTTTTCAGTTTGATTATACCTCGAGAGAAAAGGATAATATTGCCAACAGGCAAATTTAGGGATTCATTTTGAGAAGGATTTTTTAGCCTATGCGTAACGAAAAGAACAGCAATCATTTGATCGAACTTGAGAAAAGACTTTGGGCGGCGGCTGATCAACTGTGGGCGAATTCATCGCTTCGCCCCTCTGAGTATTCGGCTCCCGTCCTTGGGCTGATTTTCCTAAAGTTCGCCGACAACGCCTTCACCAAGGTGGAAACCGAGCTGAAAGGCTCATCTTCAGGCCGACGGACTATCGGCAAGACGGATTATCAAGCCCGGGGCGTTGTGTTTCTCCCTAAAGAAACACGCTTCTCAAACCTCTTGACGCTCCCTGAATCCGCTGACCTGGGCAAGCATTTGAATGAATCGATGAAAGCCATCGAGCGAGAGAACGAAGACCTCAAGGACGTCCTGCCCAAGACCTACCAGCGCATCGACAACGCCACGTTGTTCGAGCTTTTAAAAATCATGTCCGGCATCCCTCTCGACATCCCCGGCGACGCCTTCGGCAAGATTTATGAGTATTTCCTCGGAGCGTTCGCCATGAAGGAAGGCCAAAAAGGGGGTGAGTTTTTCACGCCGCCGAGCATGGTTGACCTTATCGTGGAAATCATCGAACCGTTCCATGGGCGATTGTATGACCCCGCCAGTGGGAGTGGCGGCATGTTCGTCGCAAGCGCGAGGTTCGTCCAAAATCATCGCAAGAATCCGAACAACGAAATCGCCGTCTACGGTCAGGAACGCGTGGCGGAAACCATCAAGCTCTGCAAGATGAACCTCGCCGTTCACGGCTTAGCGGGCGATATTCGACAGGGCAACACTTACTACGAGGACATCCACGAGAGCGTCGGCAAGTTCGATTTTGTGATGGCCAATCCCCCCTTCAACGTTTCCGGCGTCGATAAGGAGAAAATCAAGGACGATCCCCGCTTCCGATTTGGTCTTCCGAGCACGGACATTGCTAACTACCTCTGGATTCAGATTTTCTACCACTCGCTCAACGCCAAGGGACGAGCTGGGTTCGTTATGGCTAATTCCGCGGCAGATGCTCGCGGATCGGAACTTGAAATCCGCAAAAAGCTTATTCAGTCGGGGGCGGTGGATGTCGTCGTATCGGTCGGACCGAACTTCTTCTATACGGTCACTCTCCCCGCTACCCTCTGGTTCTTTAACCGAAGCAAACCTGAGCCATTCAAGGATAAAGTTCTGTTTGTAGACGCTCGGCAAACCTTTCGTCAGATTGACCGTGCCCACCGTGAGTTTACTCCCGAGCAGATTGAGTTTCTATCGAACATCGTTAGGCTCTACAGAGGCAAGGAACCAGAGTTTATGCGAGGAAGCGAGGGGATACTCAAAGAGAAACTTCCGAAACTGAAATATGTTGATGTGCCGGGCCTTTGTAAAGTCGCCACACGCAAGGAAATCGAGGCGCAGGGCTGGAGCCTCAATCCGGGCCGCTACGTGGGCGTGGCCGCAGGCGAGGGAGTGAGCGACGAGGACTTCAAGGAACAACTGGAAAAACTCAACGAAGAACTCGAAACGCTGAACGCAGAGGCGCGGGAACTAAAAGACCGCATCGCCGCCAACGCTGCGAAGATTCTGGAGGGATAACGGTGCGCGAAGCTTGGAAGGACATTTTGGTTCAAGACTTGGTCGACTCCGGACAAGCCGAGTTGAAAACCGGTCCCTTCGGAACGCAACTCCATGCGAGTGATTACGTCGAACACGGCACGTTTGTCATCAACGTCCGCAACATCGGATTTGGAGAAATCCGAGACGGCGACCTTAATTTCATCAATGATGAGACTGTAAACCGGCTCTCGGGTCATTTGCTCCAAGCGGGCGACATCGTATTCGGTCGGAAAGGTGCCGTGGAGCGCCACGTCTTCATCCGCAAGAAATACGCGGGTTGGTTCCAAGGTTCCGACTGTCTGCGCCTCCGTGTTTCCAGCAAGGAAGTTGAGCCGCAGTTCCTCTCCTACTGTTTCCAGACCGACTTCCACAAGCGTTGGATGGTCAATCATTGCTCGCACGGCGCTACCATGACCTCACTCAACCAAGAAATTATCTGTCGCATTCCACTTCGCCTCCCTCCGGTGAAGACGCAGAGGCAGGTCATTGGCATCCTCTCCGCCTACGACGACCTAATTGAGAACAATACGCGGCGCATCCAGATTTTGGAGCAGATGGCGCAGTCGATTTATCGGGAGTGGTTCGTCCACTTCCGCTTTCCCGGCCACGAAAAAGTCAAACTCGTTGAGTCACCGTTGGGCAAGATTCCACAGGAATGGCAGCCAGCTGTTTTCACTGACATCGGTAACATTCTGAGCGGCGGAACGCCAAGCACTCGCGTTGCTGAATATTGGGATGGAGATATCCCATGGTTTACGCCTCGTGATGCAGCCGGGTCATTCTACGTGACCGAAACCGAAAAGCATATCACGCAGGCGGGAGTGAATAACTGTGCGAGTGAAATTTATCCCAAGGACACTATTTTCATCACAGCGCGTGGGACGGTGGGAAAATTGGCCCTAACTGCTGTGCCAATGGCTGTTAACCAGTCCTGCTATGCCGTACAAGGCAAACTGGGCTACGAGCCGCGGTTTGTCTATTTGGTTCTCCGTGCCAGGATTGACTACCTGAAGAAGAACACAGGGGGGGCTACGTTTGACACCATTATCACGGATACTTTTAAGAGAATGTCTATTCTCAAGCCGCCGCCATCCTTAGCACAAGACTTTGAAATAATAGTTGAGCCGTTTTTCGAGCGGATTCGTCTTCTGCATTTACAGAACGCCAACCTCCGCCGCACGCGCGACCTCCTTCTGCCCAGGTTGATTTCGGGCGAATTGGACGTATCGGAACTCGACATCGAAAATGCAGAGAAAGTCGTGTAGGGAATCGATGAATCCTAAGCCATACTCAGAGGACGAACTAATAGAACAGCCCGCCATCGAGCTCTTTGAGGAGCTCGACTGGCAGACGGTTAATGCGTTCTGTGAGTCGTTTGGCACGGGTGGGACCTTAGGCCGAGAGCAAGCGGGCGAAGTCGTTCTGACCCGTTACCTCATCCCATCTCTACGGAAACTCAATCCAACAGCGTCAAATGAGGCAATTCAGATCGCCGTCCACGAACTGAGCCGTGACCGAAGTGTAATGTCGCTCGGGGCGGCCAACCGTGAGGTCTATGGACTTCTCAAGAATGGCGTGAAGGTTGAAATTCGCACGCTTGACGGCGAGATGATGGCCGAACGGGTTCGGATCATCGACTGGGACGATCCTGAGAATAACGATTTTCTGCTAGTGTCACAGCTTTGGATGACGGGCGAAATCTACAAACGACGTGCGGACCTCGTGGGATTCGTGAACGGTCTGCCTTTGGTCGTGTGGGAAGCTAAGGCCGTCCATAAACGGCTGGAGCAGGCCTTTGTAAATAATATCACCGACTATAAGCTGACCATTCCCCAATTGTTTTGGTATAACGCCTTCATCATCGTTTCGAACGGCGTCCAGAGCAAGCTCGGAAGCGTGTCGGCGGAATGGGAACATTTCTGCGAATGGAAGAAAATCAGCAGTGAGGCGGAGCCAGGAATCGTTTCGCTTGAAACCATCCTCAGGGGCACCTGTGAAAAGACGCGGCTCTTGGATTTGGTCGAGAACTTTACGCTGTTTTCTGAGGCGGCCGGCCACGTCGTGAAAATCGTTGCCAAGAACCATCAATACCTGGGGGTAAACAACTCCATCCAAGCCGTCCTTGGTCTGAAAGAGAATCGAGGCCGTTTGGGCGTATTCTGGCAAACGCAGGGCAGCGGCAAGAGCTATTCAATGGTCTTTTTTGCCCAGAAGGTTCTGCGGAAGATTCGAGGCAACTGGACTTTCGTGGCCGTGACCGACCGTATCGAACTCGATGACCAGCTCTATAAGAATTTTGCAGGCGTAGGAGCGGTTACGGAGCCTGAGGAACGGGTGAGGGCGGATACTGCCGAACATTTGAAGCGGTTGCTTACGGAAGACCACCGGTACGTTTTCACGCTCATCCAGAAATTCCGAACCGACGCCGGCAGACGATTCCCCAAACTCTCGGACAGGCACGATATTATTGTCATGACGGACGAAGCTCATCGCACGCAGTATGACATTTTCGCCCTGAACATGCGCGATGCTCTGCCCAAGGCGGCGTTTATCGGATTTACGGGGACGCCTCTTATCGTGGGAGAGGAAAAAACCAAGGAAGTCTTTGGCGACTATGTCAGCATTTACGACTTCAAGCAGTCCGTCGATGATAAGGCTACGGTCCCGTTGTTCTACGAAAACCGCATCCCCGAACTCCAACTTACGAACGAACAGTTGAACGAGGACATCTACCGAGTCATAGAAGAGGCCGTGCTGGATGAGGATCAGGAGAAAAAGCTCGACCGAGTGCTGTCACGGCAATACCACTTGATTACGAGGGAAGAGAGGCTCGAAAAAATTGCGGACGACATCGTTCGCCACTTCCTGGGCCGGGGCTTCCGCGGCAAGGCGATGGTCGTCTGTATCGACAAGCTCACGGCCATGAAAATGTTCGACAAGGTTAAGGCTCATTGGGCTAAATACGGGGAGGAGCTGAAGCGACGGATTTCCAAGGCTTCCGAGGCCGATAAAAAGGTCATCCAGGACACGCTGGACTACATGTCGGCCACGAACATGGCTGTTGTCGTTTCGCAGGCTCAGAACGAGGTCGCCGAGTTCAAAAAGAAGGGCGTCGATATCGCTCCGCATAGGCTGCGGATGGTTAAAGAGGACTTGGACAAGAAGTTCAAAGACGCTGATGATCCCTTCAGGCTCGTGTTCGTCTGTGCCATGTGGATGACGGGCTTTGATGTGCCGAGTTGCTCGACCATCTACCTCGACAAGCCTCTACGGAACCACACGCTGATGCAGACCATAGCCCGAGCGAACAGGGTATTCAGGGAAAAGGTCAACGGGCTGATTGTGGATTATGTCGGAGTATTCCGAAACCTCCAGAAGGCATTGGCGATATATGCCGGGGGCGGCGTCGGCGGACAGACTCCTGTTCAAGAGAAAAAGGAACTGATAGAGCTTCTCAAGAAGGCTATCGATGAAACGACCAAGTTCTGTACGGGATGCGGCGTAAGAGTCGAAAGCATATTGCGGACGGAAAAACTACATCGCGTCAAAGCTCTCAAGGACGCTCGTGAGGCCATTCTAGTGAACGACGAGTCCCGCAAAAAGTTCCTGACCTTAGCAGGTCGAGCTAGGCTGCTTTATCAAGCTATTTTGCCGGACCTCAGAGCCAGCCAGTTCTCGCCGGCATGCGCCTTGTTCTCGACGTTGGCGGATATGATTCAGTCACTCGCGAAGCCCGCGGATATATCCGGAGTTATGGGAGCTATCGAGAAAGTCCTGGATGCGTCTATCGAACCGAGCTACCCCATTAAAGATGGCCCTAAAATACTTGACCTCAGAAAAATCGACTTCGAAGCCATCCGAAAGCACTTCAAAACGGGTTACAAACGAGCGGAAATGGAGAAACTTAAGGCGGCGATCACGGCGAAGCTTCAAGCCATGGTCGCCCTGAACCGCCTGAGGCTGGACTTTTTAGAGATGTTCCAGAAGCTCATCGAGGAATACAATGCCGGGTCGGCTAATGTGGAAGCAATTTTCGATGAGCTCTTGAGATTCGCCGAAAAGCTAAACGAGGAAGAGCGTCGTCACATCAAGGAGCAGTTGACCGAGGAGGATCTGGCCGTTTTCGACATCCTGACAAAGCCTCGCGTGGACATTACGCCGAGGGAAGAGCGGGAAGTGAAAAAAGTCGCGAGCGATATGATCCGCGTGCTCAAAGTACAGAAACTCGTCCTCGATTGGCGCAAGCGTCAGCAAGCGAGGGCGGCCGTGAGGCTATGTATTGAGGAATTTTTGGACAAGCTCCCGCCGGCATACACGAAGGAAATATACCGAGCTAAATGCGAGGCGGTTTATCAGCATGTGTACGACAATTACGCCGGAGCCGGTCAGAGCGTCTACGAGAGAGCGTCCGCATACGCACATTGAAGCGGGGATAGCCGTTAAAATCGACACGATATTGTTTTATAGCTCTGACTTCATCTCGTATCTTATTGATAATACAGCTCTAAAGTACCGCCGCAAATCCCCGGACGTAAGTCCGGGGTTTTGGTTCAATGTAAAATAATCAAAAATTCAGAGGTAAAACACTTGACAAATGGCAGAAGTAATATTAAATTATATCTAGATATATCTAAACATATCATATTATTATAGGAGGACAACATGTTTCATGGACATCGATATGGATTCAGGCCGGGAGGCGAGAGGATATTTCACAAGGGCGACTTTAAATACCTGATTCTCGATTTGCTCAAGGACAAACCCAAGCATGGCTATGAAATCATCCGCGAACTCGAGGATCGTTTTCAAGGATTCTACTCTCCGAGTCCGGGCGCGGTTTATCCGACGCTTCAATGGCTCGAGGAAATGGGATACGTGACCTCGGCCCAACAGGACGGCAAGAGAATCTACACAATCACTGAAGAGGGGAAGAAGTTCTTGGTCGAAAAAGGAAAAGAGACCGAAGAGGTCAAGAGCCAGATGAGGAATTGGTGGGGCTGCTGGAGTTCGGAGGCGCGGGACGAGATGCGGGATGTCATGCACAGCGTGGGCGAGCTCGGCCGGATGATCGGGCACCAGGCGCGGAAAGCCGGCGCCGAAAGGATCCCGCAGGTCAAGGAGGTTCTCGCGAACGCTTTTAAAGAGATTGAGAAGATCTTTAAGTCTTAAAATTAGCCGGGACGCTTCCGTTTTCTCAAAAAAAACGGAAGTGTCCCGAATCTTCCGCCGAATCTTCCGCATCCTTTCCTCCTTCCAGAGCACTGTAACCCACGAGTCCACTTTTCACCTTTAAACTGTCCAGTTTTCAATTTTAAATAACAGATGCTTTTTATTCCTTGACATCTCCTCTCGGCGGGCGATATATTTTCGAATTCGTTCGAGGATGGATTCCAAGCGAGGTTTGAGATGAGAGTCCTGTTGATGTCTATGCCCGACACGGCCGACAATGTTGATTTCGTAATCCGGCTGCCCAATCTAGCCGTCATTTCCTTGGCCGGCAATCTCCCCGCCGAACACGAGGTAAAGGTGCTGGACCTGGTGCTCTTCAAACCGAAGATACGCCGAAGAATCGAAGAGACTCTGGACGAGTTTCGTCCCCAGTTGGTCGGGCTCAGTGCTATGACCTTCCAGTTCGGCACGCTCCTCCGCATTGCGCGTTTGGTTCGCGAGCGTTATCCGGAGATCAAGATCGCGGCGGGAGGATATCACGCCGCCCTCATGTGCCGAGAACTCACGGCCTCGCCGGATCTGCCGCTCGATTTCATCGTTCGTGCCGAAGGCGAGGAAACTTTCTCCGAACTCGTTTCGGAAATGGAAGCGCCCGCGCCCGATCTGAGCCGCGTCGCCGGCCTTAGCTTCCGTCAGAACGGCACTTGGCGCCACAATCCGGATCGGCCGCTGTTGGATATCACCCGGATTCATCCGCCCAACCGCGACGCACGGCTGGCGGGCGGATTCAGGTTCCTGGATATGCCCGCGGATGTGGCCGAAACCTCCCGAGGCTGCCCCAGCAACTGCAAGTTCTGTTCGATCACACAAATGTATGGGCGCAGTTTCCGTCGTTATTCCGTCGAACGGATTATCGCCGACCTGCGGGACATTCGCTCCCGCGGCACCCGCGCCGTTTTCTTCGTCGATGACAACATCACTTACGATGTCGAGCACTTCCGGCGAATCTGTCAGGCCATTGTCCATCACGGACTCAATGACATGCTCTACATCGTCCAGGTAACGGCCGCGGCGATGGCGACAAATCCCGAATTGGTCACGGACATGGACCAAGCCAATTTTAGGTATGTGTTCGTCGGTTTTGAGTCCATGCTGCCCCAGGACCTGAAATTCGCCAAGAAGCCGACAAACCCGGAAATTAACCGCCGTGCGGCCGCAGCCCTGCGTCAACACCGGATGGCCATCATTGCCGGCTTTATCAACGGCTTCCCGGACGATGACAAAAGCACGATCAGGAAAAGCTGGCACCTGCTGTTCAAGCTGAAACCGGACGTCGTCTTTTCTCAATGCCTTACGCCCTATCCGCGGACGGAGCTCCGCCGGGAAATGCTCGCCGCCGGCCTGGTCACCAACGTCGATGATTTCTCCAAATACGATGGATTCACGTGCAATGTCCGCACTCGCTATATCAGCCAAGACGAAATCTACCGCCAGCAAAAAAAATGGGCTTTCCTGGGCAACTTTCGACCTTCGCTCGTTGTGGGGAACTATTTCCTGCGGCATCATTTCGGATATTTCATCACGGCCGTGATCAAAACCATGATGGTCAATATCTTCAATTTGCTCTCTGCCCGCCAGCGGAAGTTCAGATTGGACATGTAGGTTCTGTCGCGGGCTGGGCCGCATGATAGTATCATCCCCCGCCTACGGCCCTCTTCAACATTTGACTTCACTTTCGCGACTGGACTAATCTAAAGGTCGATTTGTCCCAGAGATCGCGAATGAAGCGCCGTTGTTTCCAGGAAGCCGCTTGGGCGGCGATATCCATCCTGGCTGTCGGCTTACTCACAGGCTGTGTCTACGAAAAAGTCAAGCTTACCGAAAAACCGGCAGGCGTTCGCTTCGGCCTCGTCGCGGATTCCCACTATGCCGACGTCGATCCCGTTAGCACACGGCCCTTCCGCGAGTCCCTCCCGAAAATGAAAGAATGCGTCGAGGTCATGAACCGCGAGCGCCTCGATTTTTTGATCGAGCTCGGCGATTTCAAAGACCGGGACCGAGTGCCTAATGAAACGAAGACACTGTCTTATTTGCGGCGGATTGAGTCGGTGTTCGGCCAATTCCAGGGGCCCCGCTATCATGTCCTCGGCAACCACGACATGGACAACATTTCCAAGACGCAATTCCTGAACGCCGTCGAGAACACCGGAATTCCGAAAAAACGGAGCTTCTATCGATTCGACGAGCGCGGCCTCCGTTTCCTCGTGCTCGACGCCAATTTCGACTCGGGGGGCAAGCCTTACGATCACGGCCGTTTCGATTGGGCCGATTGCAATATGCCGCGCCGCGAGATCAGATGGCTGAAGAGCGAGCTGGCCGCCTCGCCGAAGCCCGTCATCATTTTTATCCACCAGCAGTTGGACGGCGAGGGCGATTATTACGTCAAAAATGCCGCCGCGGTCCGAGGCATTCTCGAAACGTCGGGCAAGGTGCTCGCGGTTTTTCAGGGACACCGTCATGAGGGAGCGTACAGTCGGATGGGGGGGATTCACTATTACACGCTGAAAGGGATGGTCGAGGGGAGCGGCCCGGAGAACAACAGTTATGCCGTCGTCGAAGTCGATCCCAATTGCGACATCAGCGTCACAGGATTCCGCAAAGCCGACAGCCTGAAGCTATTAGGAACGCATCATATTATTAGTCATGCAAGGAGCTCTTGCGACGTGGCAATCAATCTTGTCATCGCGAGCCATCGAAGATGGCGTGGCGATCTCCAGAATAAGAATCTTCTTTGGAGATCCCCACGTCGCTTCGCTCCTCGGGATGACCAAGAGACCAGATCGTTGCGCTTCGCTCGCGATGACAATGAAATAATATTTAATGCGTTTGTATTAATAAAAGACGAAAGGAGCGAGTCATGAGCCGGATGTTTTTGAGGAATATTCTTTGCGCTTTTTTGGTCTGTAGTGTGTTTGCATCTGCGGCCCTCTTTGCCCAGAGCGAGACGCAGGCCCAGCACGACGCCCGGATGAAATGGTGGCGCGACGCCCGGTTCGGCCTTTTCATCCATTGGGGCCTCTACGCCATCCCGGCGGGGGAGTGGAAAGGGAAGACGGAATACGGTGAATGGATCCGCCATTCGGCCCAGATCCCGATCCGTGAATACGACAAATTCGTCAAGCAATTCAATCCCGTCAAATTCAACGCCGACGAATGGGTCCGCCTGGCCAAGGACGCGGGTATGAAATACATCGTCATCACTTCCAAACACCATGACGGCTTCTGCCTCTTCGACTCGAAATACACGGACTTCGATGTCATGTCCACGCCCTTCAAACGCGATATCCTGAAGGAATTGTCCGAGGCCTGCCGGAAGCA
>Ga0315282_10002695_pt1 | contig 32323 bp, 42 predicted proteins | sample YL17G07_20_MG_FD_203693 | JGI IMG/M metagenome (GOLD analysis project Ga0315282, IMG submission 203693) | Sediment microbial communities from Yellowstone Lake, YNP, Wyoming, USA - YL17G07_20 | ecosystem: Environmental > Aquatic > Freshwater > Lake > Sediment | place: USA: Wyoming | collected...
CGGTTACGGAAAATGGGCTGGCACATCTGGTAGTTGCAACACGGGCACGTGTTATGGCGGGGTCGGGCTAGCTGTCTCTGAAGATGGCGTTTCTTGGATAAAGTATCCGGGCAATCCTCTCATGAAGAGTAATGAAACGGATACCGACGGAATAAGCTATCCTTACGTCATCAGAGACCACGTGACCTACAGGATGTGGTATTCGGATCTGAAATGCGCTGCCTGCAGTGGTATCAACATCTTCTTTTCAACAATTCGGCACGCCACGTCGACGGATGGAATCCACTGGGTCAAGGATACCTCGCCGGTGCTGAAGTCAGGGTCATACCAGAAGTCATGGGATGATGCTGGTGTCTACTCTCCAACGGTGATCTACAATGGTTCTGCGTACTGGATGTGGTATTCAGCGTATAACACGAATAGCGTCAACGGTCTATTTGGCGTGGCAACGATGACAATAGGGTATGCTACTTCGAAAGATGGGCTTTCGTGGACCAAATCTGAGGATAATCCCATCTTAGGGTTGGGTCCGCCAGGAAGTTGGGATGGTTCCCAACACGCTGACCTTCAGGACACAGTTCTGGTCAACAACACTGTACTGCTCTACTACTCAGCAAATTCGGCAAAAACAAAATCGATCCAAGGGTCACAAGGTGACCCCTACGATTTCAAGATTGGTCTGGCAACTTCACCGCAAGGGTTTGCCATTCCCGAACTTCCCTTCAGCAGTGGACTGATACTTGCAACTCTGATAGGAGCGGTGGTCGTTGTCGTGAGGAAAATTCAGGTTCAGACTAGTGGCCCCGAACGGTGAAATAATCGCCACAGGCGAAGCCTACGAGTCAAAGGAAGGATGCAAGAACGGAATACAATCCGTCAAGACCAATGCTTCCACGGCTGAAACTGTAGATCTTGCCAAATGAAACGCCTAAGGACTGAACTAACTCCCTTTTTTCTTTGATTTTTCTGTGCAATTAGGATGACATACATTCAGATGAGAAAAACCGATCGTGGCGAAACGTTTCAAAATGAAACGATCAGTGGACGGACCTGAACCCATTCTGGTTCAAATCCCTCCACACATGAAAATTAGAGGTTTGTCCGCCTACTTTGGTTGGGAGCGTCTCCTATTCAGCCAGGTGCCCAGAGCCACCATCAAGGCTCCCATTACAAGAATCACCAAACCGAGGAGCGCGGCATCCACGGAAAAAGCCAGCGCCGAGAGACCTGCGACAACTACTCCTACGTGAACCAGCCGTTCGCCGGTTCCGACACCCAAGACATCGTACTTGAGCCTGTCTCTGTAATTGATAAAGAGCAGACTTAGGGCTGCGAAGCCTATGAACCCCACGCCGAATACATACGTAAACCCGGAATAGTAATTGCCGAAAGTGAGCAAGAGCCCTATCTCATCCCCAATCAGACCACCACCAAGGCCGAAGACAAGGGCGTAGACCCTGCGGTGCGTAGGAAGGGTTGAGATTATTCCGAGCCAGCCTGCAATCCCCACCATTGCGAGACCATACCAGAAGTGATGAAAATGTATCCAGCCTACAACAACCCACGCCCGAGGATACATCGTCGTGAAGACTCGAGCCCCAACGAAGCTCGCCATAAAAGCCAGCAATCCGAGAAACGCAAGCCCGTGACTGATGACGCTCTTTCTCGGCTGGACTGTCGAAGACATAAACGATTCGCCTTCATGGCTTACGGGCGCACTTATTTGGTCAGATAGTAAAGAGTGTGTGGGCGCATCATCAGACCGACGTCGAACAAGGTTGTTGTTTCCAGTCTATATGTATGGGTAGATTGGTGTCAGAATCCCCTGCTCCATCTTTGGGATTTGTAGGCATTGATGTTCACGTTTCAGTACTTCAAACGGGCACATTAGCACTCAATCTTTGATAGAATTCTCAAATGACATGCGTCCAATGCCTCTTCCTCTCTCAAAGACTGCGACGTCAGCATCTCAAGACAATTGGCGATTTTGCATGAAGTTGGCAATGAAGAAACCTGTCCGGCTCACGATATTTTACTTGCTGGTAGGTTTCTTTGTTGTGTTGTTCAGATGGCAAGGTTACATTCAGATCCCTGAACTATACGTGAACCCCATTTTGGCGGTTGTCGGTTTCATCGCCACGCTTCACGTATTCTCATCATTGTCGGATGAATTGATCTGCATTCACGGGGACACGAAGCACACTAGGTCACTGGCCAATACCATTAGATACGTCGGCTTTTTTGCCGCAGCACTTGTTTTCTTGTTCTACATGAGAGTGGACGCTCAGCTCCTCTTGGTTGGTGGAAGTGTAGGGGGAATCGTCTTAGGCTTCGCTGCGCAGAAAACCATTGAGAATGTCTTCGCTGGCGTCGTTGTGCTCACGTCAAAGCAATTTGAGGTGGGAGATAGGATTCTGATCGTCAGCGCGGATCTTCCGAAGACTTACGTCACTTTTCCGGCGTACAAGTTCTATTCGCACGACTACCTGATTCAAGGATATGATGCCGTTGTTGAGGAAATTGGGATTTTCTTCACAAAGGTGACGTTGGAAAAGGGCCTCTCCATGATGCTACCGAACTCGTTCTTCCTGACTTCGGGAATCGTTAACATAACAAGAAGCATGACCAACAACAGCAAATTGATCAGTAAGGTCCGATTCGAATTTCCATTAGCGTTAGACCCAAGTTCAACGATCCACATGATCAGACAACGCCTTGCTCCGATCACTGAATTGAAAGACGTGTTCATTTCAGAAAAGAATCAGGAACAGAAGACGTTCATCGTTGTCGTCGAAGCATACACGCACGCTCAAAGAGAGAGCCAGGTGAGGTCATCGATCCTGAATGAGCTGATAGTGCTCGAAAAGGAGATCTCCACAGCCAAGACAGGAATACAAGCCATACCTGCAATGCAGGAAGACTAAGTAGCTGGAAAAAGGTTTTCAGAGCGGTAGCCAATCTGCCCTCGGCATATGCTTGGTGGAAGAATCGGTATTTCTGACAGTTTACAAGAGTGTTCTTTTCGGGACGGAACGATGCAATGTCTTAACAGAAATGAAAAACAGGCGTCTAATCGGTCGAATACTATTTTTGTTTGAGATTAGCGAAGGCGGGCAACAATCCTCTAATGAAACAGTGTTAGACCAGATGCCAAAAGAATTCCATTTGACCTTCATGAAAGCAACCGATGAAACCATAAGCGAGTTGCTGGGCACCTCTGTACTGAACGCGCTATACGCCACACTTGCGAAAAACCATGATATTACAAGAGAAGAGCTGCCTTACCGGTTAGATACTGCTTACTCCGTACTTGAGACAGTCTTTGGGGTTAAAGGGGCAAGAACGATAGGCCGAAGCATAATCCGCCGCTTCTACACGAAATTGAATGTGGAGTTCAAAGAGGATCACGACCACCCACTGGAGGTTTACCTCAAAATCGCGCAGCGAGAACTCGCACAGAGATAGCCCTCTCTTTCGCGGGAAGACTGGTGGGGATGTAGCGGTCGGGTTTAGGCGAGAATTATATGGCATCAGGGTTCGGTTTGGCCTGAGAAAGCTCCTCCGCACAGGACGGCTGCAAGAAGACTAACTGGAAAGGTTTGCACAGCAATAGTCATCAACAGCAAGAAGCAATGATCTTGTCGCCTGGATCTTCGAAAACAGCCATCCTGATGCTAAGCGAGCATACCAGTAAATTGGGGTCAGTATCCCCTCTCTCACAAGTAGCCACCGTGTTTCTATGTCATTCTATTCTAGTATGAGCTTGAGGCTTGAAGGTGGAACCATGAAGATCGTGGCCCTCGGGGACAGCCTGACGGTTGGAGAAACCGAGTTCGAGCTCTCCGACTCTGGTCAAGCTACCTCGTACCCGAAATATCTTGAACTCCTTGCCGAAGAACATTTACGCAGTCTCCAATCGGACGTGAAGGTCACCGTTCTGAATAGAGGAATCAACGGTGATCTAACCTCGGGCATGCTTGAGAGATTCTCGAGGGACGTGGTTGAAGAGAAGACGGATTATGTGATCATACTTGGAGGAGCCAATGACATAGGTTGGGGCTTCGATCCGGCAATGATCGCTCACAACTTGACCACCATGTACGATACCGCTCGGAACAAGGGCATAGTGGTTGTGGCGTGCTCGGTGCCATCGATTCTTGGATTCGACGAGTTGATCCCTCCAAGACTCCACCTTAACAGAATGATCCGCACGGGAGCAGAGAAGAGAAGCATAGCATTCGTGGACCTTTTCACGGCAACTGCCGACCCACAGACCAGTAGGCTCTTAGAGGATTACTCTGCCGACGGGCTTCACCTAAACACAAAGGGCTACCAGCAAATGGGCAAATACATATTCGACAAATGGTTGAGAGCACTTCTGGACCAACATACAAAGTAGCCTCTTGTTGAGACTTGAGGCAGCTGGTAAATTGGAGTCAAAATCCCCTACCCCATCGCTGAATGCGAATTATGTGGGTTCAAACGTGGGTGTAAACCCAACTCCCCCCACCATCTAGACATTAATCGCTAGACATTAACTCAGAATTTTTGACTCAAATCTGCCTACGCGTACGATCAAACCCGTGCACAACGGGGTAGCCAAGACATTAGACGACTGATCTGTGAAGTCAATATGAGGTCTCTTTGGAAAGCCGATGACTCATCGAGTCTCGTGGGTTCAAATCCCACCCCCGGCGCCATTCGGCGCTCTCTAGAGAATGGATTTAAGTACACGTGACTCATGTATTACGCGTATGACAGAGGCAATATCGGTTAGACTGCCGGAGGACATAGCGAATCGGCTCGACGTGCTTGCCAAATCAATCGAACGTCCGAAGACGTACATTGTTACTAAAGCTCTGAGAGAGTACTTAGAAGAATACGAGGATTATCTTGTCGCCCTCCACAGACTGAACGATAAGAACGACCGGGTCGTTTCCGAAAAAGAACTGGTCAAAGTTGGCCGGTAGGATCCTCTACAAGTCTTCCGTCCGACACGACCTAAAGCAGATCGATCCAAAGAGGGTCAAAAAAGTGCTTCGCGAGATTACGACAGTTTTGGGAGAAAACCCGCGAAGTGGTGAAGCGCTCCATGGACAATTCGAGGGGCTCCACAAACTGCGAGTGGGTGATTACAGGGTGATCTATGCGTTGATAGAGCAAGGGGTGCTCGTCTTAAGGATAAGGCACAGAAGCAAGGCCTATCGGTGAGAGGTCCAAAGGCTAGCACGCTTCCATTACTAAGCAAGCGGTGAACCGCCTGCTCTCGACCGCAACTTCATTATTTCCCGAACATTAGGCGTGCAGATTTACCATGTCTCGCATTCCGCTAGGTGAAACACGGGAAGTGCGGGGGGTTCAAATCCAGCCCCCAACACTCTTTGACCAACCCAGTGATAATGATTCATGAGTTCCGCGTCAGGTCGGAGAATTCCCATGCGTTCCTCAACGCCACACCCCCACGACGCTCAACCAGAACGCTCAGGGCCCTGACTGTAACCGTATGATACCGTGCCGAGATGGCCCAGCCGACTCACTTCATGAATGTGTACTCTGGCGAATACATTCAATGCAGGTGCTTCACTTCCCCCTGTACAATACGAGTAAAGACCCACCGAACATGTGGGCCTGCTTGAACTGGGCGATGTCTCTGTTAGAGGATATGTTGAATAAGAGTCTTTATATCATGTTGTTATTTCAACAATTCTGTTGGTTAAACAGCACGATATGAGGCATCATTGGATGGCATTTGCGTCGAGTAAGACCGCCAAAGTGTACAATGTGCTGCTATCTCGTTTTGAGCGAGTTGTATCCAGCGATGACATCAAAAAGACCGCTACGGCTTTTCAGATGGATCCGCGAGCAGCCCTAGTCACCCTCACACGTAATAGAGCACTCGAGCCTGTTGTGTTCAGAGGAGTCTACTATGTTCGGAACCGGAATGAGCGTGATCTACGAACCATTGAGGAGGATCCCCTTCGCATCGTAGCCCGCGCATGTAACATGAGGCTCGGTATAGGCTGGTATTTCGGGTTAGCCACAGCCCTCAAGCTTGCTGGCGTCTGGGGACAGCAGTCTTTGACCACCATAACCATCATCACCAAGAGGAGACAAAACCCAAAGACAGCCTTCGCGGGCTATACTGTCGAATTCAAGGTCCTCTCAATTCCATCGTTCGAGGCCATGTTACAAGACGATGGCATCATTAGATATAGCCAACCTGTCAGGACGCTGCTGGACTTTGCCTACTTCGGTGCCAGACGCGGGAAATCCGACGAATACGCAAGAAGCGTGATTGCTGCGATTTCTGCAAAAGAACGAAAGCGCCTAGCAGAGCAAGCGAGACAATCCCTCTCTGAATACCCTCAACTTTACCGCGTTCTTCTCGACCGATTGCTCTTGGAGCTGAAGAAAAGTGAAGTACCCCCCCATTCAGGTTAGAAGGTTCGCGGAGTCTCTCAACGCCAACGCACAAATACGAAATCTGCCAGTCGATCTGCTCGAAAAAGACATTTGGATCACTTACGTCCTACGAGAATTGCGCTCACTAGATAACTCAAATTATCTTGCGTTCAAAGGCGGGACATGTCTCTTGACACTCCCACGACTGAAGTTCGTGGGATTCTCTAGCTATTCGAGGCGTCTTCATGGCTCACACACAGCTAGAGTTATTGGCGGTGTCAATGCAGCCCCTGCATCATGGCTTAACATGCCATGAGCCCGTTTCGAAATATTCCATGCGCCGTTCACATCCGCATCAACCCTGAGTCCGCAGTTTGAGCATGAGAATCTTCCAGCGACACGCTGTCCTCTCACACCGCAACGGTTACAGGTCTGCGAAGTGTAGGCTTCTGGAACCGTTAGTACGCGTATGCCTTCCCAATTCGCCTTGTACGTTAGCAGTTGCTTGAACAAGTAGAACGGTTGCCCAGATAAGCGGCGGTTGAAACTTCTCCCACAGTCTTTGTTTCTGATACCCTGCAAGTCACCTATGACTATGAGGGCGTTCATGCGTTTAGCATGGTCAACAATTCTCCGCGTTATCGTATGAACCTCATGCCTCACAGAGCGTCGCTCACCATTCCGCCAGTGTTTGATGATTCGAGGCTTACCAACGGAGCGGCGGAGATGAAAGTAGTGGCCGCGAATTGTTCGTACTTGTTTGCCGTAGAAGCATGGTTTGCCGTTTTCGATGGTTGTGGCGAGCTTACGGACGCCCACATCCACAGGCAGAACAGTCGCATATCTACGTTTCAACCGTGCCTGCTTCTTAACGCATATGTTAACGTACCATTCTCCGTCTTCTCCGCGAAAAAGTTTACATTCTCGTAGCTCATGTGCTAGAAGTGGTTCCTGTTCGTAGGGAAATTGCATTGGGACCCAGATGCTTTTCGGGTTGACTGGAATTCTAATCCACCATTTGAAAACAGAGTCCTTCTGATACTGAACTTTTACGCAGTCGTGTCGGAGAATTATTGGGTATTCTTGTGTCTTAATGCCATGATGGTTCTGTTTTTTCACTTGTTGCTTGAATCGTTCTGCTTGCTGTTTCGTAGCTGAGTAGAGTTGTTCGTTTTTTCCTCGCAGTTGACGCTGCCAAGCATGATACTCGCGTTCGACGGCGTCCCGTTTACCTTCTCGATCTAGAACGAGTTTCGCATGGATCGTTCGTTGCAGTTTCACGAGCGACATGTCCTGAGATCCATTCTCATACTTCTATTAAGTCATGAGGGGCAATTCATCCCACGACTAAAGATCGTGGGCTTTCTCGCCGTGCTTTGGTAAAGGTCTACTTTGGCTACTATCGATTTAGTGAGGATATCGACCTGACATGGTTTGGATTAAGAATTCATCGACGTGATTTTCGCAATCAGGTGCTGAAAACACTGATGGATAGGCTAGCCTTGGAGTGGGATAAGCAGGAGAATCTAGAGACCGGTATTGCAGGAAGCCATAGCGGCGGTGTCTTCAGCTATTTCTTGCTTAGCCCGCCAACAGGTTCGATCAATGTGAAACTCAAGATCACCGTCGCATTCGATGAGAAACTCAGATTCAAACCGAAACTCTTGAAACTAAATCACGTCCCAATTGATGACACAATCAAGCGTGACATGGTAGCAACTTTCGGGGACATTGCGACTGGTTATTTTGATGCGACTGACGTTTGGTGCTACACGCTTCAAGAAATCGCCTGTGAAAAAGTACGTGCGCTCCTAACGAGACAGATACAACCAGCTCGCTCGCGCGATCTCGTGGACCTGTACAAGTTAGCTTTCGGAAAGGGACTAAAGAAGGCAGCGCCTCCCGCGATCATCAGATCGAAGCTTGCATCGGCTCTCAAGATCAAAGCATACAAGAAGGAGTATACGAGGACTACCCAGAATCTTCAAAAGCACATCGAACAACTAGTCGCGGAATCTGCCTCTGACCCTGTCTTCATGGAGAAGCCAAATATCGACGAGTTGAACCAATTCGCCCAAGAGCTAAAGGAATACTTAGGAAAGGAAATAATCCCGAAAACCTAGAACTAGACAATCCACACTCTTGGGCAATCATCGCAAAGTAACATGCCCTCCCCACAAAATTACAGAAACCACCCCACCCCTTCGGTCCCCCTTGGTGCCTCTCGATCTACCGGTTCAGAGGTTCGAATCCACTCTCCTGCACAACTTAGGGTATTGTGGAGCCAAGACTGTATTGTACACTCAAGTGAATAGTGTTATACACCTAAGTGAATAGATTGCCAACACCCGTATCCAATCCCACATCCAAATCGGTCCATTTGTCAAGGACTGCGATTGCGATTCTGAAAGTCATGGTAAGCGACTTGACCAAGGAATACACTGTTCGGGGGCTAGCAGAAAGGATACGACAGTCTTATCGTATTACATACGAGACGGCACAAAAACTTGCCAAGGATGGACACCTTGAGCTAGAGAAGAGTGGTAATCATAACGTCTGTAGGCTAAACCTGAGCAAAGATCTTCAGGACCTTGCGTTCATCGAATCATTAAGAGCGGAGGAATTTCTCGAGGCCAAGACAGACCTACGGTTCCTGGTTTCATCCATAATTTCCAAGATCTCCGGGGTGCTACCCTATTTCACTTTGATACTCTTCGGTTCTCATGTTAAAGGCACCGCTGGCACAAGATCCGATCTAGATATTGTACTGATCCTTGCTCATCGAACGTTTCAGCGCCCATTCGAGAACGAGTTAGCCTCTATAGCAAGAACGAGCACGACCGGCTTACATGAACTTATAGTCACTTCCAAGGAGTTCGCTTCAATGCTTTCCACCAAGCAAGGAAAGGGTCAGCCGAACGTCGCGACAGAGACTCTCGCGAGCCACATAATTCCGTACGGAGCAGAGGCCTTCTACAACTTGGTCTCGAGGTTGCTCTAATGATAGCCGGCGAAAGAATCAAAGAAGCTGATAGGAACGTCAAACAGTATATTGCCGATGGACTGCTAAGGATCAAGGATGAATCCATCAAGAAGTTCACAGGATTCTTCATGAGGAATGCCGAGTCTTCACTTCAGACTGCCGCACTTCTCTATCAGATATCCAGGACTTGCGTGTCTTCGTTGTAAGCATAGGTCGGTGGAACGATCACGTTATGCGGTTCTCCATGAAATATGAAAGTCTCTTTGATTTGCGGCTGAGGAATTGACACTATGATTAGAGTCTTTGCCTGAGGCAGGTTTTCGGGTGGTCTGAACTCAAAGTAGGTGAGTCGCTCTTGGTAGAATTCCTCGTTGAAGAGACCTTGCCTGTGGAGGTTGTCGATTCCTTCTTGTAGGTCCATGAGGTGTTGAGTGGAGACTGTCCGAGCGCGGTACCTGTGCCGTCCTAGATGAGAATGTAACTGTTCCAGCACCTGCGGCACGCCATTACACAGTCCTGTCTGACATGCCAATCAGGAAACGGATAATTCTCATACCGTCGCCGGACGGGGCGTTTCAGATATATCATGGGTCAAGTCACGGGAATCTCACATGACAGATGGGCGGAATACATCCATCCATTTTGGTCACTGCAAAACCGACAACGATGCAGAAATCATCGGTAGTTTGACCATCGTGCGCCCGTAGTGAGTTCATCACGCCCTTTCGTAACGTGTTGACTATTACAGATGAAAGGATGTGGGAATTGTGCCAGAAATTATCGCGTATTGCGGCTTGGATTGCAGTGAGTGCGACGCGTTCATTGCCACCCAAACTAACGACTTTGAACTGAAAAGGAAGATAGCTGAACGGTGGACCAAGGGACTCAACGTCGAGTTCAAACCAGAAGATATCGATTGCAGGGGCTGCATGTCTGAAAAGATTTCCGGATGGTGTACGAAGATCTGCAAGATACGACCATGCGCCGAAACAAAGAAAGTGAAAACCTGTGCGCATTGCAGTGACTATCAATGTGGCAAATTGAAGGAGTTCCTGTCAAACGAACCTCAGGCAGCAAGAAATCTAGAACAGATGTGAAAAACGGTGATTTAGACGGGGACGCGATCCTCCGAATTTCAGACTGTTCACTTCTTTAACGACGACTGATCAACATGCGGGCTGGTCGATAAGAACCAGTGTCAATTATGAACAGAGTTACTGTCTTGGGAGTTCCATCCAGCGCAGGTGCCCGGCGAACAGGTCAGGAGTGTGGTCCACAGTTGTTACGTCAGAGAGGTCTCATCGAGCGTCTCAGCTCAGCAGGTCTGGAATTAGTCGACTATGGAGATCTCCCCAAGACTGTGTTTCACCCTGACACGCGTAACCCCAAGCAGCAAAATATTACCCTCGTCAGCGCGGTGGCTAGACTAGTCGCAAACCGAGTTTTCGAAGCTGTAAGAAACCAGACGAAAGTTGTTGTGCTAGGTGGAGACTGCACGATCACGCTGGGCGTGCTTGATGGCTTAGGACGTCATTTTTCCAATCTTGGTTTGCTCTACCTCGACGGAGACATCGATTTGAACACACCAGCCGATACAGTCTCGGGAATACTTGACGGAATGGGCATGGCCCATATCATAGGAAAAGGTGCGCATGAACTGACACACATAGGTTCTCGCTATCCACTCCTACCTGAAAGCAACATCGTGTTGTTCGGATTCAACGCAGACTCTGGCTGGATCGACCCTCCTGAAATTCAGCGCCTGAAAGAATCTTCAATGATCCAGTATCCTTTGAGCGAAATTCGAGGAAGAACAGAATCCGCATCAAGAAAAGCCCTTACTCAGCTGGAAGCAAAAGTGGACCAAATCCTTGTTCACTTTGATGTGGATGTCATAGACTTTCATGATTTTCCTGGGGCAGATGTCCCTCACGAGCACGGCCTAAGTCTTCGCGAAACAATGGAGACCCTAAAGATGTTCGTCTCAAGCCCCAAATTCATCGGGCTCGTTATCACCGAATTCAATGCAGACCGTGACGCAGATGGAACGCTCGCCATGAGACTGGTCGAAAACCTTGCAGATGTGCTAAGATACGGGCATACACGATGGGTTAAGATATGACGAGAATCCAGACGGAAGAGCGGAAATTCATCTACTCTGTCCATGCAGCTCTTTGGGTAGCTATCGGTACTCGGCATTGCGAACATCGCGTGTCGCAGCTTGCCGCAATTGAAGACCAACAGATTCGCAAGAACTAGCCCTTATCGAAAATTGCAGATCTCTACTCTTGACTGAAGTTCGTCGGAACGTTCAAGATGCTGATAGAACGCTACAGGAAGAGTTACAGCAAAGTTCTAGGGTACTATGTACGAAGTCGGAAAGACCGAGTCCCTGGTTTGCAGCGATGAAACGAGGCACTCAAACCCTGCCCGAGACTCTAGCTCCCTGCGGACTGGTCTGTGCTTTGTGCCCGGACTACAAGGACTACCCGGACGGGTTCTCGATGACAGCCGAGAGAATGCGGGCACTCCTCAGGCAACATCTGTTCGCAGCAAAGGTGGCAACTGAGCACGGCAAGTTTGATCTGCGCGAGTTCAAGAAGGGACTGGATTGGTTCGCACGGCAAAAGAACCTGTGCAAGGGGTGCACCACGGGGCCGAAGCGAACATTGTCTACCCTCCTGCTAGGTTGCGACCCGGAATGTCCGATCCGCGCGTGTGCGCGTGGGCGCCGGATTATGGTCTGCTCTGTATGCCCCGATTTTCCTTGCTTCCGTTCTTACTATTCACCTCGCGGTCTTGCGAACCTACGCCGCGGACTTAAGCGAAGACACCACCGCAATGCACTCTAACGACCCAAAATATGGGGACTTATCGTCAATCAGGCTAAGGTTCTCAGTATTCCTGTTGATTTCTGCAACAAAATGAATCAGCAGAATTCGTGCTCCGCGGAGGAATTCGCTGAGCGAGGTTAAGCAGGAAGCGACCAATTCGTGTTTGACTCGAACGTCGGAAAGGTGCTAAAGGCATTTCCATCCCATCAGTGGTGGTTCCATATCCATCTGCCAGAGCAACGCGATTAGCTCGCCTCTGTGATGGACTTCTTCTTCGAAGACGTGTGTCAGCACATCCTCGGCGGTAACTTGGATTTTTTCGCCAGCATCATTCGTGACATCGTACTTCTCATTCATTTGCTCGGGTGTCAGTGAATTGAGGTACTTCTGCATGCGTTCCTCTACGTGGTCCATATACGCCTGAACATCTTCAATGGTCTTGTAGTCGTCAAAATCCTTGCGCACACGAAGCTTCTCTCTTCGTAGGAAATCAAGCCAGCTATCAGTGGCGGTTAATGTGTGAATGAAAATGTTCCTAATAGAATACCAACTTGCCTCGCGGTTCTTTACGAATTCATCCCAGGGAAGCTTGGCAAGGGTAGTGAAATATCTGTGTCGCACTTCTGAGTTGTACTCGATCAAACTCTTGACGTCAATCATTACATATCACTTTTCTCTGACTTTAGAGCTCCGACATCCAAGTTCAACCGCACCTGCAAGGATGCCGTATGATTTCAATCGCAATAGGCGAGATAACTGTTCAGCCGTCAATTGACGGCCCCACCTGAGCAGAGATTATTGACTCAGCCACGAACCTTTCCTCATCGAGTCTACCTCCGAAGCCGTCATGACCTGTAATTCTGATCTTTCAGAATGCTGAGAAATCCTAATGTTCGTTTGTGCAACAACGTCAGCAGGTATGAAACCATCTGAAAGTGTAAGGAGCTTCAGGGTTGCGAGACACCAAGTGTATTCTATTTGACTGGGGAGGTACGCTGATGCGAGAGTTCACCGAGTTCAGCGGACCCATGATCAATTGGCCGCGCGTAGAAGTCATGAAGGATGTCCCAGAGGTCCTTGCAGAACTTCACGAAGAATGGAAGCTTTGTCTCGCCACCAACGCAGTGGATTCCAGTGAAGAAGAAATTCGGGCAGCACTTCGACGAGCCGGACTGGATCTACTCCTCGACAAGGTTTACTGTTTTCGGAAGATAGGCCACAAGAAGCCATCACGACAGTTTTTCGAATACGTTCTGAAAGACCTTGGCGTGCATAGATCGCGGGTTATCATGATCGGCGATGATTTCGAATCGGACATACTAGGTGCTGTAGCGTCCGGTATCCACGCTATCTGGTTCAATGAGCATTCCAAGGAGTCCGAATTCGGGGAAATGTTTGAAACAGTTCACGATTTCAAATCATTGCCTCAAGCAGTTAGCGAGCTTTTCAAGCTCGGTCGAACTCCTCCAAACCCTATCTGAACCAGCGCTGCATGCACACCAGCTCTTGAGGTGGTTTACTTCTTGAGGAAACAGCCCGCCAGGAAATACGGGCAAAATCAGCATTCTGCCTCAAAGCATTTCTACACGAATCTGTCGGACATGCCTACTCTTCGATTGCACCTCTTATCTGGCGAAGGTGCTTCCGGAACGTGTAGGACCTATCTTCGCTTCTTCTAGACAAGTATGCATCAAACTTCAGTTGATCGCGCAGTTTCGTTCCTGCCCGCACTTCGTCAGCTTGTTGCCTCTCAACCATCCAAATCGAATTGGCGGTTGAAAGGACTTGCTCTACGGTCTCCTTTGAAACGAAAAGTACACCGTCACCATCGGCAAATACTACGTCGTTCTTGGTGACTACGTGGTCACCAAAGCGAGCTGAAGTTAGCGCTTCTGCGGGACGTTCGTCCACTTTTTGAGGTCCTGCAGGGTATGCTCCGTAACTAAAGGTGGGGAAGCCAATTTGAATGAGCTCAGCCGTGTCGCGATGAGTTCCCCAGGCGACAATTCCTCCCAATCCGCAGGCGCGTGCCTCTAAGGCTGTCAAGTCGCCAAAGCAAGCTTCATGCATCTTTCCGCCGCCGTCTATGACAAGTATGTCTCCGGGAGCGGCATCGGTCATAGCTTCAAAGAAAATGTCAACGCTACCGTAGAGCCTTACGGCCAGTACCTGTCCCGCTATGTGGGAGCCCGACAGGAGCGGACGAATACCATATGGAGCAAGACGAAGTGGGACTCCTAGTCTGACGCAGGCGTCGCACATTAGCGGAGTTGATAGCTCCGAAAAGGCGTGCGGCAGAAATCTCTGCCTGAATTCCTTCGCGCTTGCTTTCAATACTGAGGTCAGTGTATCCTCGTTGACATCAGGAGACGCGTCAACGTGCCTGGGTTGAGCATCAAAAGGAATTTCCTTCATGACTTGTCCCTCGGGAGATGCACAGATCGATCTACCGCAAATAGTTAGGCCCGTCTTTCGACGTGAGGGTTCTAGCGCTCGGACGCTCATGACGTATGTCTTGTCTTCCTGTTCCTCAAATGCCGTCCTTCACCGATTGTCCTGAATCAGCGAGCTGATTGTGCACCACGTCATATGACGGCAGAATGATTATCTGTTGCATCTACAACTGCTCGTGGAGATTTCATGTCGCTTTTCCAGATCACTTTCAAAGTCAGACATGACTGCCCTTTTGGGAACATATCAAGGAAATTTCCGTTTGTCCGGATGTTTTTGTGGTGCAACCGGAAGCACGAGATAATCGAGGTTGTGCTTTCCAGAGAGTCGCAGTATGAGGAGATCCTTCGGGCTGTGGGTGCTCTCCCTGGCATTATTGAAGAGGCTTCTGATAGAGGAAACATTCGCCTAATCACAAAGAGATGCTACTGCACTACAAAGAATTCTATCGGAAGAAACGTGGACGCCAACAATATGCTTCTTCTTATGCCCGTCTCGTACCAAGCGGGATGGGAATACTACCGCGTCATAGCGTTCAGGCACAAGGATTTTCGAAGACTCGCTGAGAAGATTCCGGAACTGCCTTGTGAATTGGTGATTATCAGGAAGTCGATTGTTGACGGAAGTATAGGAGGCTCAGTCCCGGTCTCCGTAGACGATCTGTTTTCTAACTTGACAAGTAGGCAACTTGACACGCTGCTGACGTCATACTTCATGGGATACTTCAGCTTCCCACGAAAGACGAATGTCGTGGAAATAGCCAGAGCCAAGAAGGTAGCACGAACGACATTTCAAGAGCATTTGACTAAGGCCGAGAACAAACTCGTCGCCAACGTTGTTCCGTATCTGCAACTCCTTCAGACTGCATAATGCCAGGTTGAATGAATCCATGATAAGAAATAGATCAAATGTACTTTTACAAGAATGGTCACCAAGCCACTTTGCTTGGTCCTTAACGGATCGCAATGAAGTGAGCATAAAGGTGGAGGAAATACCAGTAGCAGGGCACTCGGATGCACACTATCACAAGGAGTCACGTCAATTCTTCTTCATACTTGAGGGACGAGCGAAGGTTGACCTGACCGAGGGCGGCTACATGTTGAAAAGATTTGACGGAATTGAGATCCCGACAGAATCTATGCATCAGATATCAAACATAGGAGAAGAAAAACTCCTCTTTCTTCTTATCAGCTGGCCCAAAGTGCAAGAACACGATGTTCACAAGAGCAACTAGGCGATTATCGCTAACGGGGCAACCCCGAGAAGCAGGTTGAGATGTCTCAGTCTGCTGCAGACGTTGCATCGAAGCTGAGGTCAAATCTCGACTGGCTGATGGGGAACGCTGGACCTGTAATACGCTATCGCACTGCCACGGAGCTTATGGAAGACCCGAACGCCGAGAACAATGAGTCGTTGAAGAAAGCGCTTATTCGCAGTGAAATAACGAAATATTGGTTGGACAGATTACGCCCCGGCTTGGAAGCAAAGGATATTCACAGCGGCAGGTCGGAAGCTTTTGAAAACGTGATGGGTAAGCTCTACGAATTCGGCTTGAGAAAGGATGTAAGGCTTCTAAATCAAAAGACGGCCGTTTTCCGTCGTTGGTTGGCAAAACGAACGCACGTTCAGAGCGTGTTCGACGTATTCTATCGTACAATCTTAGCCGCCTTCTTGATAATGACTGGCTGTGTTGATGATGCAGTAACGGAGTGGGCTCTCGGGAGGCTGGATACAGTCTATCCATTTGCCAAGAAGGCTGATCTGGGAGATGTCTATGTAGAAGCAGATTCGGTGCCTGGGCCGTACAGGTCGTATCCGTCGATCAACCCAGATCTATACCAGCTCGGTGAGATGAAACTTCCTTGGATTCATGATCTCAACAGTTTCTTGCATGCTCCTTCCATTATGGAAGACACCCAACTGCGGAAGAAAGTAGGAGTCATAGTGGATTTCATACTCAAACCCGACTATCAGCGACTTCATTCAAGCTACGGCCTAATCCGCGTCGGACGAAAGCACTATGTCATGGGTTGGAGCATTCACTTACCATCATTTTTCGAAAGCAATTACTCCCGGAGTGCATTTGCAGCCCTTCTCCTGCGTCTCGACCTCTTGAGCCGTATTCAGACCGCGAGACACAGCACTTGGTTCGTGCGGGCCGTTCGAATGCTTGAGAAATATCGTGACGCAAATGGATTGCTCAGTTTCCCATGCGAATTCATGCCCGAAAAGAAATTCGGCTACTGGGTGTCTGGGTCAAGGATGGCACTTGAAGGGGGTCAGAGGAAAGAGAAAGGAATCAAATGTGAGTCAACCTTCCGATTCCTCAAGATCATAACCAAATGACAATACACTCAACGCTGTCAACGCATAGACCGCGGCACATCTGTACACATCATACTTCGACTCGATGCTGACCCGACCCCAAGAACGTACGCACAAGTTTCTCTGCTCCTTCGGTAAGTGGAAAGCGTGCGATGTCATTGAATTCTACCCATTTTGCCTCAAAAACATCCGATCGAGGTTCCACTAAAGTCGTCACAGGTCGTGCAAGAAATCTTACCACGACATAATGAAAGTGGATCCTTTCCTGTTCGTCGCGAAAGATGCTATCCGCCACATCCAGAAGTCTCTCTATCTGAATCTCAAGCCCTGTTTCTTCTTTGACCTCCCTCAGCATGGCATCTCGAACTTTCTCTCCGAGCTCGATCAGACCGCCGGGAATCGACCACAGGCCTCTGCCTGGGTCCTGCCCCCTTCTAACTAGGAGAATCCGCGACCCATCTATGATTGCAGCACCAACGCCCACCAACGGTTGGTCTGGATATTCTCTTCGCAACTTACCTTGCCCTAACAGCGCTTTCACGGGAGAGGTCACGGTTAGCCAGGGTGCCTTTTTCGGCTCCGGCTGGACAGGTCTTTGGGTAGTCTTCTCCTGCAACCATCCGACGTATCCTGTGATAGGTGGGTCGATATCCTGCTGCCAGAACATGCAGTTCAATTCGCCTCTATGCTGCAATTCCTCCTCAATCATATGCATGAGAATGGCTTCCATCGTTGCATGAATAATCTCGTTTCCATCGTGTATGCTATAGCTCGTCATCAGGTCATCCTCAGTCAGCCCTTCAACCAAATCAGTAACAAGAGAATCAACAGTCCGCTCGTATCTTCTCATATCGTCAACATTCTTGAAGCACTCACCATCCACACTCGTGTATTGCCTTAAGTCGTCCTTGATACCGTATTCGAGCCAATAGCGGTACGCGTCAAGCACATGGAGGAAGATGTTACGCATCGAATGAAAGGAACCTCCGCGATCTCTGATAATTTCATGCCACGGAAGGTCTTCGAAGGCATCTAAGTACTTCTTCCTAACGTCACTGTTGTATCTGTAGAAATTTATGATATGCCGCATGGGCCTCCCGCCAATTCAACTGGGGGTTTCATCATCACTCAGACTTCACTTTTCCGGAGAGGACACAAAGCGGGCAATCGTTGCTATGAGGATCAGATAATGGTTCAGCCGTCACCTGACTACAGGCCGAGGTTTAGTTACCTCTGCCCGCTGTAGTGCGGAGCTCGCGTAGTCGGATTCGATATTGGCCCAAGTCTTCGCGGTCAAGACTTGCTTTCTGAATCTATTCGTTCAAGGAACTGCTTGATTGCGCCGATGAAGCGATCATAGTTCGGTATCCAGAGTTCGTGTCCAGATTCTTCGAAAGTGAGTATCTCGGCATTCGACAAATGCTCTCGATACATCTGAGTCTGCTGTGCCGTCAGCAGCGAATCTGATTGGCCGCCGCATATGATCATAACAGGGCACTGAATACGATTCAAAGTGTTCCATAGTGAGATTTCAACTGATTCTTGTTGAAGTCCTCTTATTACGTGCGGGGCAACTCGCGTAGGCGTGGCTGATAATGCCTTCTCGGCCCAGGCGGGTGTGAGAGCCGGATAGCGGGCTGGATAATCGCCTATGATGAGTCCAGCGAAGGAATGTGGATGTCTGGCTGCATAACCAATCGCGTAAGGTACTCCCAACGAGTAAGCCATCAAACAAAACCTATTCAGACCCAGCTCACCTATGACGGCTTCAATGTCGCTCACTTGATCCTCAAATGAATACCCTGAACGAGGGGCGTCGCTCTTGCCGCGGCCCCGTAAGGTCACTGCGATGCATCGCCTCGGGGCCAGCGAAGTCATCTCTGTCAGGTAGACCTCAGCTGAAGCGAGCGCACCCGGGACGAAAAATACGGAAACTTGATCAGAGCTAACCTGCGGACCGCTGTCCAAATAATGAAGTCGCACACCATGATTGTACACCCACTCCTCCTGCACCATGAGTTATTCGCCTGAACAATTCTTCGGGTTTAGAGACGTTCTGAGAATCAGAAATAGTTCCCGGAATTGTCGCAAGGGCCAAATCCGCCACAAATGCTCGGGCAAACAAGTCCTAGGCAACCATCTTCAAAAAGGCTAACGATAGCACCAAGACAAGCCATGCTTCTCTGCACGATAATCGCCACAGACGATGGATAAGGACTCGCAAATCCCGTATGCGACCGAATCGCCCACTCAAAACTGAATGTGGGTCGAACAGACCACAAACCGTCACTCTCTTTTGCTTTCATCGCAAAGTAACATGTTCCCCCCATAAAATTACAGACACCCCCCACCCCTTCGGTTCCCCTTGGTGTCTCTCGATCCACTGGTTCAAGGGTAGATCAGCGAAAGACGCGAGAACCCTCCAAACTCTTGAGATGGCGTGCTGCATACACGTAGCCACTGAACTCACTGTCCAATCTTCAGTCTGCTTTTGTAATAAATATAGTAGCCGTCTGGTCCGTTTTCTAGTGGAGGTGATTTCTTGCCAAGAGATAAGATTGTGCTGGCCGCGTTGGTTTCCTTGATGGCAATCAGCGTTCTGCTCAGCCTCGCCGGCGTTAGGGCTGGCGATGCAGGCGGTGGGGGCGGCCACAACATAATCATGCCATTCCTGTAACTCCAATAGCCTAGGCACTTCAACCCATCCCCTCTTTTTTTCTTGGAAAATATAATAATGCGTCAGACATGTTACACTGGGAGGGGGCGGACTGAATATGTTAGGGACCGAGAAAGTCCGGGTAGCCGATGCCTTCAAGGCAGTCAGACAGGTCGCTAAGGAACTGGATTCAACAAACATCAAGATTCTGTCAGCTATGTGGAAATTTGGCCCAAGAAACCTACTAGAGGTATCAAGAAAAACCGGGATACCATTTACTTCAGTCTATCACCGCATGGGGAAGCTTGAAGCCAAATCGGGACGCGTTGCGTACTTGATCCCCCAAGTGTCAAAACTTGGCATGGCCAGAGTTGTAGTCCTAGTCACTGCCAAAGCTGGTTCTGAAGAACGGGTCTTGGCGGCGCTCAAGATACCCAACTTTTGGTGGTCCACAAACCCTTGCGAGGGCAACTTCACCCACCACTCCGTCCACGCAGTCCCAGCCAAATTCATTCAAGATTTTAGAGCATATATTAGGCATCTTTCCAAGATTGGTTTGATCACCCAATACCGGATTATTACGACTGGGGAACAGTACCCGAACTTCCCGAACTTCAAATACTATAATCCAGATGCTAATGAGTGGAAAGTTCCCTGGGGACAATGGCTCAAGGCGATATCGAGGGCCACTCCCACTAAGAGCATAGAAGACCCGGAAAGCTACTCTATGCTTGCCGGTAGGAAAGACCTGCTCATTGTCAAGGAGCTTGAAAAGAACGCTCGCAGAACATTCGCAGACCTCGCACCAATCGTCGGAATAACGCTCCAAGGCGTAAAGTATCACTACGACAAGATCCTAGTTCCAAAAGGAATTGTGCAAGATTTCGCCTTCGACGTCTACCCATACCCAATTGAAGTCTCGGCCTACCACGAGGTCATGCTCGAGTTCAACAACAAACGAAATATGAACAAATTCCTCTCACTCATAGGCGACCTGTTCTTCGTACTAGGCGTCTCGAAGGTTCTGCGCAAGAACTCTTTGCTCATAAGAACCTGCATCCTACAATCTCAGCTGCTGAACATGTTCGCATTCTTCTCTGAAATGGCTAAGTCTGGTATACTCGACTCCTACTCCTCAGTAAGGCTCAACTTCATAGGCCGTGACACTCAGACAATATCGTATGAGCTCTTCGACGACGAGAAAGGATGGATCTTCGATCTCAAACACGCCCTATCTGACCTGCGGAAACTGGCTAGAAGCAAGCGGCTGCTTGCATCAAGGGCACAATTGGGTTAGATTCTACTTTTGTTGAGCGGGTAACATAGGAGAAGCACGCCTGCGGATCCAAGCATGAGGTAGTAGGGATAATTGAAAAGAAATGTTGTGCTCATTATGAGCACGAGGCCGACCGCCTCTTGCCGTAGCACCTTGTTGGCTGAGTGGTGCCCTTTCAGGAAGAGGAGTAAAACCGCTGTCAGAAAAAACCACCACAATAGAACAAATGCCTCGATCAAAGTATGAGACAAGACAAAATCGGTACTCATCGCGACGACCAGTGCCAAGATCTGAGTTACGAAGAAACTGCTCAGCATCGCATAGAACGTTGGCACAACCAATATCGTAGGAAGGATCGTTGCTTTCACGAAGTTACGATATCCTAGAGTGAAACCGGGAGCTGGAGCTTGCAGAGCGTAGGCGAAGGCGACGATCATCGAGGCCATGACTGAGTATATGCCCGCCAAGTAGGCCTCCAAGGGAAGAGGCAACGGTCCGAAGCTTACTGCCCCGGCAAGCTGATAAACTCGATAATATAGCGGGAAGATGAAACTGAAAACAACACAAACTAGAAAGCCTGCGTGAGCAAACCGCTGCTTCATGAGCAACCCGTGATCACAACTTATTCTCAAGAATGCTAATCCTGAAATTGTGCCCGCGACAGTGAAGACCAGCAATAGACTTACGGCCCAGGCCTGCTCCGATGCAAGAGGAGCGTAAAGAAGAGCCGAGCAAACAACAAGCTGAATCGCTCGGACACGATGGCCTGAGCGAGAATACGCCGGATTCAGCTTCTCCCAAGGATTGGTCCCTGCTCGATTTTCCGGTGTCCACGAGCGAAACGTTGGAACCAAGAAATATGCATTTGAAGAGCGCGCTCGTCCATGGTTACACGAATTTCCTTTCATACGCTCCGGGTTATGTTCATCTGGGAAAGTCACAAATTCAACATCATTCAGACTCTCTGAATCATGAGCATAGATCAGGAAGTTCTCGATGAGCTAAGGAAGATCCGGGAAGCCCTAGCGCCAAAACCGGCGCCCGCTCCACCCAAAGGTATCTGGGCCGAGTTCATGGATTTCATTGGAAAAAGTGGAGTTCTAGGCTTGGCTATTGGCTTCATAATGGGCACGTACATCGGAAAAGTAGTCTCTGCATTAGTAGGCGACATAATAATGCCGATTCCAGGCGCGTTCATTCCCGGAGGTGATTGGAGAAAAGCAATTGTCAGCGTCCCCATAGGCCAAGGAATCAACTTCGCACTAGGCGACTTCATGGGAGTTATCCTGGATTTCGTAATCGTGGCAGTTGTAGTCTTCTTCATCGTCAAATACGGACGAAAGATGCGCCTGAAATGACGCCGCTCTAACTCAATAACCCCAGCATGCGCCCATCTTTCTCCAATTCGCCTGTATAGTCTGGATGGGAAACTTCGAAGAGCGCTTCAGCTCTCTCCTTGGCCGATTTGTCCCTGAGCGAGGCTACCCCCCACTCCGTGACTATGTAGTCGGTATGAAACCTCGTTACAGTGGGCATCGACGGGGATTTGGGGTTAGACGTGACGCTTGGATGTGCAACAATTCTCGAAAACTTGCCGTCTGAAGTCGTCGAAGGTAGAACGATGATCGATTTCCCATTTGGGCAGAACGAGGCACCAACAACAAAATCGGGCTGACCGCCAGCGCCAGAATACTCATCGAATCCCAATATGTCAGAGTAAACATTTCCGAAGAGGTCCACTTGCAATGCCGTATTTATCGCTGTCATCTTGCTGCTTCTTTCGATGATGCCGATGTCATTTGTGTAATCGAAAGGCTTCATTGCAATCCTGGGATTCCTATCCAACCAATTATAGAGTCTCTTCGTACCGGCACTGAAAGCGCATACGATCTTCCCCCTATCGATGCTCTTCCTCTCACATGTCAAAGCCCCTTCTTCGACAAGCGTGATGGCGCTTTCCGGGAACATTTCAGTGTGCATTCCCAGATCCCGCTTTTCTTTCAGGAAGGGCGGGATCGACTCTGAGACCGCACCGTAGCCGATCTGAATAGTGGCTTCGTCATCAACAAGGTCTGCGACGTTTTCGGCCATCCGTTTCTCAAGGTTCGTAATCTTTGGTACTGGCATCTCGTATAGAGGTTCATGATCTGCGACCATGTAGTCTATGTCAGACAAGTGCACGAGTGAATCGCCGCCGGTTCGAGGGACATTTTCGTTGACTTCCGCAATGACTATTCGAGCCGTTTCGATAGCAGCGTGAGCATAGTCTACTGAAACTCCTAGACTGCAGTAGCCATTATCGTCTGGAGGAGTAATCGTAGTGACGAAGGCGTCCGGTCTGTAGGAGCCGTTTCTGAAAAGCGATGGCACTTTGCTTAATGGAATGGGGTAGAAGTCGGCTCTTCCCTCTTTCATTAGCTGAACTATCGGTTTGCTTCCTCCAGCAAAAGCCGTAGCGCACCTGACATGCTTCTCCATTCCAGGTTCGAGATATCGCTCAATGAATTGCCCGCACGGCCTCAAATGGAAAAATCGGACATCCGTGAGTTCACGGGCTCGATCCATGATTAGGTTGGGGAGGACATGTGGCTCTCCACATAGGTTAGCCAGAACAACCTTGTCCCCTGATTTGACAACTCGTGCCGCTTCTTGAGCAGAGACAGCCTTGTGCTGTTTATGGTTCAACAATTACTTAATGCACAGTCCTGCTTTTTGCTGCGAGGAAGCGCTTCGCGATGATATATCATTGTTCCGTCTGCATGAACTCGTTGCCGTATTGGTTCGGAGCCAAATCTACTTGAGGCGCTTGAAGCTCCAAGTGCCGATCCCGATCATTACCGCAGCGAAGCCTGCGAGTATAGCCATGTTTAGGGCGATTGGTAGCTGCGACGAGCCGAGGAGAAGCCCTCGAAGGCCGTCTACAGCGTATGTGACCGGGTCAATCACTGTGAAGAGCAACAAGTAGGAGGGAAGGTTGTCGATGGGAAAGAGGGCTCCGCTAAAGAAGAACATTGGGAAAACCAGGAAACTGATGATCAACTGGAAACCCTCCACACTCTCCATGTTTGAACCGATAATCAAACCTAAACTCACCAGCGCGGAAGCAAGCACGAACATGAAAACGAAGGAGAGTACCAACGTTAGGAGATTGTATCTGATCCCCAACACGACACCTAATACGAGCATTGCACACCCTTGAAGAAGTGCGTCGATGCTACCACCAACCATTTTTCCAGCAAAGATAGTGACTCGCGAAAGTGGAGCAACAAGCACTTCCTTGAAGAAATCTATCTTCTTGTCCCAAACTATGTACAAGCCAAAGAAGACGGATGAGAACAGAATCGTCATCGCCAGAATTCCTGGAAAAATGAATATTTGATAATTGACTCCTCCCAATGAGACTGCGGATCCAAGCCCACCACCAAACACCACGAGCCAAAGCAACGGTGTAACGAGCGACGATACGATACGCGATTTCTCGCGAGTGAACACTTTCATCTCACGATACCACAATGCGTAGAATCCTTCAAGCTCACCCATCAACGTCCGCTCCTTACTCGCGCTATACGCTCAAACACTCCGCCTTCACCTGATTCTTCGCGTATCTCGCGGCCAGTATAGTTCAGGAACACATCATTCAGAGTAGGGGAGCGCATCTCAACAGATTCCACCTGGCCAATTGTACCGAGTATCTCCTGCAGGTGGGCGCTCGCGTCCTTCACCGTCAGGAGGAGTGTGCTGCCGGATTGATCGACTGACAGCACGTAATCTAGGTCCTTAATCGGCTCGAGTCTGGGTGAGCGTACGCGGAGTTTGATGATCTCTCCTCCGACCTTGGCTTTGAGTGCGGAGGGTTTGTCGAGCGCCACAATCTTACCATGGTCAATTATGGCAACTCGATCGCAGAGTCTGTCGGCTTCATCCATGTAGTGTGTAGTTATGATGACCGTGACTTTCTCCGCTTTCACCAGGTTCTCTATGTACTGCCAAATGTGTTCGCGAGTCTGAGGGTCGAGGCCCAAGGTGGGTTCATCGAGGAACAGGATTCGAGGATTATGGAGCAGCCCCCGCGCCAGCTCAAGCCGTCTCCGCATTCCGCCAGAATACTTCTTCACGATGTCGTTAGCCCTATCCTGAAGGTCCACCAAGCTGAGAACGTAGTCGATTTTCTGTTTCCGTTCATGTTTCGGAACTCCGAACATGAGCGCATGTAAGTAGAGGTTCTCCCTTCCGGTCAGAACATCATCGCTACTGGGGTCTTGAAATACGATTCCGATTGAGCGCCGAACTTCATGAGGCTGCTCGATTATATCATGGCCGTTTACTCGTGCAGTTCCTGAGGTTGGCTTGAGGAGAGTGGCAAGCATGGAAAGGGTCGTGGTTTTTCCTGCCCCGTTAGGTCCGAGCAAGCCGAATATTTCTCCACCCTCAATTTTCAAATCCAGCCGGTCGACGGCGAGTAGCTCGCCGTAACGCTTTGTCAGGCCATCAGCCTCTACGGCACTAACCATTGAACTTCACAGCCCCCCCAACGGAACCTCTGAACCACTTGAACGCTCCGACTTAAATTGACTGATTTCAAGTCGCACTGAAGTAAACTCGTCGACTGGATAGTCAAAGAGGCGCAGAGTGCAGCCAAGAAGCTTCTTGTGCAAGGGAACCTATGAAATGATTGGCGCACTAGGATGAAGAAGCGCAAACTATTCGTTGCCATAGATTTCTCAAAGTACAAAGGCAAATACATCGCTATCGTAAACAGGAAAATCGTCGCTAGCGGCTACGACGCGGAGAGGGTTTGGTTGAATGCCAAAAGCAAGCATCCTCGAGCTCAGCCTGAGCTTCTCAAGGTGTCCAAAGGAGAAACGCTTGTGCGACTTCGCTAGCGTTTTTCTATCGACACGACTTTACGATCGACCGGTCCTGTGTATTCAATTTCGGGCCGAATGAGTCTGTTGTTGGCAACCTGCTCTAGCACGTTTGCAGTCCATCCCACAGTTCTGCTCGCGGCGAAGGTTGCTGTGAATAGGTCTGGGGGGGAGGCCTACTGAATCCATCACTACGGATGAGTAGAACTCTACGTTTGTGTAGAGCTTCCGTTCAGGTCTATGCTCCTGAAGAATCCTTACACCTGTCTGTTCAACGTTCGTGGCGAGTTCGAAGAAGCTCTTCTCGGCAGATTTGCTAGCTATGCCTCTTAGGATCTCAGCCCGCGGGTCCGTTGTGCGGTAGACTCGGTGACCGAAACCCATGAGCCGCTGACCTGCTTTCAGCTGTTCTCTGATCCATGGCTCAGCGCGTTCCGGTTTTCCAATCTCCTTCAGCATGCGCAGAACCGGTGCGGGGGCTCCTCCGTGGAGTGGACCCTTCAAGGCGCAGATTGCGGCAACAACCGCTGAGTGCATGTCCGACCAGGTTGACGCAACAATTCTCGCGGTGAAGGTTGAGGCGTTCATCCCATGATCGGCAAGGAGAATTAGATACTTGTTCAGAGCGTCGACTTTGTTCCGATCGGGTTCACGTCCAGTTAACGGTTCTGTTGCGAGAAACTGGCATCTAGGCTCCCTGTTGCGCGAGCGTGGCACGAACTGGGCCAATGCTTGCCAATCGCTTCACCGCTAGGTGCGGCTCTAGAACCTCGAAGTAGCGTTTCAATGTCTTCTTTCTCTTGAGGAAATCTCCATCTCTCGTAAGGAATATTCTACAGCCTTCCGCTCGCGCTACACCAGCATGAACCGCGTCGGGTGGGTCTAGTCCAAGCATGATGAAGGCGACCACATCATCGAACACTATGGGAAGTCGTGACCATCGCAAATTCGACCAAGGCAACTTTGTACGTGCCTTCTGAAGCAGTCCCACAAGTCGATTAATTTCCATGACTTGATAGTTCTCAAGTCGAAAACCCTTCTTGTCTTTCAGATCATCGTAATATCCGAAACTAGTGTTTTGCATTAGCATGTTGAATTGAATACGAGAACGCTTCACAACGCCTATCGCTTCGAGCACAGCCCAGTTAGAGGTCACGAAACTGTCTCAAAGAGAATTGGACGCGATAATTCTCTCAACAAGCCTAAACGAGCTTCGAACCGATTTGCGAACGCGCTTCCGGCTTGAAGGCTTCATAGTCTTAGTGAAAAGCCAATCCGAAAGAATAGATGTTTCAACATAAACTCTCAAGCATCAGAACCAACCCCAGAAGCTTCGCTTCCTTCGTTCATGCTTCTTCTTTCTAGCCAATAGCAAAGCTCCTGTGACATTAACTGTAATGGTGCGCACTGAAAAAATAGGCGATATTGCCACAGTAGCTTTGCTAAATGCTCCGCGTCCTCATATCTGAGAACTTGCTTGATTTCGCTCTCAGTGAGTCCTTTCTTGTTTCGTAGGTATGCGATCATACCTTGAAGCCATGTTAGGCTTGCTTTGCCTTTCCTGTATCTTCGAACCACTCCGATAGCAGCGCGTTTCCGATACTTCGTCTTGTTCTCCGTTTCCTTAGGGGGACAACTCCTATTCTCGGTACTCTGTGCAATCATGGATTTCCATCGGTTCTGTCCCAATTCGAGGTCGAGGTTTGCAGCTTGAGCAGGAGTCAACCCGTCCAAAGCCATGTGAGGTCTGAGAAAGTTGTAGTACAAACGATAGCCTTGCATCGTTTCATTAGCCGTTGGGTCTGAATCGAATCCCCGCATAACCTTGGTTCGTTCCCTCATTGAGCCATGAAGTCTCTCAATGCGATTATTGTTTGTTAAGTCAATGAACCGTGGTTTGCTAATGTGTTTCGTTCCTTTGTATCGTAATGTGCCATTCAAGGCGTTCGCGTAGGAAATCAATCCATCAGTGACAACTACCCTAGGAGCTTTCTTGGCTCGGTCTAGCCCATCAAGAAACAGGTTTCTAGCATCAACTTCTTTGCAACTCTTCGTGAGGCGTGACGCGATCAGGAATCGTGATTCTGAATCCATGAGATTCCACAGCCATCACCATTTTCCGTTCGCGTTCTCCATAGTCTCGTCTGCGTGCCATTTTCCCGAAACTTCTGGAACTAGCTGATCGGCGTACTCTTTCATCATGCCGATGTATCGTTGAACCCATCTCAAAACCGTGGAGCAGTTCACGGTGACATTGTAGAACTGCTTTAGATGGTCACCTATCTTGCGAAGCAATATGCCCTTGAAGAACAGATCGAGACTGGCGGTTATGACTTGTGCGCTACATTTCATTCTGGAGAATCCTAAGTCAACTACGAATCTACGGTTACAGGCTTTGCACCAGTAGATTTGCGTTAGACCACGCTGATTCTTCCGCGTACCCCTCTTGACTATGCACGAACTCTTGCAGTAGGTACATTCGTCTGGTTCAGTTTCTTCGCTACGGGGGATAGTGTCGGGTGAAGTAATAATCGAGTCTCGAAGCATTAAACTGAAAAGTGTACTTTGAATGTGCTTGCAGGCGACTTTTCTCCATCTGTGATCCGGACACTCGCATGACCATTCTTCACCCTTCTTAGTTACGTGATACCAGCCGTTTCCAGATTGCGATTTAGCCCTGTATGTCGAATCGTCAAGTCGTTTGATCTGGTTGCCTTTAGCGTAGATTGCTAGTGCCCGTTGAGGTCGTGGGTCAACCATCATAGCCATCTAACCATCTAACATGCTAGCCATCCAATTAAAGATACCGGATAGATGGAAAACCATATAGCCTGTTAGACTGTATCTGTTCCTTGTGGGATGCCCATGGGCAAACTTACCCTCACACTTGATGACGAACTGGAGAAAAGATTCAGAGACGAAGTCTACAAAAGACTCGGCATGAAGAAAGGCAACATCCAGTCGTGTATCGAAGAGGCGATAGAACTTTGGATCAGAACGAAAAAGGGGTGACGAAGCGGGTGACGAGGCGAGTGCCTCCAAGTCAATTAGAAGCTACAGTCGCATTTCCACTTAGTGAGAAGAAGAAGCTAGCGGTCGAAACCATGACACAACTCTGGGAGTTCCTAGACCACTCTCTAAACTTGAAGAAGGATTTTTTCAGAGCTTCTTTCGAACATCAGACAATTCGTCTTATGTCAAGAGGAAAGAATAGATATTGGTTCCGTGTTTGGCCACACCGCGGTTTGCAGATTCGCTTTTCCATGAGTAAACCAGAAAAGACAATTCTGCAAGCAAACGAGCACGGTCAATTGATTTTCGGGTTTCTGAACACCTTGCAGAGGAACGAGTACAAGCATGCGCATATTATCGGTGCCTTCTCCTCCGGAGACCCCAAGTTTGCTCTGACAAACGCGGCTCCATTGCTTGATAGGCGCAAGTTGATACAGTTGAGCAACAAGTTGAAGTTCCCAGTAAAGCCAGTAGGACAGCTAGTGGAAATAGAGAAGGAAGACGGAGGATGGGTGGTCACTACAGCGTCTTTTCAAAGGTCGTCGGTGTTCGGATTGTTCTTCCACATGACAAAGCAAGGGGTCATTCCGAGTGACTTCATGCGTGTGATTATGAATGAATGCTTCCAAGTAGGAAAGGAAATAAAAGCGGCCATGAGTACCCTGAAGTGACGGTAGAATAGGCTGGGACAAGCATTTACGTTTGAAGAACCTCTGGACGGAAATGGAGGTCTCTCTGAATATGAATCGTCAGAGGTAGGACCGACCAGTGTTCTCAAGTGGTTTTTCGAGAGTAAGTCAACAGAGCTACTTAAAGAGAAGACTCATGTTCGCTTGTACGAATTTGAGGCATTGAAGGAATTGCGCGTAGAGTTGGCGCAGGTTCGAGAACTAAGAAGTCAAATCGAAAAGGAACTTGCTGAGATCAAGCAGATGAAAGTGGCGTTTAAATCGGTTCAGCCTCACGTTGTTATGATACGCTCTATTGACGAAGATGAAGCAGAGCAGGAAATAGTTCAGTATCTTCAGACTCACGATCATGCTGATACTGGAGAGCTTGTCGAGAAACTGCGCTTAGATGTTGATGTTGTGCTGAATGTTGTTCAACGCTTAAAGGAGCAGGGAAAAGTAGAGCGCGTTGATTCACACGAATCCGGGTGACGAGATTAGAGCAAGCGCAATCTGCTGCCTTTTCCTGTTTATTGGCAGCGCAGGTCCTGTTATGACATCTGGTCGTCATGGAGGGAGGCAGACAACGATTGAAGGCACACCCGCAAAGGCTTGGATTCCAGAAGATGTCGTGTGGAGGCGGAAAAAATGACAGTCTATTATGACCCCTACGACGCGGTGTTTGCAAATAAACTCGTAATTGTATTCAAATCACGTTTGAATATACAACCCGCCAAAGAGAAGCCCGCAGGTCATTTGTACATTCAGATCCAAGGTGACCTTGCAAGAGCGATCATACCAGAAGATATACGGCTCGTCACGAAATGAATGGTTCCATGCCGCGCTGATGCAACACCCTACCTAGAAGTCCCGATTACGCAACAGAACCCAGTTAACATGTAGATATAGTTCGCTGCATGATCCAGATCGGGACGAGGGTCCAATGGTTCTTGACCGCGTCTAGTGCGATCGAAAGCTGCGTTGATCGTTGGAATTCTTGCAGTTATGGCGATAGCATCTTCTATGTCAGGTTTCTTGATGGGATATCCCGTTCCGAGCGTGGAGATAGCTGTTCGTAAGACGTCAAGTGAGTCTGATGAAGTGGGTAGTCTTCGTATCGCGTTCTTGAGTGAGTCCGGTATTGGTCGTTCGGCGGTTAGGTGCTTCTTTAGGTCGGAGAGTTGGTTTTGTGTAGGAAGGTCACCGCTCCAGAGCAAGTGTGCGACCTCCTCGAAAGACAGGTTTGATGATAGGTCGTGTATGTCGTACCCGCGATAGATTAGGCGTCCTGCGTTGCCGTCTATTCGACAGATACCGCTCGTATCGATGACGACGCCTTCAAGGCCTTTTGTGACCATCATAAGCACAATCTCGAATCAACAGCAAACGAGTTCTGCCTTATTACTCGATCCCATAATTGCTTGAACAAATACGATCGCTTCGCTCAATTTATTATTCATACGTGTCGTTTGTGTAGCAAGAGAGCTAGGGCGACGGATATGCCGGCGTAGATTGGGCTGAGCAACCAGGGCAGGAAGGGGTTGCCAGTAATCTGCCAGATCGTGCCCCCAAGAAGGGGAGACACGTTTCCGCCAACGCTCAAGAACAGGCTGAATGCTCCAAAGTATGTTCCTCTTTCCGCCTCAGGCGCGATCTCCGCGACGAATGCGGACGCGATTGGGAAAAACATGTTCTCCCCAATCGTCATGATGACAACAGCAAATATGAGCCAGTTGAATGACGGCGCCAAGGCCAAGCTTGTGATGCCCGCGGCCATGATCACCACTCCTAAGATGTAACCAGTCTTCCTTGGTAATCTCTCTAACCAACTTGAAGTTGGGAGCTGCAGGACTACGACCGTCGCGCCGGACGCTGAGAAAAGCAATCCAATTTCGATTTCACTTAATCCTCTAACTTGAGATGCGAAAATGGGGAGCAGTGAATAGAATTGGGTGTAGAAGAGCATGCTGAACATAGATGCAACACAGAGCACAAACAAATCCCTGTCCTTGAGGACGTTGATCTTTGGGAGCGAGGGTTTCTCCAATCCGGTTTTTCGGGATTCAGGGACGAGCACAATGAAAAGTGCGAGTCCGAGCAGACCAAGAATTGCGGAGATAACGAACAGTTGACCGAACCCCCGTTCGGCCAGCAAGATGCCTCCAAGCATGGGAGCTACGATCCATGCTGCATTGCCGATGATTCGACCTATCCCATATCCCGTATTCCGCTTGCTCTCTTCCACTTGATCGGCGATTATGGTTGTCTGCGAGGTGCGTTCCGCCGACTCCATTACCCCAGAAATCGACATCAGAGGCAGCAACTGCCCGAACGCGTTCAATCTAGTGAGAGCTGCGGGGACAATCACATGAGCCGAATTCCCGAAAAGGTAAATCAACTTCCTACCGAACTTGTCTGAGAGCCATCCCACTAGGAACACGGAGACAGTGCCGAGAATTCCACTCGTGAAGTAGAGTACTGAAACAGCGCCCACTGAAATGTTCAGGTCCCTGTTCAGGAAGACCGGCAGGAATGGGTCGATCGTTGTCCTGGCGAAGGTTGAGACGCCAATGCTAACCATGAAGAACCAGAAGTGTCTCGAACGCGGAAGAGCGGAAAGATAGCGACCCTTCGCTTTGCTCAGCATCAGGCTAGTCACTTTTTGAATAGAGCATTCGCTCTCGGCACTTAAGCGATAAGGGCAGTTCTACGGCTTCCTGTTTGATGAAAACCTGACACCATCCTCAGCCGTGAAATCCTTCTTAAACAAGTCAACCAGTGTAGTGAACAGGTCTTAGGAATTGACGTACGAGATTGGGGGGCGCGAATCCGGAGTCCTCCTATTCAAAGA
>Ga0315282_10002696_pt1 | contig 32319 bp, 15 predicted proteins | sample YL17G07_20_MG_FD_203693 | JGI IMG/M metagenome (GOLD analysis project Ga0315282, IMG submission 203693) | Sediment microbial communities from Yellowstone Lake, YNP, Wyoming, USA - YL17G07_20 | ecosystem: Environmental > Aquatic > Freshwater > Lake > Sediment | place: USA: Wyoming | collected...
TTTCGAGCCTGGCCCACGAGACCGGATTCCGCTACAAGCCCCGCATGGACTGGGACCTGCTGGGGAAGCACCATGAGGGCCTGGTGGCGCTCTCCGGATGCCTCAAGGGGAGGGTTCCCCAGCTCCTGCGGGAAGGGCATGAGGAGGAAGCCGACGTCTGGGCGCTTCGTTTCAGGGACACGATGGGCGAGGGCAATTTCTTCATCGAAATCCAGGACCAGGATATGCCGGAGCAGCGCCGGTTGAACCCCGCCCTGGTGGCGCTTTCGCGGAGGACCGGCATACCGCTTGTCGCGACGAACGACGTGCATTACCTGAACCGGGATGACGCCGAGATCCACGAGGTTTTGCTGTGCCTCCAGACCCAGACCACCATGGACAACCCGGATCGCATGCGTCTGCCGACCCCGGAGTTCTACCTGAAGCCGCCGGAGGAGATGGCGGAGTTGTTCAAGGACCTTCCGGGGGCGCTGGAAAACACCGCCAAGATAGCGGAACGCTGCAGCCTGGAACTGCGGTTCGCCGACGACCCGGGCGGCCAGCCGATTTTCCCGCAGTTCGAAGTCCCGGCGCCGTTCACCACGGCGGATGAATACCTGCGGCACCTGTGCGACGAGGGGGCGGTAAGGCGATACGGGCACGTTTCGCAACGCATCACCGAGCGGATGGAGCATGAGCTTAGGGTAATCCGGGAACTGCATTTCTCCCCGTATTTCCTCATCCTCTGGGACATCATCCGGTTCTCGCGTTCGGAGGGCATCATGGTGGGCCCGGGACGGGGCTCCTCCGCGGGGAGCCTCGTGGCGTTCCTGCTCGGCATCACCGGCGTGGACCCCCTGAAGTACAACCTTTTCTTTGAGCGGTTCCTTAACGCGGGCCGCCATGAGCCGCCCGACATTGACGTGGATTTCCGCGACGACCGGCGGGGGGAAGTCGTGGAATACGTGAAGAAGAAGTACGGGGCGGAAAATGTCGCGCAAATCGGCACCCTGTCCCGCATGCACGCCCGGGCGGCGGTCCGGGACGTCGGGCGGGCGATGGGTTTCACCTACGGCGAGGTTGACCGCATCGCCAAGCTGGTCCCGAACGTGCCGGGCGTTGACCTCGACAAGGCCAAGGAATCGGCCGAGTTCCGCTCCGTCCTGGCCGAGAAGGAGGGGTATCAGAAGCTTTATTCAATAGCCCGTTCCGTCGAGGGGCTGGCGCGCCACGCCTCCACCCATGCCGCCGGGGTGGTCATCGTCCCGGGGGGCCTGCGCAGCCACGTTCCGCTGCTCCGCATTTCGGACGGCGTCTTCGTCACGCAGTATGACATGAACGACCTCAAGAACCTCGGGTTGGTCAAGATGGACCTCCTGGGGCTGGCCACCCTGACAGTCCTCGACGAGTGCCGGATCCTGGTAAAGCAGACCCGCGGGGTAGAGGTGGACTACCTCGGCCTTTCACTCGATGACAAGGCCGCTTTCGCGCTGTTTTCCGAGGGAAAGACCGACGGGATATTCCAGTTCGAAAGCCACGGGATGAAGGACAACCTGCGGAAGCTGAAGCCCGACCGGCTGGAGAACCTTATCGCCATGAACGCGCTCTACCGGCCGGGCCCCATGGACCAGATTGAGCTGTATATCAGGCGCCACCGCGGCGAGAAATTCGTCTACGACCCGCCGGAACTCGAGCCCATCCTCAAGGGCACCTACGGAATCATCGTCTACCAGGAGCAGGTCCAGCAAGTCGCCCACGTAATCGGCGGGTTTTCCATGGAGAAAGCCGACGATTTCCGGCGGTCCATGGGCAAGAAGATAGCCGAAATAATGGAGGAACAGCGCACCCCCTTCGTCAAGGGCGCCGAGAAGAACGGCATTCCCACGGAGAAGGCCGCGGAAATATTTGAGTTCCTCGAGAAGTTCGCCGGATACGGGTTCAACCGCTCGCACTCTACCGCCTACGCCCTGCTGGCCTATTGGACCGCCTACATGAAGGCCCATTACCCCGTCGAGTTCATGGCGGCGCTCCTGACCAGCGAGATGGGGAGCCAGGACAAGGTGGCGGAATACGTGAGCGAATGCCGGAAGATGGGCGTGAAGATCCTGCCCCCCGACATCAGCAAGAGCATGGCCTCCTTCTCCGTGGAGGGCACGCCGGGGAAGGGGAACGGCTCGGGCCAGGCCGTCCGGTTCGGGCTGGCCGCGGTCAAGAACGTCGGCGAGTCCGCCGTCGGCGCCATCGTGAAGGCCCGCGAATCGGGGGGGCCGTTCAAGTCGCTGGACGATTTCTGCGAGCGGGTGGAGACCGCGTCGGCGAACAAGAAGGTCATGGAGAGCCTCATCAAGTGCGGGGCGTTTGACGGGGCGGGCGGAAAGCGGGAGCAGCTGCTGACCATCCTTGACACGGCAATAGCTCGGGGTTCGCGCCGACAGGACGAAAGGAAGCGCGGCCAGTCCGACCTTTTCGGCGAGGCGGAGAAGGCCTTCACGGAACCCCTGCCCGACGTGGAAGAGACCCCGGAGCGGACCCGGCTCTCCTATGAAAAGGAGCTGCTCGGTTGCTACATATCCGGACATCCGCTGGCCGAGTTCGAGGAGGAGGCGAGGGAATTCGCCTCCCATACGCTCCAGCCGGAGACCGTGGGCGCGCTGCCGCACCAGGCGCCGCTCCGGGTCGCCGGCGTGGTGACTTCCGTGAGGATGTCGGTGACCAGGGAGAAGAAGCCGTTTGCGCGCTTCCAGGTGGAGGACCTGGAGGGGTCAATCGACTGCGTGGCCTGGCCGGAGGCCTACACCAAGTGCGGCTCGTGCCTGACTGTGGGGACGCTCATCCTCGTGTCCGGCGCGCTGGAGCGTCCGAGCGAGGGACGGCCGACCATGGTGGCGCGGGACATGATGCGGCTGGAGGAGGCGCCAGCGCGGATGACGCGGACGGTCCATCTCCTCGTCGGCGCCGTCGGGGCGGACGAAGCCATGCTCAGGTCGGTCCAGAAAGTGGCGTCGATGTCCCCGGGGGAGGCGGCGCTGGTCATCCACCTGGCCTCGCTGCACCACGGGGAGGTCCTGCTCGAAGCGCATCCCTCTATGAACATCAAGCCGACCCGTGAGCTGGTGGCGCAGCTGCGGGCGCTGCTGGGCGAGGACAACGTGAGACTGTCCACCGCCCGCGGGTTCGAATTGGATCCGCCCAACCCTTCGACTCGCCCCCGAAGCGTGGGCTCGCTCAGGGCAACATAGTTTTACCCGGTATCCTACCCAGGCAGGGAAAAGGTGCGGGCGGCCGGAAGGATTGGGGGGCAATAAACCGGGGCTTCCGCCCCGGACCTAGGATTCCCTCGGTTTCACCCTCTTTTCAATCGGGATGTAGGGAAGCGACTTGATGGCGTTCCCCGGTCCGATGTAATGCGCGAGGGGCCGGTACAGCGCCGGTTTCGGCTGGGCTTCGGCAAACCTTTCCTCGATTATGTGGGCGGCCCAGCCCGCAATCCGGGACATCGTGAATACGGGAGTGTGCAGGTCTTCCGGTATTCCCATGGCGGTGTTCACGACGGCGGTGTAGAAGTCCACGTTGGGATAAATGCCGTGCTTGCCGCGTTTCAGCAGTTCGCGGGAAGCGGCCTTTTCCAGCGCGTTCGAGAGCTCGAACCACTTGCCGTCGCCGGCGAGATGGGCGAGCTTGGCCGACATTTCCTTGAGGATGAGCGCCCGCGGGTCGTGGGTCCTGTAGACCGCGTGCCCCATGCCCATGATGCGCTCCCCGGCGTCGAGCCTGGAGCGGATGTATTCGTCGGCCCGGTCGGCCGTTCCGACCTCCTTGAGCATTTTCATGACCTCGTTGCTGGCGCCGCCGTGGAGGGCGCCCGAAAGGGCTCCCATGCCTGCGGCGATGCACGAATACATGTGGGCGCGGGTCGAGGCCACCACCCGGCAGGTGAAGGTGGAGGCGTTGAACTGGTGTTCTGCCTGGAGAATGAGGTTGACGTCGAACGCGCGGGCGACCTCCGGGTCGGGCACGCGGCCGGTAAGCATATAAAGGAAGTTGGCCGCGTGGGAAAGGTCTTCCCGCGGCGGTATGGCCTCGTTTCCTTCGCGGCGCCGGGCCCAGGAGGCCACCACCGTGGCGGCCTTGGCAATCAGCCGGATGGCCTTGCGCACGGAGGCGTCCCGGGTGGTGTCGGCCGCCTCCTGGTCGAAGCCGGCCAGTATGGGTACGGCGCTCTGCAGGACGTCCATCGGGAGCGTGCTCGGGGGAAGCTTCTTGGCCGCCTCGTGGATGGCCTGGGGAAGCCAGCGTTCCCGGGCGAGCTGTTCCTTGAAGAGGGCCAGCTCGTCGGCGAGCGGGAGCCGCCCGTTGAGGAGGAGGAAGGCCGTTTCCTCGAAGGTGGAGTGTTCCGCCAGCGTTTCTATGGAGTAGCCCCGGTAGATCAGCTTTCCATGCGTGCCGTCGATGTGGCAGATGAGGGTGTCGGCGACGTAGACCTGCCGCAACCCGACGTTTTTTATCATCGGGAAGCCGGAAACAACCGAGGCTATCGCCGTCGGTTTTTCCTCGCGCCGGGTGGCCCGGGGTGAAATGATACGTCCTTTCTTCTTTCCTGCCATAGGGTAATTGCCTCCTCCGCGCCTTTGCGGGGGGGCGCCTAAAGGCTAGCGCAAAGGTGTCCCAAATTCAACAAGGAAAGAGGGCGTAGCCGGGCCCTCAGCTTCGCAGTGCCTTCCTTATGAAGTCCCGGTCTTCCTTCGTGAACGGGTGCCCGTCGGAGGCGGAAGCGTTGATTTCGACCTGGCGGGGATTCTTGAACCCCGGGATGACGACCGCGAGCGGAGAGCGCGCCAGCGCGTATTTCAGCGCGGCCTTGACGAGGTCCGGAACGGAGGAGCCGTAGCGCGCCTTCACGGGCTTGAGCTTCTCCCGGAGTTTCAGGAGTTCCTCGCGGGTGAAACCCGTGTTGGAGGCGCGGATGTCGCCCTCGCCGAATTTCGGCGGGTTGTCCGGGTCGTATTTGTCCAGCAGGAGTCCCTGCGCCAGCGGCCCGAACAGGACCATGCCGATGCCCTGCTTTTCGGCCCAGGCGAAGATGTCCGAGCCCGGCTCATCGTACTGCGGCTCCAACGCGCTGTATTGCAGCTGGATGACGTCGGGTCGGGAAACCGGGCAGACCCGGAGGAATTCTCCGTAATCGTAGGCTGACTGGCCTACCGCGCGCACCTTTCCGTCCTTCTTCGCCCGGTGGACCTCCTCCGCAGCCCCCGCGAGGTACTCGTCGTTGTCGCCGAAGTAGGCGTTGTGGAGGTAATAAATGTCGATGTAATCCGTCCCAAGGTTGGCCAGCGACTGCGCAATCTGGCCGCGGACGTGGATGGGGTGGAACGGGTGGGGTGCGGTCCCCTTGAACCAGCCGACCTTGGAGGCGATGACGACCTTGTCGCGGGGGACCGTCTTCAGGAATTGCCCTACCAGGACCTCCGAGTGGCCGTCGCCGTAGACGTCGGCGGAATCGAAGTGGTTGATGCCCAGCTCGAAGGCCTTCTTCAGCCCTGCCAGCGACTGCGCATCGTCCGCGCCCGACCATCCGACCGGCTCGCCGTTCCGCCACGACGGCCCCCCGATAGCCCAGCATCCGAGGGATATTTCGCTGGCCTTGATGCCCGACTTTCCCAGGGTCCGATAGTTCATGGTGAGAAGAGAATAGGGTATAGGCCGGGGTTAATGCAAACTTTTGGTTCGACGGGCGTCCTTACCCGGGGGAATCTTCCCTCCTCTCCCTAACCCTCCCCTCCCGCGATTGCGGGAGGGGAGGGAAGGGTGGGGAGGGTGGATGAAGATGGACCGGATTTTCAACCGGTCATTTAAAGGGCGGCAAAGGGTCATTTCCCTTGAGGGAATTAATGCGCAGGTCATAAATATGGAAGGACCAGCCGGGCCGGGCGAGTGGCTCCATGTTCCTGCACCAGTCAAACCGGCTGAGGTCGTGCGAGAGGGTTCCGTCAATCGCGCTGACGGACACGGCGACGATGGCTGGCCGGAATCCCGGGCTGCCTGGGTCGCGGAAGGGGACCGCGGGGACGCCCCACCAGGCGGGGTCGGAGTTGCCGAAGTATTCCATCGGGAGCTCCTTGACGCCGTTTTCCCTGCACCATTCCGCAAGCGCGGGCAGGTCCTGTCCCCAGTCAAGGTTGGAGTCGGCCAGGAGCCGCCACCCGCCGCCCGGCCCCCCCGCGAGTTCGTTGAAGTGGGCCAGGAAGTGCGGGGCGCACCGCGCCGTGCCCGCCGCGCACCACAGCAGGGCGAGGCCGGCCAGGGAAGCCCGAACCTTCGGCCAAGCCAGCCCCTTCCCGGCCAGCCCGGCGGCCAGCACGGCGAGCAGGGGGAGCGCGATGTGGACATGGCGGAGGCCGGCGTGCATCCGCGACATAGCGGCGGTCGCCAGCACGAAGGCGAGGCAGAGGGCCGGCAGGAGCGCCGGGGCCAGCGCCGCCTTCCGGGGCCCAAGGAAACGGAAGGCGAGCGCTACGGCGGCGGCGGCCAGGAGCCCCAGCGGGGCCTTGAGCGCAATGGCCATGGGGAAATAGCCGGGCAGGCGGCCTCCGTGCAGCGAGCCTAGGAAGAACACCGGGTTGTCGACGTTAACCCAGGAGAATACCCGGGAGATTCCGGCGATGAAATCCCCGGCCGGCGCCCCCGCCAGTCCCAGGGGGAGCCAGGAAAGAGGTCCGGCACCGCCGAAGCCGGGGTCCCAGAAGCGGAAATGGACGGCGAAGGCCGCCCAGATGACCGCTAGTGCCGTCACCACCGTCTTTACCACGGCTTGGAGTGGTGGCGGGTCGGCGCGGTGTTTCCGGGGCAGCGCCAGTGCGGCGGCCGTGCAGGCCAGGGCGAGGGCGGGGACGTAGCCAACCGCCGAGTATTTCGTGGAGAGCGCGAGCCCCGCCCACAGTCCCACGCTCACGAAGGCCCAGCGCCCGCCGGCCCCCGCCAGGAGCCTCCAGAGGGCGCGCGCGAAAAGGACGAGGAAAAGGGAAAGCAGGACGTCCGCCGTGGCCAGGCTTCCGTGCGCGAGGGTGTTCGGCTCCAGCGCGAGGAACCACGCCGCGAGCGCGCCCGCCGCCGGACCGGCGAGCTCGAAGGCCCACCAGGCGGCAGCAAAAGTCAGCGCAAGCCCGAAGGCGATGGCCGCCATCCGGCAGTACATAAGAATGCGCACGGCCCGGTCCCGGTTCAGCTGGTAGAGCGTCCAGGCACCCATGTAATCGCGGGCCTTCGGCTCGGCGCGGGCTCCCGCGAGCAGCGCCATCGTCCCGTATATCCTTTTGGCCAACGGTGGCTGGTCGATGAGGACGGCGTCCCGGCCCGTGGTGCAGAGGGTGAGCCCCGCCGAGACGAAGAACGGCTCGTCGAACGCGGAGCTGTGCGAAACGGCGAACCAGGCCTGCAGGAGGAATTGGACGGCCAGCGCCCCGGCGAGCAACCAGCGAAACGCCTTCATTTCCCTGGTCATGCGGCTAGAAGAGCTTCTTGAGCCATTTAAGGGGAAGCTTGTAGGGCGGGTACCGGAACTTGAAGTCGGGTCGGAAGGGGCGGAACAGGACGGAGCGCGACTGGGAAAAAGCGTCGAATCCCGCCCGGCCGTGGTAGCGGCCGAACCCGCTGGACCCCGAGCCGCCGAAGGGGAGGCGCGGGTTTGCCATGTGGATTATCGCATCGTTCATGACGGCGCCGCCAGAGCGTATTTCCCGCAGCACCTTCCGCTTTTTCCCCCCGCTTGACGAGAAGAAATAGAGGGTGAGCGGCCGGGGCATCGAGTTCACGAAAGCCACCGCCTCATCCAGGTTTCGGAATGGGATGACCGGCAGGAGCGGCCCGAAAATCTCGTCGCGCATGAGCGCCCCGTCACGTGGGACGCCGTCCAGCACGGTGGGGGCGATGTAGCGTAGGGCCTCCCTGGTTTCCCCGCCTACGACGGCATGCCCTTCCCTCATCAGCGCGGAGAGCCGGGCGAAGTGGCGGGCGTTCACGATACGGGCGTAATCGGGGCTGGAAGAAGGGTCGCTCCCGAAGAATGACGTTACTTCCTCACGCAGGGAAGCGACGAACCTGTCCTTTACGCCATCGGCGACCAGCGCGTAATCCGGGGCGACGCATGTCTGGCCCGCGTTGTAAAACTTCCCCCAGGCGACCCGTCGGGCCGCGACCCCGATGTCCGCATCCTCGTCAACGATTACGGGGCACTTGCCGCCCAGCTCCAGCGTTAGCGGCGTAAGGTTCTTCGCGGCGGCCGCCATGACGAGCCTGCCGACGGAAGTGCTCCCGGAAAAGAAGATGTAATCCCATTTCTCGCGCATCAGGGCGGAAGCGGTTTCGGCGTCTCCTTCGACGACGGCGACGTGGCCGGGGTCGAACGTCCGGGCCACGAGGGATGCAAGGATACGGGCCGTGGCCGGAGCAAGCTCGGAGGACTTGATGACCGCGCAGTTTCCGGCGGCCAGCGCCGAGGCGAGCGGCATCAGCGTCAGGTGGACCGGGTAGTTCCAGGGGGCAAGGATGGCGCAAACGCCGTAGGGCTCCGGCCGGACGACGCTCCGTCCGGGAAACATGAGCAGGGGGGTGGGGACGCGCCGCGGCTTCGCCCAGGAGGAAAGCTTCCGTGAAGCGAAAGATATTTCCCTGAGCACGGGGCCGATTTCGGACCCCCAGGACTCGAACGCGGGCTTCCCCAGGTCGGATTTCAGGGCCTCCAGGATTTCGCCCTCGGCCGCGAGGATTCCCGCCCCCAGTTTCCTGAGCGAGTCGCGCCGGAAACCGGTGTCCAGCGTCCGGTGCGTTGCGAAGAACCGGCGTTGGGCCGCAATGAGGTCGGGAACGGGATTCATGCCGCCATCATAACCCGGAACGGAACATGGGGGGTCGCGGGAATGTAGAATTGAACCATGCTTGGGGAACTGGCGGCGGCGGGCTGGGGCGGAGCCCGATTGTGAGGAGGGATTGGAAATCCTGGTGGGCTGCCGCAATCCTTCTCGCGGGGGCGGGCTGGATAATAAAGGGACTGGGGACGGCTGACGCGAAAGTCCTGGGTGAGCTGGTTCGGGCGGCCTGGCCGCCGGGATGGGCCGTGTTCGGCAACATGTCCAGCGCCTTCCTGTCCCTGCTGCTGGGCGCGTTCCTGCTGGTGCTATTCGACGCCTGTGGAACACTGGTGCTCTCGTGGATTACCGGTGGCCGTCCCCGCGGCGCCGTCCGGGCATCGGCGGTTTTTGCGGGATACGCCGCTTTTTCGACCTTCCTGCTTGGCGCGGCGGCTAACGGCCTGTGGTACCGTTCCTTCCTTGCGGCGGTTCCCCTCCTGCTCGCCGCGGCACTGGCGAGGGAAATGGCGGACACGGTGCGCGGCGTGGCGCAGGCGGCGGCGCGGACCCTGCAGAACTTGTCGGGGACGGAGCGCCTGGAGTGGTTCCTGGCAGGCGGATTCCTGGGCATGCTGGTCGTCCTGCCTGAACTGCAGATAGACTGCCTGGAATACCACCTTTCCTTCCCCCAGCAACTGCTGATGCTGCACAAGCTGATTGGCCGGCACCTGTTCGTCGACTGGACCATGCCATTGGGCGCGGACCTTCCGAACGTTTTCGGGGTCATGTGCGGACTGGACACCGCGGTCAAGTTTACCCGGCCCGCGCTGATGACGTTGGGGGCGCTGGCCCTCCTGGGGTCCCTGCGCTCCGCACTCCCATCCGGCCGCGCGGCGCCGGTCATCCTGCTCGCGCTCGCGGTCTCGTCGGCGCGGAATTGCGCCGTAATGGCCAAGAACGACGGCGTAATCCTGGGGGTGACGCTGGCATTGCTGGCCGTGATGCTCGATAGCGGGGTTTTTTCCGGGCGGGCCCCCGCAAGGAGGCTCATCCTGGTCGGCGGATTGCTCGCCGGTTTCCTGCTCGCGTGCAAATTCGTGTCCTACCCGGTGGTCGCCGTGCTCGGATTGGCGGTGCTCCTCCGGGCGCCCTGGCGGCTGGCCGTCGCAGCCGCCGGCGTGCTGGTCGTGTTCCTGCCATGGATGGTGCGGTCGTGGCTTTATATGAACGACCCGCTTTATCCGGCCGGCGCCATCTACCTTCCGTTTCTTTTCGGGGACCCGAATACGGTGGCCTCCGTTCGGGAATCCTTCATCATGTTTTCTGGCGAGAAGAGGCCGCGGCTTAACATTCCGTCAGATATGGCGCTCGCGTTGGCGCGGAATTCCTTCATCCTGTTCGCGGCGCTTCCCCTGCTGTCCTGGCGGCCCGGCGAGGGTCCGGGTTCCCTCCGCGGGGGAATGGGGAAGATGCTTTTGTGGGCGCTGGCCGGGCTGTTGGCCCTTTTGTTCTCTGTCAGGGCCGGCGTGGATTACGTCGAGAGGTTTGCGTATCCGCTGTTCGCCGCCGGCAACCTCGTGGGAGGCTGCCTGCTCCTGGGAGAACCGAAGCGCGGAAGCGTGATGTGGGCGGCGCGGCTGGCCGTGGTGGCATGCGCGATTCGCCTCCTGGTGGACCATATGTCGTATTTCCCGGGTGTTTATCCAACCCCGTTCCTCACCGGCGGCCAGTCGGCGGCGGAATACCGCACCAGGGGCCTCTATGGCTACGGGGGGATACTGCCGGCCCTTTGCCGCGAGGACGCCCGCTTCCCAACGCGGGGCAGCCTGCTTTTCATCGGGAACAGGTATTCCTGGGATGCGCCCGGCCGGATTATTGGCGTAGAATTCGAGCCGTCCTTCATTTGGAAGGCCGCCAACGAATCCCCTTCACCGGAGAGGATGGCGGTCCGGTTCCGGCAGGCCAATGTGCGGTTCATAATTTATAACCCCTCTTGGGCGCATTGGAGTGCGGGAGCCTGTTACCCCGAATCGTGGGATTTGCGGATGGCAAAAACATACCTGGAATTCGCCCGCCGACACATGGTTTCCTGCGGATGGTCGGGGCATGATGACCCGCTGGTTGGCTGTTGCTGGTTGTTCCGGATTGACCAGCGCGCCCATCCGCCTTCCCCCCGTGTCCTGTTCCTGCCCGGCGCGGAACGCACCTTCTGCCGTCCGGTTGCTGATGCCCAGGCCAACTTCCTGTTATTGGCCATAAACGGTTACATCTCGTTCGTGCATGAACTGCCCGGACTGCAGCAGGTGAAAGCGATGCTGGGGACCGTGCTCGTAATGGCAGACCGGCCGGATTTGGCTTATCCCTTGCTGCGTGAAACCGTGGATGCGGGTCTGGTTTATGACGACAATGTGATTTGTCTTGCGATTGCCTCCGGCCGGTTGGGCAGGAAGGCGGAGGCCGCCCGCGAACTGAAGTACGCTGAGGAAGTCTATCCCCTCTGGACCGGCAAGCTGAAATTCGCGCGGTTGGTGGCGGGCCTGGCCACTGGAAAGGGCGCGGACCGCCCCCCGGCCCGTGGCTTGCCGGGTCCTGGCGGGCGCCCTTGAAGGTGAACTGGCGTCCCTGGGGTGCCGCCGCGGTCCTGCTCGCGGGGGCCTGGTGGAGCCTCCGGGGCGTTCCGGTGGCGGACTGGCGGGCGCTTTCCGGTCTTGTTCCGGCGGGCCTCGTTCCGGGACCGCATCTCCTTTCCAACCTGGGCTGGGCGCTTTCCTCGGCGGCTCTGGCCGCGCTTCTCCTCCTCCTCTATGACTCCGCGGGGGTCCGGCTGTCCGCCTTCGTGCTGGGGCGCCGACCTTGCGGGCCGCTCCGTTTCGCGGCGGTGTTCGCCGGGTACGGCGCTTCCTCGGTCGCGACGCTCGGCGGCGCGGCGGCCGGGCTCTGGTATCCGTCCGCTCTGACGGCCGGTCTCCTGCTCCTCGCCTGCCTCGGGTTCCCGGAATTCCCCCGGGTGGTGGGGGAGTGGACGGGGGGAATCCGCGCCGCGTGGAGGGACTCCTCCGTTCCCGCCCGGGCGGCGGGAATACTGCTGGCCGCGTGGTGGGCCCTCCTGCTCGTCCCGCCGGAGCTGGGCATCGACTGCCTGGAATACCACCTTACCTGTCCCCAGCAGATGCTCGTCACGCACCGGCTGATTGGCCGGGACGTCTACCTCGGCTGCCCGCTGCCTATCGCGGCCGATTTCCCCAACGTGTTCCCGGTCCTGTTCCGCCTTGACGCGGCGGCCAAGATGCTCCGTCCTGTGCTGGCCGGGCTGGGCGCGCTGGCCCTCCTGCGTTCACTTCGGCTTCCGCTTTCCCGGGCCTGGGAACCCGCGGTCGTATGCCTTGCCCTCCTCGTGCCGGCGGCGCGCAACTACTCCGCCTTCGCCAAGAGCGACGGCATAATCGCCGGGGCGGTCCTGGCGTTTTCGGCCGCGCTCCTGGAAAGCGGCGCGTTCGCGGGAAGCGCGCGCTCCCTCCGGGCCCTGCTGGTGGCGGCGCTCCTGGCGGGTTTTGCCGCATCGTCGAAATACGTGACTGCGCCCCTCCTGGCGGTGATTATGCTGGGCGCCCTGGCCTGTTTGCGGCACAGGGAAAGGGGGAAGGCGGCGGCCGTCCTGCTGGCGGGGGGGCTGGTCCCCCTCCTGCCCTGGATGGGGCGCTCCCTGTTTTTCTTTGCCGATCCGCTTTACCCGGCAGGCTCGGTCTGGATGCCCAGCCTGTTCGGGGAGCCGGCCTGGAATAAGTTCACGAAGTCGGCCTACGAAATGTTCGTCCGGGAGTCGCGGCCCCGGGCGGCGTTCCTGGGGGAGACGCTGTCGTTCGCGCTCCGGAACGGCTTCCCGCTGCTGGCGGGGGCGCTGTTCCTGCGGGGGAGGGCCGTGCCGGGCACCCGGGCCCTTGGGCTGGCGTCGCTGGCGGGGCTGGCGGCCACCGTCCTCGCCATACGCGGCGGCGCCGATTTCGTTGAGCGTTACACGTATCCCGTCTACATCGGCTGGTGCGCGGTGGGCGTTGCGGCGTTCACATCGGCGGTCCGGAAGCCGCTGACCGTTCCGGTCCTGGGCGTCACGGCCGGGGTGTTCATGCTGGCGATGACCGGCGCGCACCTCGCCTCCTTCCCGGGCGTCACCCCGGCGGATTTCATCGCGGGCAGGCTCTCCCGCGGGGAATTCCGGTCCAGGGGCACCTACGCCTACGGCGCGGTCCTGCCGGACATCCGCAAGGCGTGCGCTTCCGTTTCCCGGCCTTCTTCCCTGGTCACGCTGGGCAACCGCCTCATGTGGGACATCCCGGTCCGGGTCATCGGCGAGGGATTCGAGCCTCCTTTTATATGGAAGGCCGTGAGGGAGTCGGACTCCCGGGAGCGGCTGGGAATAAAGTTCAGGCAGGGGGGGGTGCGCTGGCTCCTCTACAACAACCCCCTGGAGGGCTGGTACCGTTTCACCTACACGCCGTGGGAATGGGACCACCGCATGCTCAGGCTCTACCTGGAATTCGCCCGCCGGAGGCTCCTGTTGCTGGCCTCGTCGGGCCGGTGTGACCCGGTTTACGGCGACAACTGGCTGTACGTGGTGGCGGAGAAGGACGGCCCGCCGGCGCGCCGCATCCTCTTCCTGCCCGGGGCCGAGCGCGCCCTCTCCTTCGCCTCGCTCGCGCGGGTCGCGGGGGCCAACGCCGAGGCGGTCGCCCGTTTCCGGGCGGCGCACCGGGAGCTTCCCGAGGTGGCGTGGATTGACGCCCTTCTCGCCGAGGCGCTCACGGCCGTTGGCGGGTGGCCGGAGGCCCGTGCGCTCGCGGGCGGGGCGGTACGGGAGGGGCTGCGCGATGAAACGTGCCTGCTGACCTGGGCGAGGGCGGCGGCGCGGACCGGGCGGAAGGGGGAGGCGCGCGAGGCGCTGGAAATGGCTGCGCAGGCCTATCCGCTCCTGCCGGAGCGCGTGTCCGCGGCCCGCCTGGATTGCGGACTCTAGAGGCCATTTCAAAACCCGATTTCCTTGGGTGGCGACCGGGCCTTCCGCGGACCGTTCGGCGCCGGTACCCATAGTGCGCCTCACTGCGAGCCGGCCTCGCCATCATTCGAGGCGTCCTCCGTCGCGGCCGGCAGGAGCCGGCGCGAGGACGAACGCGGGGCCCGAAGAGGGCCGCTTCCGGCGCTGTCGGCGCAAGGCCGCCTGCGCGCCTTTAGCGGCCAGGCCCCGCGGCGACTACGGACCGGCCGGCTCAGCTCCGCTCCAGGCCCGGCACGCCCCCCTTTTTAAGGTTTTGAAATGACTTCTAGGGAGATGCTGTTCCCGGGAAAGCCGCGGCCGGGAGTGTTCTATGATATGAACATTCTGAAAAGCACAATGAAATCAAAGAAACCGCATAAACCTGCCGGGCGGTCCCGCCGCCGGAGGGGATTGTGAAGGGTCCGAAGGGAGCGAAGGCCGCTTCCGGTGCACGCGCCGCGGTTCCGCCGGGCGACGGGTTGTTGAAAGGGGTCCCGGCGGCCGTCTGGGCCGTCCTCATTCTGGCGGCCGCCGGAGTAAAGGGAACCATGGATTTCACCGGCGCCGAAAGGGAGTCGCTGGTGGGCTTCCTGCCGTCTTTCTGGCCGCTGGGCATCAGCCTTGCCCCCAATCTTCTTTATGTTTTCCTTTCGGCGGCCCTGGCTTTCTTCCTGCTGCTCCTCTATGACTCCGTCGGCTTGCGGCTGATCGTGTTGCTGACCGGGAGCCGGCCCCGCGGGGTGATGCGGATGGTCGCGGCGTTTGCCGGGTATTCCGTGTTTGCGGTTGCCCTGCTGGGCGCGGCCCTGACCGGGTTGTGGTTCACGACGCTCCTGTCGGCCGCGCTGGTGCTGGCCGCCGCGGCCTGCCTTCCGGATTTTATCAGGACCGTGAAGGAGGCCTCGGCGCGGGTGGCGGGATTCGGCCGTTCCCTGGGCCCGGCCGGCAAGGTGGGCTGGATCCTGGTGGCGGCGGCGACGGCCTGCATCGTGGGGGTGCCGGAGGCCGCGGTGGACTCCATGGAATACCACCTGTCATTCCCCCAGCAGGTGCTTTTCATGCACAAGCTTTGGGGGTCGGGCCTCTACATCGGCGCGGACATGCCCATCGCGGTTGACTTTCCGAACGCGTTCCCCGTGATGCTGGGGCTGGATATGGCGGCGAAGGCGTTGCGTCCGGCGATGGCGATCCTGGGGGCGCTGGCTTTCCTGCGTTCGCTCCGGCTGGGGCTCGGGGCGTCCGGGCAGGCCGAGTTCGTGCTGGTGGCGCTGCTGGTGCCGATGGCCCGCAACTTCATCGTGTTCTCGAAGAGCGACGGCATACTGATGGGGGCGGTTTCCGGGCTGGTGGCGGTCCTGCTGGAGGGCGGCATATACGCCCATCGAGCCGGGGGAAGCGCGGGCGGCGCCGCGGCGGGACGGGGGGCGGTGCGCCCGGTCCAGCCGGGCAAGTCCGCCGTTCCGCCCCCGCCGGAACGGGCGGCCTTCCTGGTCGCCGGCGTGCTGACGGGATTCCTGGCCTCGGGCAAGTACGTGGTATGGCCGCTTTTGGCGGCATTGTGGCTGGCGGGGCTGCTCCGGCTGCCCTATCGGGGCGCCTTCCGGTCCTTTCTGGCCGCCGGCGCGGTGGCCGTGCTTCCGCTGCTCCCCTGGCTGGGCCGCGCGTATATTTTCCACGCCGACCCGTTCTATCCGGCGGGAACGGTTTACCTGCCTTCCCTCTTCGGCGTTCCGGAAAACGCCGCAGTCGTGGGTGAAACGTATCAGTTCTGGCTGGGCGTGCAGCGTCCGTGGGAGAATTCGCTCAGGGATTTCGGGCTCCTTTTCCTCCGGAACGGGGCCATCCTGGGGGCCGCCCTCCCGCTCATCATCGCCGGAGGCAGGCCCGGCATTTTCCCGTTTCTGACGGGGTCGGCGGTGGGACTGGCCGGGATGAACTTCGCCCTCCTGAGCGGAATCGACTTCGTCGAGCGCTATGCCTACCCGGTCTTCATGATGTGGAACCTGATGGGCTCGGCCCTGCTGGTGTCGACGTTCCGCCCAGGCTCGGCCGCATCGAAGGTCCCGGTCCTCTGGGTGGTCAGGGTGGTCATGGTCATCTTCGGCTTCCGCCTTGTGGCGGGCCACCAGATGAATTTCCCCGGAATCCAACCCGGCGAGTTCTATTCCGGCCGGCTGTCCGTGCGGGAGTTCAGGCTGAAATCGCTCTACACCTACGGATTGATACTGCCGGACCTCTGGGTGGCGGACGCGCTTTATCCCACGCGCGGCTCGATGGTCACGGTGGGGAACCGTTTCATATGGGACATCCCGAGCCGCGCCATCGGCGAGACCTTCGAGCCGGATTTCATCTGGGAAGCGGTCAACACCAGCTACACGGTGGAACAGCTGGCGGCGAAGTTCAAGAAGGGCAACGTCCGCTGGATACTCTACAACGCGCACAAGGCGCATTGGGACGCGGGCAGTTGCACGCCCAAGCCGTGGGACGAGCGGATGGTCCGGCTCTACATCGATTTCGCGGTGCGGTATTTCACCCTGACGACCTGGTCCGGCCGCGAGGACAGCTGGTTCGGCAGCTGCTGGCTCTACAACGTTGCCCGGAGTCCGCACCCCCCGTCGTCCAGGGTGCTCTTCCTTCCGGGGGCCGACCGCCTGTTTTGCCGGCCGGTCCGGGAATACCAGCTCAGCAATTACCCCCTTTCCGTGGCGGAATTCATGGCCCTCCAGAAGAAGTTCCCGGAACTGGTCAAGATCGGCGCCCTGATGGGGCCGGCCCTCCTGTATACCTCCCAGTTCAAGATGGCCTATCCGGTGCTCAAGGAAACGATAAAGGACGGGATGGTCTTCAACAACAACCTGCTTTTCTTCGTTGGGATAGCGCTCCAGTTGGGGAAGTTTGAGGAGGCGGATGAAGTAATGGCCAAGGCCGAGAAGGTATATGCCCTCCAGCCCGATTTGCTGAAGGGAACCCGGCGGATTTACGCGGAGGTGCAGGCCCAGAGGCAGGCGCAGATCAAGGCGAAGGCGCAGGCGAAAGGAAGGAAGTGAGATGGGGCGGTTCGCCCGCTGGTGGCCCCCGGCGGCACTAGCGGCCGGGGCAGTCTGGGAGTGGAGAAGGTTTTCGCCGGGGGAGTGGAACGCCCTGGCGGCGCAGGCCCACAACCTCCTCCCCCTCGGGCCGCATATCGCGGCAAACTGGGGAATCGGCGCGCTTTCCGGTGCCATAGCCCTGCTCTTTCTTGCACTGTGCGACGCGGCGGGGGTGCGGGTCCTCCGCCTCCTTTCGGGGAGGCGGCCCCGCGGGGCGGTCCGGCTCGTCGCGCTCCTGCTTGGCTATGCAATCCTGTCCACGGCCCTGTTGGGTACGGCAGCGCTGGGATTATGGCAGGGGGTGGCGCTCTGGGGGGCACTCGCCGTTTTCGCCGCATACGCCGCGCCGGAACTGCCCGCCGCGGCGGGAGAGTGGGTGCGCGGCGCGAAGGACGCCTGGGATTCCTCGCCAGCGTGGGGCAGGGCGCTATGGATTGTTTCGGCGGTTTTCTGGCTCCCGCTCCTCCTGTCCCCGGAAACGAACGCGGATTGCCAGCAGTACCACCTGGGATTTCCCGCGCAGATGCTTCTAACCCACCGGCTCATCGGACGCGACATCTACATGCATTGGGCCTTTCCGCTCGTGGTCGAGCTGCCGAACGCCTACCCAATCATGCTGGGGCTGGACGCGGCGGCGCGGGCGATGCGCCCCGCGATGGCGCTGGTGGGTGGCCTCGCCCTCCTGCGGGGCGCCGGTTTTTGGCCAAGTGCGGCCGCGGCGGCGGGTTCCGCCTGGCTGGGCATCTGCGCCCCGGTGTTTGCCTATGTTCTCGGCTATGCGAAGAACGACGCCTTCGCCGCGGGGGCGTTCCTCGGACTGGCGGGCGTTCTCGCGGAATGCGGCGCGCTGGCCCGTGGGCCGTGCCGTTCCCCCTCCCTGCTGGTGGCCGGCCTGCTGGGAGGTCTTCTCCTGTCGGTGAAATACGTGCTCGTTGTCCCCGCCGCGGTTTTCCTGCTTGCGGCGCTTTTTTTCCGGCGGTTCAAGGAACGTCCCCGGACGCTTGGCATCCTGGCCGCGGGTGTGCTGCTGCCGCCCCTGCCCTGGCTTTTGAAATCCTGGTTCTACCTCGGTGACCCGGTTTATCCGCTTGGCGCCGTCTTCCTGCCGGCGTGCTTCGCCGACCCGGGGCTGGGGGGGGCGGAGCAAGTGCTGCTCGCCAATTTCGTGCAGGAAACGCGTCCGCGGGCGGACCTGCCCCATGCGGTGCTGACCCTCGCCGGGAGGAACTTCGCCGTGGTCGCCGCTGCCCTTCCGTGTCTTATGCTTTTCCGGACGCCCGGACTGGGGGCCATGCTGGCTTCCTCCGTGCTCGCGCTGGCGGGCCTGGCCCTGGGCATCCGCAGCGACCTGGGATTCGTGGAAAGGTTCGCCCTGCCGGTGTTCGCGATGTGGGGCACGCTGGGATTCGCCGCGCTGGCCCGCGGGTTCGCCCAGGACCGACTAGCCGCCGAAGCCCTTCGACTCCCGGCCATGGGGACATGGTGCGCGAAGCGCGAACGCTTTGCTCGGTCGCGGGCCACTGGGGTGGCCGCAGCCATGAGGCTGAGCAGGGCGGCGGCCAGGATGACCGCCTGGGCGGCAGCTTTGGCGCTGGCCGCCGCTTTCCACTTCCGGGTCATGGCGGCCCAGGGGTTCTTCTTTCCCGACGCCCCGGTGACGGGGTGGATGGCGGGCCGGGTATCCACGGAAGGGTTCCGGCTCCGCGCCCAGGAGGCCTGGGGGGCGGTACTGCCGGCCGTCAAGCGCGAGGTGGGCGCCCGGCCGGGCCGCGTCCTCGAGGTGGGGGAGAGCCGTACCTTCGGCGTTCCGGCGCGCGCCATCCCGGAGGGCTTCGAGGCGCCGTTCGTATGGAGGGCGGCGGCCGGGGCGGACTCGCCGGAACGCATATACATCAGGTTCCGCCAGGGGGGAATCCGCTGGCTTATCCATAACCACATGATTGCATCGTGGTACCGTTTCCAACCGTCCCCCTTTCCCTGGACGCCCGCCATGCTCCGCCGGTACGCGGAATTCGCCCGGACCCGGCTGAGGCTGGCCGCCTCCTCCGGCCGGTGCGATCCGGGGGTGGGGTGCGACTGGCTTTTCGAGGTTTTGCCGCGTTCCCGCCATCCTTCCCCCCGGCGCATACTCTTCCTGCCGGGAACGGAGCCGGCGTTCACCTTTGCCAGCCTGGCACGGCTTAACGGAGCCGTGGAGGAGGCCCGCCGGCGGTTCGCGCAACTGCGGTCCCAGCTTCCGGAGGTGGTATGGCTGGACGTCCTCCTTTCCGAAACCCTCCTGGCGGGGGGGCGTTATCCGGAGGCGCGGGAGCTGTCGGGGGGGGCGGTCCGGGCCGGGCTGGCGGATGACATGAGCCTGCTGACCTACGCCGTGGCGGCGGGGCGGACCGGCCGTCCGCGGGAGGCGGAGATGGCGCTGGAGCAGGCCGCCCGCGTATGCCCGCACATGCCCGAAAAGATCGCTGAGGCCCGTCGTGCCGCGGGCCGCTGAGAAAACACGGGACCATGCGTTGATTGCTGTGAAGTGCGCTTCCGCAAGGCGGAAGCGCTTGCCCCTCAAGCACTGCCGCACGGGATGGCACAGCCACTCCCGCGCGCGGCCTCGCTCTCGCTCGGCCGTGCGGTTACAATAAACTCCCATGACGGAGGGTGACATCCTCGGCATCCTGGCGGCCCTGGCACTGGGCGTGTTCCTCGGCTGGCTCCTCGACCGTTCCCGGTTCAATTTCGACAAGGTGTTCCGCTGGCCGTCCGCCAAGGGGAATCGCGAATGGATGTACGCCTGGTTGTTCGCGCTCTCCGTTGTCTGGCTGGCCATGGGAATCGCCTTCCTCAACCACTGGTGCGACGTCCAGAAGCTGCCCGACATCGGCCCCATCGCCTCGCTCCTCTCGGGATTCCTTTCGGGGGCCGCCATCGGCCTTCTGGGGCAGTGCCCGCTCACCATCGTTCTGGGCGCGGGGGCGATGAGTCTCTGGGCGCTCGCGGCGTTCGCTTCCTGGGCGGCCGGCCTGCTCGTGGGGCTGCACACCGTTCTGGCCATCCCCATCGTGGGCATTCAGGGGTGGCTCATCAATTACGGATGGCAGGGGGTCAGCGATTTCATCGGCATCCCCCGCTGGATTGTCCTGCTGGTGTTCGCGGTCGGCTTCATGGTGTGGATGATGCGCCTGCCCGTCTCCGTCCGGCCGAAGCAGATGGAGTGGCCGAAGCAGGGCGTGCTTTTCGGCGTGGCGGTTTCCATCGGGTGGCTGCTGGCGCTCAAGGGGGGGAACTTCGGCGGGCTCAACCTGGTCGAGGCGGTGGATGACGTGTGGGTTGGCCTGACCGGCGGAAAGTTGTGGCTCCGGCCGGCACTGCTGGTGTCCGTGGGGATGGCTGGTTGGGGTTTCGTCCGTTCCATCCGGATGGGGAAGGTCTTTGCGGACCCCCTCAAGGAGTGGAAGCCGGCGCTGGCACTGGCCGGCGCGGCCTTCCTCCTGGGGCTGGCGGGGGCGCTCGGGAAGGGATGCCCGCTGGCGCACGCCTTCTTCGGCACGGGCATACTGCATTTCGGCAGCCTCCTGTTCGTGGCGGGAATGTGGGGCGGTGGCGCGCTGATGGGAAGGCTGGGAAGGGCGAAGGGGGCGGCATGACCGCGGAATCGGGGAAGCTGGAACCGGCGGAGCTGGCGCGCAAGCTCTGGGCCAAGGACCCGGGGTTGTGGAGCACCGACGCCGGAACGCAGAAGGAAATCGCGGACCGGCTGGGCTGGCTCCGGGTGGCCGCGGCCATGGAGCCGCGCGCCGGCGACCTGATGGCCTTCGCGCGGCAGGCGGCGAAGGACGGGTTCACCCGCGCGCTCCTGCTGGGCATGGGCGGCTCGTCGCTGGCACCGCTGGTCTTCCAGTCGGTTGCCGGCTCAACGGGGGCGCTCGAAGTGGAGGTCGTGGACACGACCGACCCGGCGGGAATACGGGCCGCCGACGCGCGGGGCGACTACGCGAAGACCCTCTTCATCGTTTCCAGTAAGTCGGGCGGCACCATCGAGGTGGACTCCCTCCTGCGGCATTTCTGGAAGGAGGCGGGGGAGAAGGGCGACCGGTTTATCGCCATCACGGACCCCGGGACGGAGCTGGACAGGAAGGCGCGTGAAATGAAGTTCCGCCGCGCCTTCCTGAACTTTCCCGACATCGGCGGGCGCTACTCGGCGCTGTCATATTTCGGGCTGGTCCCCGCCGCGCTTTGCGGGGTGAACGTTCCCGAGCTTCTGGCGCGCGCGGTCCGCATGATGCGCGCCTGCGACGTGAGCTCCCCGGCCAGCAACCCGGGGCTTTCCCTCGGGCTGGCCATGGGCCGCGCCTGGGAGAAGGGGCGCGACAAGGTGACACTGGCGCTTTCCCCGAAGCTCGCCTCGCTGGGATTGTGGGTGGAGCAGCTGCTGGCCGAGTCGACCGGGAAGTGCGGGAAGGGGCTGGTGCCGGTGGCGGGCGAGCCCATTTCCGGGCCGGAGGCCTACTCGTCCGACCGGCTGTTCGTCGGAGTGACGCTGGCCGGGGACGACGCGGAAGAGGCGAAGCTCGCGGCGCTGGAGGCCGCGGGCCATCCCGTCGAGCGCCTCCGCATGAAGGACCCGCTCGACCTGGGCGCGGAGTTCTTCCGGTGGGAATTCGCGACGGCCGTCGCGGGAGCCTACATGGTCATCAACCCCTTCGACCAGCCGGACGTGGCGCTCGCCAAGAAGAAGACGAAGGAAAAGCTCAAGGAACTGGCGGACACCGGGTCCTTCACCGAGCCGCCCGAGGGCGACGCGGAAGCGGAGATTCGGGGCGCGCTCGCCGGCCTCGAGCCCGGAAAGGACTACGCCGCGCTGCTGGCGTTCCTGCCCTACGGGGAGGCCGTGGAGAGGCCCCTGCGGAGCCTCCAGGCGGCCATCCGCGACAGGCACAAGGTCGCCTGCACCTTCGGTTTCGGGCCGCGCTACCTCCATTCAACGGGCCAGCTGCACAAGGGCGGCGCAAAGAACGGGGTGGCCTTCATCTTTTCCTGCGTCCACGCGGACGATTTGGAGATACCGGGCCAGCCCTACTCGTTCGGGAAGCTGGAGCGGGCGCAGGCGCTGGGCGACTGGACGGCGCACTCGGAGGACGGCCGGCGGGTCGTGTTCATCCGCCTGCCCGACGCCTCGCCGGCCAGCGTGGAGAAGGCCGCCGCGCTGTTCGGCCTCTAGTCCCGGAAGGGAAGTTCCGGGGGCCTGGCGGGCCGGGGATTCAGTTCCCGGCCGTTTCCTTCAGGGCGCGGGCCAGCCACCGGCGGGGGAGGGGCGATTCGGTCCAGAGCGGGACGGCCTTTTCCAAGTCGCGAGCCGCGCCGCGGGGGTCGCCCTGTTTCAGCCTGACCCAGCCACGGCCGTAAAGCGAGGTTCCCAGTTTGGCCCGGGCTAGCGGGGTCCGGAGCAGGAGGCAGGCCCGGCTGAAGACGCGGATGGCCTCGTCATACCTGCCAAGGTTGTTCAGGCAGGAGCCGTAGTCGAGGAGGTTCAGGTCCGTCGCCAGCCCCGCCTTCACTCCCTCTTCCAGGCCCCTGGCGCCGTCGGCGTATTCCCCCGTTGCCCAGTCGAGCCGCCCCTTCCAGGCCTGCGCGTAGAGTTCGCGGGGGACCGTGGACGAGGCGCGCCGCCAGGCTTCCCGGGCCGAGCGGTAATTCCCCGCCTCCATCGCGGCGTGCATGGCGTTGAAGCGTCCCTCCGCCTCGGGGATGAAATAGAGCGGCCCCGGTTCCGCCGCGGGCGATTTGGAGACGCTGAAAATATAGAAGCTGCCGTGCAGTCCGTCGACATGGTTGGGAAACCTCGCCACCCGGCAGTATCGTTCCAGGAAGTCCGCCTCCAGCCCAAGCTGCCGCGGGGTCCATTCCGGCCCGGCGCAGAAGAAGAATGCCTGGTATTCCGCGGTAATCTGGTTCAGCACGATGTGGGAAATGTTCCATTGCCGGAGCGCCTTCCGCATGCCCGCGGCATCCCGGCTGGCCGCCGCGGCCTTCCAGAGCCAGGGCCGGAAAACCGGCCCGTAGCTCAGCACCCGCCGTTCCATCCAGAGCCTCCGGGGCTCCCCGGCCAGCAGGACCCGTTTTCCCCGCGGGGTGTTCGCGTTCACCCATTCCCGCATGGAATTCCATGACCCGTACCTGGCCGAAAAGAGGGCGCTTCGGTCGAGCGCTCCGGCGAGGCATTTCCATCCGCCGTCCTTCAGGAAGTTCGCGGACCCGGCGAAAAGCAGGAGCAGGACCAGGGGGAACAGGAGCCGCCGCGTCCATGCCCCCGCGCTTCCGGCGACGCGGGTTCCGGCCAGGGCGGCCAGCAGCGGGATAAGGGGATAAAGGTAGCGGGAAGTTTCGCGGAACGGGAGCCAGAGCAGGAAGGTGATGCCGGCGAACCATTTCAGGGTGGCTGCCTCCCCGCGTCCGGGCGCGAGAAGCGCCGCCGGCAGGAGGGCCAGCAGGGCCGCCGAGCCTCCCCCGGGCCCCCCGAGGATGGAGGGAACCGTGAGGAGCCAGCCGAGCCTGTGGTGGGTGGACAACTCCGTCACCGCCCGGGCCGAGCTGTTCCACGCCGACTGCATTCCGGGGTCCCACGACAATTCGCCGAACAGCCCGGAAAGGAACGGGTGCAGGGGATTTCCCAGGAAGAGCCAGTTCGCCGCCATCCATCCGGACAACGGGATCGCGCCGGCCAGCCCGGCCAAAACGAAGCCGCGAAAAAACGTTTCGAGCGCTTTCCCGAAGGATGAGGCACTCCTTTCCCTAACCCTCCCCTCCCGCCATCGCGGGAGGGGAGGGAAGGGTGAGGAGGGGTTAATAATTCCGGATATTACCATTGCGCAAGCCAGGGAGGCCGCAAAGAGCAGGCAGGAATATTTTACCGCCGTTCCCATGCCCAGGAGGACGGCGGCGCCCAGCAGCCGGCGGCTTCCCCCGGCGCCGGACAGCATGCACCACGCCGCGCCCGCCACGAACATGGCCAGAGCCAGGTCGTTCTTGCCCTGCCAGGCATTCCCCAGGACGAATCCCGCCGTCAGCGCCCACAGGGCGCCCCACGCCCCCGAGGCTTTCCCGGCCGTGCCGCCGAGCCTCCGGGCGATGGACCAGGCGAACCCGCCCAGGGACAGCACTACCCCGATGTTGACGAGTTTCGCCGCCCCGATTCCCCCCAGGCACCAGGCGGGCAGGAAAACCATCTCGAGCCCCAGCGGCATGTGCCAGAGGAAATTCCCCGGCTCCGCGAAGATCCGGTGCTCCAGCAGGTACGCCTCCGGGGCGGCGAAGTGGGCGATGAGAGCGTCCTCCACCGTGTCCGGGAGCCGCATGAGGAGGAAGGCGAGGCCAAGGACCGCCGCCAGCCCGGCCAGCGGCAGGAGCGTCCCCGGCGCGGGCCTGCGCCACCAGGGGCGGCGCCGTTCCCGGACGAAGGAAGCCGCGCCCAGCGCGGCCAGCAGCGCCACGGCCGTTCCCAGGACGGGCCGAAAGAGGAGCCCGGCCAGCCCCAGTCCGTGGAACGCGATTGACGCGGTCCCCAGTCCGAGCGCCCAGCGCAGGGCGCGGCTCTTCCCGCCGTCAATCCCCGCCAGCAGCGCGACAAGTTTTCCCGCCCCGTAGGGCGCCGCCAGCACGATGGGAACCGCGAGCAGTGCGGCGAGGTGGCCGGTGAGCGCGCGTCCCAGCGCGGGCCAGTCGGGCGGCCCGGCCAGCGCCATTTCCCCCGCCATCTCCCTGACCGCCTTCCAGGACGGGCCCGACCATGCGAGCGCCATGCCCGCGGCAAGCAGCATCCACACGGTGAACAGCGGCTGGGCGGGGAAACGGTGAAGCGCGCGGAGGGATTTCATCGGTCTCCCCGGTATCTTAACAGGCCATTTACGCTGCCACGGTGGGGTGTGTCGGGCCTGGCGCGGAGCTGAGCTGGCCGGTCCGGAGTTGCCGCGGGGCCTGGCCGCTGGAGGTGCGTAGGTGCCTTGCACCGACAGCGCCGGAAGCGGCCCTCTTTTGGCCCCGCGTGCAACGGAGGATTTCTATTGATGAAAAGGCCGGCTCGCAGCGAGGTGCATCATGGGTCAAAGCACCGAGCGGTCCGCGTCAGGCCCGGCCACCCCAAGAAAATAACGCTTGGAACCGGGGGCGCCGTCCATGATAGGCTTGAACCTGATGAAGACCATCAACGCGGTTTGGAAAAGCACTCTCATGATGGTGCTGGTCGCGCTTTCCGGGGCGCTTTACGCCGCCATCCTCATCCCGTTCAAGCTCCTGCCCATAATCCCGGGTGTCACCGAGGTGCGTCCCGCCAACGCGATCCCCATCGTCTGCTCGCTCCTGTTCGGTCCGGCAGGCGCGTGGGGGTCCGCCATCGGCAACACGGTGGGGGACTTCGCGTTCGGGCTGGGGCCGGGCACCCTCTTCGGCTTCGTCGGCAATTTCCTCTACGGATTCGCCCCCTACGCGCTCTGGCGCACCATGTTCGGTGAAACCGAGCCCAACCCCCACAAACCCTCCCATTGGGCGGCGCTCATCCTCGTATGCGCGGTGGCGAGCGCGGCGTGCGCGTTCACCATCGGGTGGGGCATAGACGTCGTCATTACGGGCGTTCCGTTCGCCATCCTCGCCACCATAATCTTCTTCAACAACTTCCTGATGGCGGTCATCCTGGCGCCGCCGCTCCTTTTCGCGCTACTGCCGCGCGTCAAGGCGTGGGGGCTCCTCTATACCACCGTCCTGCCGCCGGAGGCGGCGAAGCGGCCGCGGTTTGCGTGGCTCGGCGCCATCCTGTTCACCGTGGGATCGGTGGGCGGGCTCGGGGCGGGAGAGGCCATCGCCACCGGGATTTACAACCAGTCGGTGAGCGTCCCGTGGTTCCTGAAACAGTTGAAGCAGGTGATTAGCCCCGCGACGGCGCACGGGCACCCGGAGGGTCGGGCGCCATACGGCCTTGCCACCGAAGGTGGCAAAGTCAAGAATACCAAGGCCGCTGCCGCGAGCGCTCCTGCGCTCGGCGCCCGGAGCGCGCAGCGCGAAGGGCTGACCGAGGGGTCTTCGACGCCGTCCGTGGAGAGAGTGAAGGCCCCCGCCGCGCCGGCGGCCGCCCATGCGAAGGGGAAGACGCCGGCAGGAAAGGTCGCCGCGCCGCCCGGGGGGAAGGCCGCGCCGGCCAAGCGGAGCACTGCCCTCGGCCTGGGGCTCGGGCTGGTTCCCTTCCTCCTGCTCACCTTCCTGGGAATGCTTCTCCTCTGACCGGGATGCCTGCGCAGATAAGCAATATTGAGCTGGGGGCCCGCACGGCCGAGCTGGCGGTGTTCGCCCTGGTCTCCGGATTGGGGCTCTACTTCTGGAGCTGGCGGGCGATGCGGCGGCGCTGGGCGATGCGGGGATTGCCGACCAGCAAGGCGCGGTCGGTGGCGATGGGGCTGGCTGAACTCAAGGGGAACGCCCGGCCCCTGGCGCCCAGCCCGCGGCTTTCGCCGGTTCGGCAGGTTCCGTGCGTGTGGAGTCATGTCAGGGTCGTCAAGCATGTCAACCACGGGAAAAACAGCAGCGCCACCACCATGCTGGACCAGGAGGTGCGCGAGCCCTTCATGCTGGAGGACGACACCGGGAAGGTGATGGTGCTTCCCGCTGGGGCCGAGATAAGCGGGGTTGAGCTGACCAGCGTTTCCTTGCGGGGCGGCATGACAAAGCCCGCTGAAGATGTCGCCAAATTCTGCGACATGAACGGGATACCGTGGCGGACCGGTTTTCTCGGTAATGTGCACTATGAAATACACGAATGGGCTCTCCTCGCCAACGCGGCGACCTACCTCCTGGGGGAGGCGGCGACGCTCACCAACGTGGCGGACGAGACGCACCGGAGCGTGGTTGACAAGCTGAAGTCCCTGTTGAAGGACCCGGCCAGGAAGGCGGAAGCGGACCTGAACAAGGACGGCATAATACAGCAGGAGGAATGGGACGCCACCAAGGGGAAGGTGGAAGAGGAGGCGATGAAGGAGCAGATGGCGAAGCAGGCGGCAGAGCCTCCCCAGTCCAAGGTCGTGGTCCGCAGGCCGAAGTTCGGCTATTTCATTATCGCTTCGGGCGACGAGAATACGGCCCTGCAGGCGCAGGGGAACCCCGCCCTGCTGATGGTTGGGGGAATCGCCGCCATAGTTGCGGGAATTTGGCTGATGCCAAAGGCGACCTGGGCCAGTCCGGCGGCGTGGGTTTCGGCCATGGTTGTGCTGGCGGGGGTCCTGGCCGGCCCGCTCTTCCGGGCGGTGTTCAGGCGCTGACCGCGGGGGATTAAAACGGACCCTGGCCCTTCGACTCGCCCCGTACCGAGCGCTTCGCTCTGGTACGGGGGCGCGGCGGTATGGCTCGCCGCGTTCGCCCTGTTCCTGCGCGGCCTCGCGCCGGGAATGACCCTGGAGGATAGCGGGGAACTCATCACCTGCGCGGTTACGCTGTCCAACGCCCATTCCCCCGGGTTCCCGTTCCACGCCCTCCTGGGCAGGCTGGCGTGCCTCATTCCCGCGGGGAACATCGGGTTCAGGTTGAACCTGTTGTCGGCGGCCGCCGGGGCCTTTGGCGCGCTCGCCCTGATGCGGCTGGTCCTGCTCACGGGCGGGGCGCTGGGCTTTCCTTCCCGCTCCTTCCGGATTGGCGAGCTGGCCGCCGTGGCCGTCCTCGTCGTCTCGCCAACGTTCTGGTGGCAGTCCTCGATAACAGAAAAGTACCAGGTGTTCGTGGCGCTGTTCGCGTGGTCGCTTCTGCTCCTTCACCAGCTTGGGCGCGGGGGGACGGCGCGGATTTTTCTGTCCGTTTTCTTCCTGTGGGGAATCGCCTTCGGCTGGCACTACCAGGCCATATACCTGGTCCTGCCCCTCGCCTGGGCCTTGTGGAGGGTTCCCGGTCCGCGGAGCCGGGTTCTGGCCGCCTTTTTCGCGACGCTCCCGCTGGCGGCAAGGTTCCTTTACGTTCCGGTGCGCGCGGCATCCGGGCCGCCGGTTAACTGGGGCGTTCCGGACTCCCTCCCGCGCCTGCTGGACTACGCGAGCTTCCTGGCCTACCGGTCGGAACGGTTCCTTTTCGGCGGGAGCGGGGCGGGGGCGGGCTGGATGGAAACACTCGTCCGGCTCAGGGCCCATGCCATCGAAGTGCCCTGGGGGGAGCTCGGACCCGCCCTGGTTTTTGCGGCGGCCGGGTTTTGGGCCGTGTGGAGGGGCGACCGGCGGACCGCCGTCGGCGCGATGGCGGTGGTGGGGGTGAACGTGGCCATAACGGTCAACTACCGGACCTCCCATTTCGCGCTCTACGACCTCCCGTTCTTGCTGGTCCTCGCGGCCCTGGCCGGCGTGGGGTTTGCCTGGATGGCGCACCGGTGGAGCCGCGCCGCGGCGCTGGCCCTGGCGGCGGCCCTCGCCGTGGCCGGTGCCTGGAGGCATGCGCCCTTCGCGATGCGGGACCGCGACTACTTCGCGCAGGACCACCTGCGCAACCTCCTCGCCTGCGCGCCGCCCGGAAGCCTGGTGGTCACCGACAATGACACATGGCTGTTCCCGTTGTGGTATGCGGAGAACGTCGAGCCGCTCTCCGGGGTGCATCCGGTCTACACGAGGCAGATTGGATGCGCCCAGCCGGACGGGAAGATGCTGGACGGCCGGCTGGGGGGCAGGACGGCCGGCTTGCGCCTGATGCAGTATGGCCCGGCCATCCTGCGGGAACTGGGCAAGGCGGCGGCCCCCGCCGCGGTTTGCTGCGACGGCTTCAGCGTGCTGGCGCCCTCGCAGGGCGTCGAATGGCGGGGAATCCTCCTGGAAATCGGGCGTTCCGGCGGGAACCTGCCCTTCGACGATCCGCTTTCGCGGATGCGCGCAGGAGCGCGAGCGGTCGCCAGGCTCCCTCGCGATGCGCATTCGCGCATGCGGCCAGGAGGCCGAACAGGGCGCGTTCGCCAGGCTCACTTGCCCTTCGACGGGGACGGCGGGCGCCTGGCGGGACGGCTGCTTCTGCGGAGCATGGCGGAGCTGGAAGGCGTGTCGGCCGCCCCGGGCGGGCTTTACTCGGTGAGTTCCTTGCGCATGGCTCCGGCGCCCCTCCTGATGGGCAGGCTCCATCGCGGGCTGATGGAATGGACCGTATCCGACTTCTATGCGCGGGGTTTCCTGGCCCAGGCCGGGCTTGCGCTCGAGGCCGGCCGGCCCGGCGCGGCCTCCCGCCTCGTTTCCCTGGCCGCGCGGATCCAGGGCCGGATGCCGGAAGTCCACGAGCTTGCCGGGAGGGTCGCATTCGCGCTGGGGAAGCTTGACGAGGCGGAGGCCGAATGGCGGAAGGCGCTCAAGCTGGCGGGTGGGGGCCTGCCCGAGGCCTGCCTCGGCCTGTCCCGCCTCGCCGGGCGCCGGGGCAACCAGAGGGAGTCGCTGGACCAGTTGTGGAAGGCGGCGGCCCTGCTTGCTGGTCCGGGCGACCCGCTTGTCCAGGAGGGGGACCGCCTGCGGCGCGCGGGGCTGGTTTCCGGGGCAAGCCAGGCATGCCGGCGGGCGGTGGCGGACGGATTCGCGCACCGGGCGGCGCTGCTCCTGGACGTGACGAGGCCGGCCGAGGCGCGGGCGGAGATCCGCCAGGCGCTCGAATGGGATTCCCCGTCCGCCGCGACCCGTTTCCAGGTGGGGCGCCTGGCCTTCATCGAAGAGCGGTTCGCGGACGCGCTGCGTGAATTCACCGCGGCCCGTGCCCGGGATCCCGGCCTTCCCTCCATCGCCGACGTGGTGGAAAGGACCAGGGCCGCCGTCGCCTGGCAGGCGAAACTGCCGGAAGTCGAGGCGGCCCTGGCGGCCCGCCCCGGCGACCCGGCTTCCCTCTGCGACGCGGGAAACGCGGCCTGGCACCTCGGCCGGAGCGTGGCGGCGGAGAGGCTCTACCGGAGCGCGCTCGCGAAGTCGCCCGGCTACGCGCGGGCGTGGAACAACCTGGGGTCGGCCCTCGTGGACCAGCGTCGGATGGACGAGGCCATCCTGGCCTACCGGAATGCGGTAAGGGCGGATCCCCGTTACGCCGAGGCAATGGCCAACCTTGGCGCCGTGTACCTGGGGATGGGCGACCATGTCGGCGCGCTGGAGTGGTCCGGGAAGGCGCTGGCGGTGGACCCGGGCAACGAGGCGGCCCGCGGCATCGGGGAGGCCGCGGGCGGGAGGCATTGAGAAGCGGGCGGTTTGGTATGATGTTGGAAAGAAGGGGAAAGGAGGAATAAAAAATGGGAATCGTGGTGGGCGTCTTTTTCCTGATCGTGGCCGGCACCCTGCTTGGGACCCTCGTTTTCTACTACAACCGCCTGGTGTTCATGAAGAACCAGTGCGACCGTTCGTGGGCCAACATCGACGTCATCCTCAAGCAGCGGCACGACGAATTGCCCAAGCTCATCAAGGTATGCGAGGAGCACATGAAGTTCGAGCGCGGCACGCTCGAGGCCGTCATCAAGGCCCGCAGCGCCGCCTTCAGCGCCCAGGGGGCCCCGGTGGCCGAGCGGGCCGCGGCGGAAGGCGCGCTGTCCGGGGCGCTGGGCAAGCTGTTCGCGGTGGCGGAAAACTACCCGGACCTGAAGTCGGCCGCCATGTTCTCGCAATTGCAGGGGCGCATATCCACCCTGGAGAGCGAGCTTTCGGACCGGCGGGAGGTCTACAACGACGCCGCGACGAACTTCAACATCACGACCGAGACCGTGCCCACCAATTTCGTGGCAAGCTTCACCGGCTTCAAGCGCCGCGACCTGTTCAAGGTGACCGAGGAGGACAAGCAGGACGTCGAGATAAAGATGAACCAGCCCGGCTAAGGGGGGACGAATCGTCCGGCAGGGGGCCCGGCCCGGGAGGAAGCGGCCGGGCCCCTTCATTTTTCCGGCCCTCCTGCCCGGCTTTGACTAGGGGGAGTAAAAGCCGGCAGGGGTTTCTGACGCGGGGTTTTCCACCAGTGGGGGGGGCCCCGACCGGACTTCCCTGAGCTTCTTCAGCGCCGCGGCGTTGCTTGGCTGTTTCTTGAGGATGGTCAGCAGCGTCTTTTCGGCCTCCTCCTTCAGGTTCAGCAGGTCCCATTGGATGTAGGCAATCTTGAGGGCGAGCTCGATGGAGGAGGGGTCGAGCACGGTGGCGCGCCGGTATTCCGCAAGAGCCCGCGTGAGGCTTCCGCGCATCAGGAACATCGCCCCGAACTCGGCGCGAACGCGGGAGGATTCCCGGACCAGCGGGACGGGCTCGAGCGGGCCGTACAACTGCATGCGGATGCGCTGGCTCGCCACGGTGGAGTTGACGTACCGGATGCGCGGAGTGGTGAACTCGAAATAGGGGTTGTCGTCCGTGCAAATCCGGGCACCATGGGAGTAGCGTGCGACGTCCGCGGACCCCCACAGCATGAATCCGAGCAAATCGATGGACGGTGAAACGCCGACCCGCCGCAGGTCGTCGGACAGTTCTTTGGTGTTTAGGCGCCTCTTCCACGCCTCATAATCGATGGCGAAGTCCTCCTGCTTGGAGAGGAGGAAGCCGTCGCCGTATCCTTGCATCCAGAACACCGCGTGCGGGAAAACGGTAAGGTAGGTCGCCATCATGCCCTGAAGGTCCTCGGGGCGGACCTGGTAGTAGTGGATCCACTGGACGAAAACTCCGCCCGGATTCAGGTGGGCCCTGACGAGACGGTAGAATTCAGCCGTATAAAGGTTCACCATGCCGGAAATGAACAGGTTGGACACTTCCGCCACGATAACGTCGTAACATTCACGGGTGGTCAGAAGATGGTGGCGCGCGTCGTCGACGATGACATTCACCCGCCTGTTGTCCATCACTTTATTGTTGTGGTCCCGAAAGATGCGAGCCACATCCAGAAGCGCCTCCTCTATCTCAACGACGGTTATGCTTCTCAGGTTCGGGTAGAGCGTGAGGCTTCCGGCGGTGTTTCCGCTTCCCAGGCCGATGACCAGGGCGTTCCGGGAGGTCGGATGCGTTAGGACCGATATGTGGGCGGGGAGGATTTGCGTCAGGACATCCGATGCGCTCAGGGAGCCGTCGGGCTTGCCGTTGATGACGAAGGACATTGCACCTGACAATCCGGCCCGCACGGCGACGTGCCCGGTCATGCTGTCGCGCTCATAGATGATCTTCCCAAGTGACTGTGCTTTTTCGACGGGATTTGCGCCTGTCAGGATGCCTCCGGGCCTGAAAAAGTACGGACGGTTGTACATGCCCGCATTGGTTGTGTTCGGGTTGGGCCGGGGGGTGAGATAGAAGGTGAGCGCCACAAGCGCCGCCGCGGCCGGGGGCGCGGCCAGACGCAGGCGGGGGAGGGCGGTCGCGGCGGCGGAGGCGGAAACCAGGAGCGCCAGCCCGCCCAG
>Ga0315282_10002697_pt1 | contig 32316 bp, 24 predicted proteins | sample YL17G07_20_MG_FD_203693 | JGI IMG/M metagenome (GOLD analysis project Ga0315282, IMG submission 203693) | Sediment microbial communities from Yellowstone Lake, YNP, Wyoming, USA - YL17G07_20 | ecosystem: Environmental > Aquatic > Freshwater > Lake > Sediment | place: USA: Wyoming | collected...
TAGGGTTCCGTTGTTGTATATGCCGACGTCAATCTCCTGTCCCACCATACCTGCGTATGGCGCACAGTTGGGATTCGTTAGGCAAGCGGCATTGTTTCCTAGTGCTCCAGCGGTTGTTGCTGTCCCGGTTGCTGTGTAGCCTGCGGCGTTGCCCCAGACCCATTGTCTGCTCACTCGTGGCCGTTGCCAGTCGATTGAGTAGACGGTTAGGTTGAAGCCTGCGCCACGGTACATGTGGTCACTGATACTTGTTGGGTTACCGCTGAGCGTTACGGACACCTGCTCAACCGGACCCTTCTCCACATAGCCTAACACGTAGACATGCGGAGTGTAAGTCCCTGAGGGGATACCGTAATTCTCACCGCCCCAAGTATCATTCCAACCCCAGAACTGTATGTTGGCGCGACCCATCTCGATCGCGTACTTGTTCAACTTCGCCTTATCCAAGTCATTGCGACGTTGAGTAGTGCTAGCGCTTGAGAAGGCTGCTGCACCCCAACCCGCGCCTCCGTAGTATTTGCCCTCGTATCCGAGGAGGGTCTGGTTGTATGACCAGACTTGCCCGGATGCTTGGTCTACTAGGACGCCGGACATGAAGGCAGCTCCTGTGTCGATTGGGTCTTCTGTTATGCCGTTGATCACATTGTGGAAGTGTACGGTCTTGTTAACCCAGCTTGATAGGCGTAGGTCGATTGGTAGCGTAACGTCTCCAGCCCACTCTTGTGGTGTTACGTCAAAGAAGTACTCTTGGAAGGTGGAACCATCCAGAGCCGACTGGACGTAGCGGAAGGTCCACGCACGCGCATAGTACCTTCCGGGCGTGAGGCCGTTAACCCAAGTAGCGTATACTTGAGGCACCATGCCGTCAAGGTCTCTTGGGGCACCGTACTCACCCTTCATACCGAACTCAAAGTGGAATGGGGTCGTCGTAGCACCGTTCACAAACCAGTGCTGAGCCGGACCAACAGCCATCGGGTCCTGGAAGCTATAAGGCGTGTACATACCGGCGGTGTTGCCGGCGCTCACTTGGTAGTATGGCAGTGGTGTTATCGCGGTTAATGCACCGTATCCGTTAGCTTGTGTGTACTCGTGCCATGGGAAGGCAACATTCGAACCGGTTCGCGGATCATCACAGTAACCCGCGGTTCGTCTACCGTAGAAGCGCTCTTGGCCGCCAGCTACGCATGGTAGTGGTGACCATGAGACCATGTTAGCCTTCGAGTCTGGAACGTGGTTTAGTGTTGGACCATCGTAAAGTTCGATCTTGATGTATTGTGTAGCCGGCCATGGCTCATCACCGAACTGGTGTTTCGTGAACACGTTGCCGTGAATCACGGGACCAGGTTGTAGGTAACCATCGAAGTGTAGCGACTGACCTTTCAGCACGGTGAACTTGGATTGGATTAGTGTCTCTGGGTAGCCCGCCGCTGAAGCATACAGGTCGTATACTCCAGGCGCTAAGCCTTCCACTTCGTAGTGGCCGGCAGCGCCGAAGACAGTGCCAACTGGGTAGAGGATACCGTTCTTCGTACAGCCCGCGACAGCGCCGCAGGTGTTGGTTCCGTTAAAGTATCCAACCCCATTGACGAGCGGTAGATCGGGTCGAGCTTGACCAGTGTATGGGTCGAGGCGCGTAGTCATAACAGCTCTGACGCGGCCAGCCTCTTGGATTGGCTGACTGTAGAGCGTAGCATTGTAACCGCCATACCGGATAGTTCCGGTTATGATGGCTGGGTCAATCTCACCCTTCACAAGCATCACAGGCCAATTCTCAGTTGGAATGAACTGAGTGCAGCTCTCTGGCGTTACTAGTCCACTCAAATCGTAGCCCTTGCAGTTGCCAGTCGTTATTGAATTGCCTGGGCCGAACTGCGCTACTCCTTCTTCTCCACCGATGCTCGCTGTTGTGCTGTAGAGCATCATCTTGAAGAAGTATCTGCCCGCGGTGGCTGGTGCGGTTACGCCGTTGATTCGGACGTAGTACCATTCACCGACGGCGGTGAAGTCGATCCACGAGTGATCGGAGTAGGGAGTGGCGCCAGCGCCTGAATCAGCGGTAGCAACTGTGGCTGCGTCAGCCATAATCTCTACCATGGTCCAGTTTGGTGCATATCGGTCGTATGGACCGAGCTTGTAGACAACATAGCCAGCGTAGTCATTGGTTATGGTGCTGACGATTTGAGAGGCGTCAGGAACTTTGAACTCAGGTGGGATCAGAATTACGAGTTGCTCCCATCTCCCCAAGGTGCCAGTTGTGGCGTTTAGGGCGAAGATCAGGTCACCAGTGGACCCAGTCAGTACCGCTCCGAAGGGCGCGTAAGCGTCGCCCTCAAGCTGATACCAAGAAGTGCTCGGAGCAGTCCCAGTAAAACTGGTTCCTGGCGTCCCGGCTGGTTTACCACCCGGGTAAGGTGACTGATAGCCAGGGCCAAAGTTCACGTTCGCGTAACCTAAAGCCCCGGTATAGCCACTAAGGCCGCCACCCGGCCAAACGTATCCAATAACCCCAGGGACGTGGGGGTCGAAGTCATTCAGATGCCACCTGTAGGTTGGTGTAAGGTCACCTAAGGTGAAGTGAGCCGACACCGGATTCACAATAGCTAAAGTGCTAATTGCGAAAATCGCGATTGTCAGCATTGCAGCTAATTTCTTATGCAAATTTTCTATTACTCCATTAGATTTGTTACGCGTACAGAATACGCATAACAAATCGCGTAGCGCCCATTGATCATATATAAAAGCCATAGTTGAACTTCGATATATGCGGAAAATACGCTTTTGCCGCATCGCCGTCACCTTCTGCAAGGAGTTGCTGGCGTTGTTTGACTTCATTGGCGATCATTGCACTTGCAGCATAAAGCCAGGTCTGACTGAACACGATCCGAGTCTGGGAAATAGGGTGAATCAATGACAACCCTAATTTGGCACGTTCGTATACCGGACCAATGGCAATTCACATGCGCGCCACTGTTCTCTTACTAAGCCTAGTTCTCTTTGGTTCACTGATCATGTCGACGCGAGTGGCCGCGCAGCCGACCAACGTGCATACCGTTATCCTCTACGCGCACTCCGCGGGCAGCTCCATGACTCTAACTGCTCTCCCAACATGGGTTGGCCAGAAAGCGGCTGACGTCAGTCGAGATCTGATCTTCAGACTGAGCCCAGCACTTGGTGGAAATCTGCAGATCTACGGTGGAATAACGATGACAGTCTATCTCAGGGGAAGCACAATATTCCTCGGAACCGTAGTGTTGGCTATCTCAGAACTTAGGCAAGATGGAACTGAGATTCCTGTCCCTGGTGCCCGAATAGACTCTCCAATCGTGTTGAATACGCAAACAAATCCGGCTACACTTGGAGTTGGAATCATTCAGTACGAGTTCAAACGTGGATCGTCGATTCTGCTCCGCGTGCGTGTTGATCAGCGGCAGGCAATCGGTGTCCCGTTGCTTGTCTGGGACGATCCGTCAACTCCAACAAGTATACGAATTCCAGCCGTTTCTCCCACTAATGTGGACCTGAGATTCTCGTCCGATCATCAGTTTGGCCGTATCTTGCAAGTTGATCACGTCGCCAATGCAGCTAATGTTAGTATTCTTGCCAACGCCAGAGATGCATTCGGAGCTTACCGATTAATCGACAGCAGCCTGAAGTTGACAGCATCAGATGGAAGCATTGTCATCGCACAATTGAAGTCAACGAATAGCTCTGGATACGTACATAATTACCTCTTCACTGCGCGTCTAAGCTCAGGTCGATGGCAGGTTGACTTAGGATTACGTGATGTTTCGGGCGACCAATACTCTTTTGGAGACAACGTGTGGGTTTCACAATTCAATGCGGCAAGAATTAATCTCTCCGATTCTGATGGCAATCCCATCCCATCTGCCTCACTGACAGTTACCTTCCAGCACGAAGGCAACTGGAGTGCTTCAACAAACTCGACGGGGTGGGCGATCCTCACATTACCCTCGAGCCTTGTAGTCGGTCCGCTGAATCTCACGATAGGCTGGTTGGGGGTGAAGACTCCTTCGTCTTTGAACGTTATTGGTGATTCCACTTATCTCATTCGACTTCGAGTGTACAACCTCAGTCTACGCGTCACGATGGACGGAATTCCAGTACCTTTTGCATCCGTGAGATTGTCGCAGGAAGGTGTTAAGATTGAAGAAGCCTTTACAGGATTCTACGGCGATATGACTTTCAGGAGAATCCCCTCAGGTAATTACACCATAATGGTCGATTACCTTCTAGCGCAGTATCAAGTCCGCGTGAACGTTAATGATAATCGAGTGGTTACCATCGGGGTTCCATTACCGCATCGAACCACAATCCTGCTAGCGTTTCTTGCCGTAGTCAGTACCTCCACCTTTATGTGGGTGCGACGAAAACGCACCAAGCTCTATCCGCACAGCTTCAAGTACTTTGATCAACTGGTCCCTGGAGGATTACCGAAGACATGCTTCGCGGTCATTACCGGCAACAGTGGTTCAGGTAAGAGTGTTCTGCTGAATACTTTGGTGGCGGAACAAGTGTCGACTGGAAATTGCGTATACATAACATACACTGAATATCCAGAGATAATTCGTCGCAACATGACTAGACTCGGCATCTGCGGTAACACGGACATTGAAACGACAAGAATCAAGTTCATCGATGCGTACTCGGCAATCGGCGGAACGCAATCGAAAGAGGAACGATATGTGGCGTCTCATACGGACCTGACGAGCCTGGGATTGGAAATTTCCAAGTGCCTTGAAACTGCGGGGCCTGGGACGGATGTTTATCTCGACTCCTTGACTTCTCTAGCTAACGTTTTGCGAATGGACTATCTGTTGAATTTCCTGCAATCAATCGCTGCTAGGATCAAAGCGAATGATGGAAAACTTTGCGTGACTACTGGAGCTGGAATCGAAAAGGGGGATTTAGCGAAGCTTGAGGAAGCATCAGACTGCGTCATTGAGACACAACTGCAGGAATCGAGCAGGGGCCAGAGGAGGAGGCTCAGAATTAAGAAACTTCGCGATCGGCCGTATGATGACAAGTGGGTGCGCTTCCAGGTTGAAACAGGGAAAGGTATTGTATTTCTGACTCGCACAAAGCCTGAACAGGTTTGAGCGAAGCCAACTAGAGCGCCGAATGCTACGGTGGTTCTGCTGGCGCGTGGGGTGAATCGGTCAACTAGTTAACCAACAACGCTCTTGGCTACTAGAACGCTTAGGGTTAGTGGGAACATCATGGCGTTGCTGGAGACAAGCAAAATTCCTGCAGCTACATTGAGTGGTGGCGAGACTACGAACATGCCCATTATGACCAACCCCAAAGCGACCAGCCAAATCGTCATTAGCGGCGTAAGCCATAGGAGGCTTGGTGCTCTATGATTTTTCGCAGCTTTCACGGTCAGTACGAGCGTACTAATCGGAAAGATGAAAACGAAACCTACGATCAAGCTCCCGATCATGTACCCAATTAGCGGCGCGTTGTTGGGAGCAATTGCGGCTCCCATTACAAATCCAAACATTAGAAGTGAAGAAGCTAATCCAATTACTGTAGCCAGGACTGGAACACTTCGTACGTTATTCATCAATGTTTGAACAATCTCCGAGAGTTCATTTGAATTTCCCAAGTTTGAGAATGGTGCCTGCGTGATCTTTACAGAAACAACTCGTGACGTGGCAGTATACTGCTCATCCCCTGGCCAGAAGGCTTTGATGAAGTACGTTCCAGCTGCGTTCGCCGTCCATGCGTACGTAAATCTTCCGTCAGATCCAACGGCCGTCTCGGCTATTCGCTCCCAGTTGGTATTGTCAGTGCTGTAAGAGAGGCGTACATTTGCCGAGCCGCCTTTGGGTGCAACTGAACCAACGATTGTTAACGGATATCCTTCAACTCCGGAAGTTGGGTCAACTTTCAGATTGATGCTTGATTCCGTTTTAGGGTGGGCTGAGTAGACTAGCGCTATGTTGATTGGCTTTGCGACTTTAATGTTAGCATCAGCGCGGCCACCATTCACAAGAATATCAGTGAAGTTGTAGTTCACTGCAGCATCTTGCAACTGGGTTGTTCGCACCTGAATCGCCAGTTGGCTGTTCTGATCGGCCCATAATTCCGCACCGTGCAAATCTCGAACTTGAAGCGGTTTTCCATTCAGGGTCAGGTTGACTGTGGAGTTCGGTGGGGTGCCCTGCAATTGCAGGTTCACTTTGAACTGTGTCACAAAATACGCTTGCACAGTTTTCGGCGAGTTCATGATTATCCAACCCTGACTCGAGGCTGTACCATAATCCTGTCCCCAATGATTGAAGACCCGCTGAGTGCCATTACCATAGGTGACTTGGGTTGGAACGCTGAAGCTCGCGTTCGTGCCCGCCGTGTACCATCCCCCTCCTTGAGGTTTACCATACTCGCTTTGCACGGCAAGTTTGTATTCCGTGGTGTAGTTCGCGGTTAGATCCAGAGAGGAGTTAAGCGTTACATATAGAGGGTTAGCGCTTCCAAATCTGTCCCATGACGTGAAGTGCAATCGACTTCCCCCTGATGATGCAATCTCGTTTGGAACTTGAACGGCTGCGGATCCGATCGGAACATTCGCTGAAGCTATTCCCTTCTCGTTTGTCTGGAACGGAAAACCGTCAATCATTACTGTGGTATTGGAGGTGGGCAAGCGAAGTGTAATGATGCCTCCGAAACTGCGAGCCCATCTTGCGTTGAATGTTCTTCCGCTGATAGCTTGGTAGTCATTTAATCGGAGTTGGTGCTCGAGTATGACATGGCTCGTGTCGTTGTTTCGCATGTATAGGATCCCGAAATAGTAACCCCCTGACTGGTCGGCTAATAGTGTCCAAAGTTCATTGTATGCATCGGATTCTTGGAAGTACTGATTGCGAAGCGGGAAGATGGTGTTGGAAGCGGAGTCGCTTATTATCTGGCCGTAACTACCAGCTAGGTAAATCCCTGGTCCAATTGCGTTCAGGGTGTTGCTTAATGTCTGGGCTTGGGCTTGAATCTTCAACTTCGGCATTGAAACGGAGCTTGTTGCAACCATTCGTCTATAGACGATTTCAGACCCGTCGAAGGTTATGAGATCTACTGAGTTGTATGCATATTTGTAGATCCGTAGGATGAAAGGATCTGTGGAATTGGTCAAGTACAGAAATGCTATTGTAAAGTCTGTTGTAGTAACGTTCGCCAGGAAGATGATGTATACTGTTCCAATCGTCCACTTAGTTGTCACGTAACCCCATGGCATTAGAGGCATGCGATAAGGCCCGCTGTCCAAGTAGCCTCCCTTGGCGGAAATGTGCAAAGTGTAACTTCCGCTTTGTCCGTCAGCGTAGAAATCTGGAACCTTGCTTATGACGGATGTGGCGGGTAACGCGGGTGAAATTGTTGACGTTATGGCGCTGACCTCTGGGTTCACTAGGAACATTGAGGCTGCGAGGAACACAATGGTTAGCATCAGTGCTGTGCGTGGCTTGATCATTTTCATCCCAGGGGAGCGTACGCAGCTAAATGGAAGGTTGGGGATAGGACATGTGCGTTCCCACCTCTTACTGTTCAATCTGTTCGTTCAATAGGTCAACGTGATTGAACTATTCGTGTCCACATAACCGTCGTCATGCGTAACTCGCCCATCCACCCGCCCATACAAGTATGTGAATTGAACGAAACTGGATCATCGGGATGGATAGGAATCTGCACATACAGTAGAATCGGGACATAACGTTTATTTCCGATCTTTGGGTCGTTAATTGCAGAGATGAAATGAAAGCTCTGTCATACACGGCCGCTTTTACCCTTCTATTCAGCCTTCTGTTAGCGGGAGGAGTGGCTGTCGCATCGGCGCATATTAGCCCAGAACAGACATCTTACGGAGGGGGCGGGCTGATACGCGGCAATGTGTATGGTTTCAACATGTATGATCAGCTTATCCCAATCGAATGGGCTCCCGTGACAGCAAGCGGTCGCTACAACTTTGTGTCCTATACTGGAGCGGGAGGTAAGTACGAGATGTTCGTGCCGGTGGGCATATACAACGTGACAGTCGTCTCGCCTGGTTACAAAGCTTACAGCATGAGCATAACCGTGGCCGATGGATCATCGAGTGCCATAAACTTCTACCTTGAACAGTCCGGCGTGCCGATTCCAGAGTTCCAACCAGATGCCTTCTCGATCGTACTCTTCGTGGCACTCGCATCAGTGCTCCTAGCAAAGAGAGCGACAACGCACAGGCGAAGGCACTCCCGTTAAAAGGGAATGCTCGCCTGATTATGCGTTCTTCTTAACCATTCCGACCACTCAGGGCCCTCGATTTTATTCTGTTCTTGCGAATTACACTAATCCAAGTCTCACACAACTGCATAGACAGTTCGAGGCAAGGCCGAAAGCAGACAGCGCATCAGATTCGGGATGAGAAGTGAACATGAAACTGGATTATGCTCAACAAAAGCAGATACTCAACATACTGCGATTCTTGAGCATATCTTCAACGATCGCCATAGTACTCTATTACATTCCAAACTACTTCTTCTACGAAAAACTCACGGCAGAACATTCCGCAATCCTGATGGAACTGATGGGAATGAAAGCAACCGTCTGGTCCGAGGACGGCAAAGTCTTCCTCAATCAGTTCGAAATTCAAAGAATGTGCACCGGCATGCAGGTTATAGGAGTATTCCTGGGAATGATCGTCGCCATCCCAAGGGTCTCGATCCGGAAAAGGATCTTTGCGTTTTCAATCGTCGCTGTCAGCGTCTATTTTGCGAATATCGGCAGGATAGCTTTCGAGATCTGGTTGCTTTACAATGGAATCTTACCGTGGTCGCTGGCGCATTACCCAACAGGTTTGATTCTCGGAGTTTTCGCGGTTGCATTCCTGATCATAGTTGCTGACCATTTCATTCCGGAAATTGGTGACCTTGCGTTGTCGGCGCTAGACGGGTTCCGTCGAGTTTAGAGTGTTCCCGCAATAGGTGCAGTGCGTCCAGTCATCCTCCACGGGCTTGCCGCAGGACTCACAAACTTTTGATCTCGCTGCATCGCCGATGGTTTCCTCCTCGACTGAACCCGATGGAGCTCGGGTTCGCCTCCTTGCGATGAATAATGCTAGGGTGCCTAACAATCCAGCTACTAGTATTGCCGGGATCACTAGAGGGGTGTAATCCACCGTGAAGTCGGCGGTCACGACCTTCGGTCCGTTCATGGTAATATTGAGCTGCATGGAGTCTGAACTCGCCGCGCCTCTCCAACCCTTGAAGTTGTAGGACATCCCGAGCAAGTCGAGCGGCCAACTCATTGGAACGGTTGATTTAGCCATCAATGTGGCCTTTGATCCGGCATCGTACCAAGTCGAGTTAGCGTAGCCGGGTGCAATTGAATTCACCTGAAGCAAGTACTGTTTCTTGTAGGAGCCCACAATCTTCGAATCACCATCAAATTTCACAGTCCGCTGCGTAGCGTTGAGGCCACCTTGCCAACCGGCAAAAACCACTCTCGTCGAATTGTCGAACTGGACCGCGGGTGGAATCGCGAGGTGGTAGGACTTGCCTACAGGGAGCTGCAATTTCACCTCTCCCATTGCAGATGTCAGGTTCGTTGAGGCATCGATGGTTACTGGAATATTCGGTATTCCGAGATCCACTTGCAGGCTAGCAAGTGTGGCGACCTTCAATGTCACTTCGGCGTAACCCGGGCCGCTAAAGGCGTCATTGTAGTAACTCCATTTGCCCGCGTCGAGATAGTAGGCAATAACTGTTAGCGACCACTTCTGTTCTCCGGAGGGTGCCGTCAGATTGACGGCCCAGACCTTGTCACCTCCGCCGATAAGCCCAACGGGTCCGCTCTCCCAGAGTTTTGATCCGAGATTCTTCAGAGATCCTTCAAATAGACTTGCCCTGACCGTTCCGTTAACGTGGAAGGCGTATTCAATGTCGATGATTATGGAGAATTTTGTGGAGGGAGCTATTTGGCGTGGATACTGAACGTTGGTAACCCGTAACACCCCGACGTTCTGATCTTGCGCGGAAATAGTCCTAGCCGATATTAACATCGAGAGTATAACGAGAATGATCGTGAGGAATTTCACATATCTCAGTGCTTTCATTTCAATCTCCCCGACATCGGCAAGGATTCCTCTCCTTCCTCAAGTCTCGACGAATCGCTTCGATTTGCATGGCATCTTTGATTACCTGTCACGCGCCAAATTCCGTTTGAGCGCCCATTCCGTTGCCCTGCTAAGGGCTTCCCCTGAGTTCCTTGCCACGCTAATGTCTTGTTTCCACGTATCCTGAAACCCAGGCGCGATGGCGATGACTTTAAACTTGGATTTGAAACCTCCCCGCTCGATCTCTTCAGCAAAAATCTGCAGTTGTCTCTCGACTCCGTTGCCAGAGAGCAGCGGGAAAACAACGTCAGCTTTCAGTTCCTCTGAATTTCTCAGGAGTTCCAATGGTGTTTGGGTTTTACTGAGACTCTGAGTACGAAAGCCCAGTGAACGGAGTGCAGCCGACAATGCCAGGGCCAATAGACCTCCGCCCTTTATTCCGACCGGGCCCACAGTTGCTTTCAAATTGAATCTGTTCTCAGCCTTGACAAAGTAATCTTTCATGACTTCGAGGGAAGCGTTCACAGCGGTTTCAGCGATGTTGATTCTGTTCTGGTCGTATTCGCCAACTTCATGTAAGCCTACGAGGATGTCAACCGCGTCGAGTATCGCCTCTAGGACTTCGTTCGCCGTACTTCCTCTTGCCAGTGAAGCGTACGTGCTTTGACGCGCTTCCACCGCATTTCCCTCAAGCACGGCTTTGCTTAAACGCTGCAATTGATTCTCGATTTCAGTCAAGGCCTCGGGGGGTTGTACATCCTGTGTCAAATATGGGCTTCGGTCCAGTCCATGGAACTGTGAGCACGCAGCCTAGACCAGTGTTGACTGCTGGAACTTCGCCTTGATGGGTATCATTCGAAGCGTCTCATCAATGGGTGAAACACCATAAAGAAAGCTTGGAAGTTTGATTATTGGTACAACCGGAACTCCATCGATGACCCTTTGCTGCGATTCGGCCAAAGTGACTATTACCGACAAGATGCGTCGCATTTCTGTTACGTTCAATCCATGTTTCACCAAAACTTCAGGCCGGTCCGCGAGTAACCTGGTTCTTTCAGTTTGGGCCGACGCGGCTGTCCGTACTCGCGATAGAGAGAGGCGCCGAGACCAATGTTTGCAATCTATGGCAAGGATGAAGCTGTCGTTCCATGCCAGAAGATCGATCTCTCGCCTCCCCGCTTTACTCTTGAAGACCAAGTGCTTGAATATTCGATATCCATTCTCAATGAGCAGGTTGGCTGCGAAATCTTCAAACTCCTGCCATTTGAATGAACGAGAAACCTTCTCCGGATCGTGACCATTCCGAATCAAATGGTGAGCCAAGAGCATGCGCTTGGTGGCATCGAGTTCAATGAAATCGTTTGCCGTATCCACTAACGCATTCTCATGTAAGGCCGCGATCTGATCCATCAGAGAGTTTGGGTGGACATGTAGTTGTTCAGCCAGCTCGTTGAGTGACACTCGTTCTCGGTTCTTGGTGAGATTGAGCAGCTTGATCTCCAGATCGTAAGGCAAGGTGGATCCTGGAACCTTGAATGGGCTTAGAAGATTACGAATGTGAGGACCAGCATGACCAGACTTAATGCAAACAAGACTTTTCGTGAGGGGGAAAGCGGCGACACGTCGTCTAGGGGCTCCACGCCCTCCATTGGTCGACGACTTGCTAGCATGAAGAGGACTAGTAGTATTGCGAACCCATAGTAGCCTGCCAGGAATAGGATACCAAACCCTACGAGGCCGGTAAGCTTGTGGCCCCGATTTCCGAGTGTGGCGCGTGAGATGTGCCCGCCATCAAGCTGCCAGACCGGCAGAATGTTAAGGAATGTTATGAGGGCGCCAACTTCTGACGCGAAGGCAACTTGCGTCAACACCAAGACATATCCGTGTGGCACTGTTCTCCATCCAAGTTCTCCGAGGAGATCTAGGAAGAGAGGCGAGTGTGGCCAGGATCCTGCTGACAGAAGTCCTGCTGCCATTAATCTGGTTGCTTCTTGCTCAGGCACAAGAGGAGCCGTTAGGTAAGCGAAGATTCCGACAGCAACCGCCACTAGGAAGCCAGCAACAGGGCCGCTAAACCCAAGGTCGAATAACTGATCGCGGTTTCCGGGGGGACCCCGCAGCGATATCACCGCTCCGAATGTGCCAAATGGGAGTGGGGGTGGTGCTGGAACGAAGTATGGTAATGTGGCGTCCATCTTATGGTGACGGACGGCAAGGACATGCCCCATTTCATGCAGTCCCACTATGCCCAAGATGGATAACGCGAAGATGATCACCTGCGTCCACAGATTCGTATTGCTGAAGAGTGCGCTGATCAGTCGCGGATCCTCGTCGAATATGAGCGAGTAACTTGCGAATGTCACAGTTGCGATCGTGGCCAGCAATAGGATCAAGTTGATAAGCGTGCGAGGTCGACCCAGCTTCTGTTTTGGCAGTACTGATATGACTAGCTTGTCCGAAACTCTCCTGATCTTCGCTATGAGCCCGTGGTTCGCCAAGTCAAGTAGGAGCTCTTGGAATTTCTCTTTCATCGGTTCTAATGCAACAACGTATGTTGCGAATCCATTGACGTCCACATACTTGTCGAGTAGAGTAAATCGGTATTCGATGAAGCTTGTGATCGAACCGAAGTCAAGAGGATAAGCGACAGCAGTGGTTGTGAGCATGGCCGGTGTCGATTCTGATGCCACTCAAGTATCCTTCTGGGTTTTGCGCATAGCCAGAAAGTCGTGATTTAAACGTATTCTCTAGGAGCATCTAATTCGATAACGTCAAATATTCGACGGGCACATGGGGAAAATTCGATCCAGACTTTGCTAATTCAGAAAGACCGCAGCCTTCGCCGTTTTACGCCTTCGGATCTTGACGCTGTAATCAACATCAATAGGGTTTGTCTCCCTGAGAACTACGCGGCGTACTTTTTCATGGACACATTCAACACTCATCCGGAATCATTCATTGTTGCTGAATCCCAAGGTAATGTTGTCGGTTATATAATGTGCCGTGTCGAGCATGGTTTCTCAGATTTGAAGAAGCTGAGATTTGCCAAGAAGGGTCATGTAATCTCAGTCGCGGTTATGCCTGATTTCAGAAGACTAGGTATGGGATCTGCGCTTGTTAAGGATGCGCTGTCGGCGCTTTCGAATCTTCATGTTGACGAGTGCTATCTTGAGGTTAGGATTAGTAATGATGCCGCCATTACCCTCTACAGGAGACTCGGATTTGACATCGTCCGAACAATTCCACGGTATTACTATGATAGCTCTGACGCCTATGTGATGGCAAAGGAGCTCACGCAGGGTTCAACCGCTTAGCCAGTTCGTCTTGGAATCTGTTCTACTCGTCTTGAAGGTTCAGCGTGGATTGTGACGATCGCGTTGCTGAACCGTGCCTTGATATCCTCTTCTATTCTTGAAATAACGTCATGGATCTTCGCGATATTTTCCTCTCCTTTGAAAAGGCAGTTGATGTCTATGCGAAGTTCATCGCCTGTGGAGTAGAGAATTATCGAACTTATCTCAGCGACGACACCATGAGATTCGACAATCGACCTAACCGCATCTGAAACTGATTTGTCGTCAACCATCATCCCGTGGCTGCGTTCGGGCCTGGAGGGTTCGATATGAACTGTGACCCGTCGAACTTTCGGAATCACATTTCCAATACCTCTCTCAACTTCCTCGGCGATCTCGTGCGCCTTGTCAAGAGGAAGGGATGGGTCCACCTGAACATGAAGAGTCACATAATGTCCGTCGTTCACAGTCGTAACGGAGAGGTTGTGTACACCTCGCGCCCCCTCGACTTTGTTGGTCGCGGAGCGGACTTGCATTTCTATTGGGATCTCCCATTGCCAAGGTTCTATGTGAATCATGATAGACGACTTTCCAAGAAGTTTCTGTAGATTAGCCTCAATCCTTGTAGCGATCGTGTCTGCGCCAATCAACCCCACATGTGGTGAGACTCCAATGATTGCATCGACGAACGTTACGTCACCCACACGCCGAACTCGGAGTTCCTTACACTTCAGAACTTCATCCGTCTTCCGTATTTCTGCGAGGATCGATTGAACAAGTTTTCCGGATACCGCATCGCTCAGATCCATGGAAGTCGAGTGAATCAGTTTGATACTCAAGTAGCCCAGTAACGAGGCTACGATAACCGACGCAGCCGTGTCACCAACTGGATAACCAAGACTGGCCGATGCCAAACCAACAAATGCTAGTATTGTTGATGCAAAATCAGAGATCGCATCATAGAGCCCGGCTTTAACGGACAGACTGGTTTCCGTTAAGGCGGCGGTTAGAATGCCCATTCTGAGAAAGTCGATTACGATCGTGTAGGTTGCAGCCGCGTAACCTAGCACACCTGGGTGAACGACGTTTACGCCAGTGCTTATGCGGAATGCGGCTTCTCCAATTATGACGATTGCCAATACAAAGAGGATGACTCCGCCCATTAAGGAGCCGATCGCTTCGATCTTCCCATGCCCGTAGGTGTGGTCCTCGTCAGCCGGTTTGAGCGCAATTCTCGCAGATACTAGAAGAATCAGGGTGGAAAATGCGTCAAAGGCCGCGTGGGCGGCATCGCTCAGGAGAGCTAGGCTGCCGACGTATAAGCCCGCAAATCCCTCGATCACTATGACCGTTACAATTGAGATCAGGGAGACCTTTAGGGCTCCTGTCTTGGTCATTCTTGACATCTATGTGAACGCCATTCGGTCTCATACGCTAACTTAAGGATTTATCGTGACGTAGCTGCCGCATTACTTAGTTCTGTAGCTAACCGCCAATCCATCTCCCAACGGAACAATTAGACTGGAGAGTCTGGAATCATTGAATATGCGCTTTGTATATTCAATAATACCTTGTGTGCCTTCGCTCTTTTCTCCTCTAACTGCCGCTCCGCCCCAGAGCATGTTGTCGGCTAGGATTATGCTTCTTGGTCGCGAAAGTCGAAGAGCCTCTTCTAAGTAGTTTGGATATTCCTCTTTCTTAGCGTCAATGAAGACTATATCGTAAGGCCTCTTCATCTTCGGCAACATTTCCAAGGCTTGCCCTTGATGGATTCTGACTCGTCCTTCAAGTCCAGCCTTCTTTATCGTAGCTTCTAACGCTTCTACGATGCTGTGGTTTTGCTCAATGGCGTCCAAGATTCCGTTTGGCGGCATTCCTTTCATGAACCACAGGGCACTGTAGCCTGCCCCTGAGCCGACCTCCAGTATTCGTTTAGGTGATCGTGCTCTGGTCAGCAATTCCAGTAATCGTCCACTGTTCGAATCTATGTGGACGACTCCGTCGAGTTCATCAGATCTCTCGCTGGCCCAAGCCAAGAGCTCATCGCCTTCACCGACTAACCTTCGGATGTATTCTGAGACTTCATCGAAGCGCATCAAATTCCCCTAGCAGCAACCATCATAGAAGCCACAGTTGAGGCACTTGGATCGGATCTTGCTTCCAGATATGAATTCCATCAACTTGGCGCATCCAAGACATCGGACGATGCTCATGGTTTAATCGCCGGCAGACTTAACGCCGATTCAACAGTCCATAAGAATTTCCTCTTAGTCACCAAGCGCAGGAAGGATTATTTCTCTCGCGCTAGCACAATGAATTGGGTATCCGCATTGGGTAGGAAATGCAATACTTGTGGTTCAGAGAATCGCGATGAGGCGAACTACTGCATGCAGTGCGGTCAACCCTTCTTCATGCTCCCTGCGCCCACCCAAAGCTCAGTCGCTGAAACCCCTGCAAGATCCCCGCACTATTGGCTTACCCAACCACTGTTGGGATGTCGCTTTCATCCTCACATCCCGAGTCAGTTCGTGTGTGCCTCGTGTGGTGTTTCACTCTGTTCAGCCTGTATGAGACCCTACTCCCGGCAACCATTCTGCCCCGCATGTTTCGCGCGCAATTCGATAATGTGGAGACTGGCTCCCACGATGCCGTTGCCCTTGCCACCGCTACCTTCGTACCTGTACCAACGAGATTTGGTTCGCTGACCGCCCACGTTACGCAGTCCGCGACTTCATCGTTACATATAGCGTAGCGGATCCCGCTAGTGCTGTGGGCAAATAGATTACTGCAAACTCGAAATCCGTGGCTAAGAACGGGTAACCGAGCAGGCGCAATGTCAGCATCAGTATCGAGACTATGAAGAGAATGGTAAACGCGTGAGTCCAGGTTTTGCGATCTTCAGATGAAGCTGTCGAAGTGTTCAGCCTCAAGCTAAGCTTCCCGTTCTTCCCGCTCGCCCTCGAGCAGCGTCCTCAACGGAATGTTTAGGCTCGTTCCATCTGGTAGGGATCGCCGAATGCTAATCGGCAGAACGCCCTCCCTAAGTTCAAGCTCGGCGAGTTCTATCGGGGATTTCATGGAGCCGGGCACATCAAGTAACATTGGTGCCCCCATCGAGATTTGGAGAGCTCTTGCACCCATGACCCGAGCACGCTCGAAGCGAGTTAGCTTCTTCGGACCGATGAGTGCAATAGTTGTCTTTCTAGGACTCGCCTTCGCCTTCTTCTTTGGCACTGTCTTCCGGCCCCTTGGGTCCACCGGCCCCTTCCCTCGCCTTCGAAGCCGCTATCACATCATCTATCCGCAGGAGCATGCAGGCGGCTTCTGTGGCGGATTTGATTGCTTGCATCTTTACCGCAAGGGGTTCGTAGACTTCCAATTTAGATAGATCAGTAACCTTCCCCTTGTACGGGTCAACGCCAGCCCAGATCTGTCTACTCTGATGCTTAGATCGCAGTTCCATGAGTGTGTCGATCGGGTCAATTCCCGCGTTCTCGGCAAGAGTCATAGGAATTATTTCAAGCGCTTCAGCATAGGATTGAACGGCAAGCTGTTCCTTCCCGGAGAGTCTCTGGGCATACGCTCTTAGTTGCTTCGCCACTTCTGCTTCGGCGGCGCCACCGCCAACGATAACTCTTGGTTCGACTACGACGTCGCGAACGACGCTTAGCGCGTCGTGTATAGCTCGTTCAGCTTCATCCACAATTCGCTCCGTACCGCCCCTAACAAGGATGCTAACGGCCTTTGGATCTTTGCATCCCTCGACGAATGTCATCTTATCATCGGATACTTTTCGTTCTTCGACGAGGTTGGCGTATCCAAGGTCGGTTGCTTTCAGTTCTTCTATTTGTGTTACAATCCTGCCACCGGTAGCCTTGGCAAGCTTCTCCATATCCGACTGCTTCACTCGACGCACTGCCAGAATACCTTTCTTTGCCATGAAGTGTTGGGCGACATCGTCGATTCCCTTTTCACATACCGCTACGTTCGCGCCGGATGTTGCGATCTTGTCAACCATGTCCCGCAGTATCTTTTCTTCTTGATCCAGAAATGCTTTCATCTGGTCAGGGTTTTCTATGTTGAGTTTGGCGTCGAACTCAGTCTTCTCGACTTCCAGTGGGCAGTTTAGTAGTACGATCTTCGCTCTTTCGACGCGTCTTGGCATTCCGGGATGAACTACTTCCTTGTCCAGTACGATGCCTTGAATGAGGATGGTATCGGTTAGCGCGCCACCGGGTTTTTTCTCTACTTTTATGTCATCAATATCGGCAGCGAATTGCGTTCCAGATTTCTCAGCGACCTGTAATACTGCCTTAACCGCTAGATCAGCCACGTAATCCCTGTGCTCAGCGAGAAGCTTGCTGGCAATCGAAACCTTCGCGATCTTCTTGAGCATAGCCCTGTCTTTGGGGGTGACCTTGATCGCAATCTTCTGAAGGAATTCAAGAGCCTTTGCGCTGGCGTTTTGATACCCATCAACAATAACTGTTGGGTGCACGTCTTTGTCGAACAGTGTCTGGGCCTTGCTCAGCAACTCGCCCGCTAGCACGACTGCCGTCGTGGTTCCGTCGCCGACCTCATCGTCTTGTGTCTTCGCGACTTCAACCATCGTCTTTGCAGCCGGATGTTGTACATCCATCTCGTCAAGGATCGTGGCGCCATCGTTGCTGATGGTTACGTCGCCGAATCCGTCAACAAGCATCTTATCCATCCCTTTCGGGCCCAAGGATGATCTAATCGATTCAGCTATGGCGAGCGCAGCCGCGATGTTGGCGTGTTGGGCTTCGCGCCCTTGTGATCTAGAAGTGCCTTCTTTGAGGATTAAGGCAGGCTGATTCACTAAACTAGTTGACATCCCTCAAAGCCTCCGCTACTCTGAACTGGAAACACAACAAAAACCAATTTCATATAAGGTTTGCTAGACGCTCACCCTCAAAACGGTGACTTTGGAGCTGGCGAGCTTATGAAAAGGTGAAAGCGCCTTCCAAGCGGCATGCGGTGACTCAAACCTGCGCTTTCTCCTGTAGCTATTCTGAGTTTCATGAACCAATCAATCTGATCAGAGTACAGTACACTAGGAAATGGAGGAAACATCATCATCAATGAAGATTCGTCGAAGCCAGAAACACTTTATTCCGGCTTATGGTTAGACAGCTGAATTGTAGACGAGACGGTCATTGTGCGCGACTTGATCCGAATCAACCAACCGATGATTGGTAAGGAAGAAGTGGACGCAGCAACAGAGGTTCTCAAGAGCGGGATACTAACCGAAAAGAGCGGCATGGGCCCACGCGTACTTGAATTCGAGAAGGAATTCGCACGCTATGTGGGAGCGAAACACGCTGTCGCAGTGACGAGCGGTACCGCCGCCCTCCATTCGGCTCTGCTCGTTGCCGGTGTCAAGCAGGGTGACGAAGTCGTTCTTCCTTCGTTTACGTTTCATTCGACAGCGGAAGTGGTCTTGCTAGCCGGCGCTCAGCCCGTGTTTGCTGACATAGACCCGGATACTTACACGGTCACAGCGGATACCGTTGAGAGCGTTATGACAAGGAATACGAAGGCAATCATGCCAGTCCATCTCTACGGGCTGCCAGCCGACCTTGATCCATTGAGAAAACTTGCCAAGGAACGCAGTGTGACGTTGATAGAAGACGCTGCTCAGGCCGACGGAGCAGAATACAACGGGGCGAAGATAGGGTCAATTGGCGACATGACATGCTTCAGCTTCTACGCTGGAAAGAATATGACGACTGGAGAAGGAGGGATTGTTACCACAAATGACGATGACTATTCTGACAGACTTCGAATGGTTAGAACGCACGGCGAACAGCGCCCGTACTGGCCAGTCACCATCGGCCACAATTACCGAATGAGCGAACTGCTTGCCGCCATCGGGTTGGCACAACTGAGAAAGCTTGCCTCATTCGTCGAGCAGAGAAGAAAGAATGCTCGATTCCTGAACGAAAAGATTGGGGTACTCGGGAAGGTGATTCGACCGAAGGAACCCGACAAAAGGAAACACGCCTGGTACCTTTACACTCTCCGACTGAGAGGAGCTAATGCTGGAAAACGCAACAAGGTTGTAGAGAAACTTAGATCGAAGAACATTGAGGCGGCGGTCTACTACGAGTCGCCGTTACATCTGCTCCCCATATATAGAGATCTATCGACGACGCGCCGCCCCTTCCCGGAGACTGAGAAAGCGTGCCGTCAAGTATTCTCGATCCCAGTTCACCCAAGGCTTAGTGAACCTGAGTTGGGGTATATCTTCGATACACTGAAACGGGTTTTAACTTGACTTGCGCGTAATTAGTATCGGCGCAGCGCGAAGTATTTCCTCAATCGTTGGTTTTGTGGTTTCACGCATCTCATATCTTACACGAACGGCGGGTTTTGGCACCGTCATTATTCTTCGCAGATCAATCGGGGTCCCGAGGACAAATGAGTCACAGTCGATACGTGCCATCGTCTTCTCTAATTCTTTGATCTGCGCTTGCCCGTAGCCCATCGCAGGCAGCACCTTGCCCAGATGTGGATATTTTTCAAATGTTCTTTTGATCGAACCAACCGCGTAGGGGCGCGGATCAATCAGTTCCTTCGCTCCGAATTTTCTGGCGGCAATTGCGCCGACGCCTTCTTTCATTCCGCCGTGTGTGACGGTGGGACCATCTTCTATTGCGACGACGCGTTTGCCACGTATATGTGCGCGGTCTTCAACGTGAATCTCCGAGGCTGCTTCCACGATTTTCGCTTCCGGCCTGACGCGCTTAATGTTCTTGCGCACGGTATCCACGTCCTTTGAGGAGGCGGAATCAACTTTGTTGATCACGATGACGTCGGCCATCCTCAAATTCGCTTCGCCGGGATAATACAGTAATTCGTCTCCCGGCCGGAGGGGATCCACAACTACAATTTGTAGGTCAGGTTTGTAGAATGGGAGATCGTTGTTTCCGCCATCCCATATGATGACGTCGGCTTCCTTTTCAGCTTCGTGTAGTATCTTTTCATAATCGACTCCGGCGTACACGACGTTGCCGGCATCAATGTGGGGTTCGTATTCCTCACGTTCCTCTATTGTGCAGTCGAATTTCTTCATATCGTCGTAGGTTGCGAAGCGCTCGCAGACTTCCGCCGCAAGATTACCATAAGGCATGGGATGTCTGACAGCAACCACTCGGCCGACAAGTTTCTTGAGCGCCCTCGAGACGGCTCTGGAGACTGTGCTCTTCCCCGCTCCGGTCCTAACCGCGCAGACCGAGATCACCGGTAGGCTTGATTTCAGCATGGTAGTCTTGGGGCCCATCAATCTGAAATCTGCTCCTGACGCAAGGGTCACTGAGGCTTTGTGCATGACGTCCTCGTTTGACAGATCGCTGTACGCCAAGACAACGAGATCGATGTTTTTTTCCTTGATTATTCTGGGTAGATCAGACTCCGGGAAAATCGGAATGCCGTTCGGGTACTGTGCCCCGGCCAGAGCTGGTGGATACGTGCGTCCTTCAATTCCTGGAATCTGGGTTGCAGTGAAAGCTATGACCTCGTATGACGGGTTGTTCCGGAAGTAGACGTTAAAGTTATGAAAGTCTCGACCTGCAGCGCCCATGATTACTGTCTTCACGGCGGGCATCTTGTCAACCCCAACTTCGCCTACAACGAAGATGGGCGGTAGTTAGCCTTTTTGCCGAAAAGCTACCAACTTCCATGCCTCTAACTGTGAAACGTGGTTGTTGCGTTGATTTTTTAACGACAAGAACATAACACAGACACCCCTGACAGGGAGGATAGGATTCGTTGACAGAAGAAATCTCGCAGACCACTCAAACCGAAGCAAAACCACCCGGGATCGACGTTTCGCGCCATAAGATTCGGCTGGTCGCCGAAGGCGTCGGCGAGGCGGAGGGAGAGCTGATTCGCTTTCAAAGTCCCATGACGGTCGATAACCTAACGAAAGCTTTGCCCTTTGAAGGCCGCGCGGCTAGGTGGAAGGAGGAGATCTACTTCGAGACACCTGTCAAGATGGGTTCTGAAAAAGCGAAAGCCAAAGTTGAAGTTGGCACTATTGCCTACTGGCCGATGGGATCCGCACTTTGCATATTCTATGGCCCCACCGACCCTTACAGTCCAGTAAATGTAGTGGGAAGAATAGTATCTAACTTGGAGATGTTTAAGGCCCTAAAGAGCGGGACGAAGATTCGTGTTGAGAGACTCTAAGCGGCCGCCAACTTGTAAATCTTGATTCTGGCATTGCCGCTTACGGACGTCACTAGACGTCGTCGCTCAAGCTCTTCAAGGACGTCTCTGGCAACGCTCAGTCTCACATTGAACTGTGTAGCAATTGAGTAGGGGGTCAATGCCCCAATCTTCGATAGCTCACCCATGAATTTCGCATCCTCAAGGTTTGGAACGCCAATTCCGGCTGATTTCTTTTCGGCTATGGTCTTCGTCTTGGTTTTCTTGGCTGGTTCAGGCTTCTTAGTGTCCTGTTTAACCTGCTCCTTCTCCATTTGCGCTAAACTCTTCTTTTTCGCGCCGCCCATGAGAACCCACTGCTAGCCCGCTACAATTATGGGCTGAATAAAAGTCTTGGTCTCGATGCGGATATACCCAATGCCAACCCATAGGCTAATCCAAGCCAATCCAAGCGCGAGTATGCCTATGCCACCATCTTCTCGTAAACCAGACCAAATTGCGATGTTCTCAGAGACTATGGCTTAGGAGGAGCATGGATGCAGCGCCAAAAAGATGGAGCTCGGCAATCTAGGAGGTCAATGCGCGAAACTCTCGAGCAGCTTTTGCTGGATCACTAGCGCCATAGATTGATCGACCCACTATCAAGTAGCTCGACCCTGCGTCCAACGCCTTCCTTGCATCACCTCCCTGCACTCCCACACCCGGGCTGAATATGGCCAACTCAGAGCCCACTAGTTCACGGACCCTTGAGATTATCGCCGGCTTGGTGGCGCCAACAATTACGCCATCCGCGTTTCGTTCAACCGCCATCTCCGCAAACATCTCGAAGATTGGCCTTGGCTCACTGCCGCGACTGGACGCTGCAATGGAGTAGAAGGCATCGGCTCCTGGATTGCTCATGTAAACGAGGAGAATTACGCTCTTCCCATGCGAAGTGGCCAAGCTAAATACGGAATCCAAGCCTCCTTCCCAGCCCGCCGTTGGACTGGCGATGACAGCATCGAAGCCCGCGTCAATGTACGATCTCATCATGAATTCATTTGTGTGACCAACGTCGTTTAGCTTCGCGTCCATAATGGCGGGTAATGAGAAGTCATGCGCGAGTTTTACGATGGAATCGACGCCCCCTCGCAAACCCAATGACAGTACAAGTTGACGGTTGATCTTCACGGCGCAAATGTAGCTTCTGACATCTTCAAGAATCCTCTCGCTCTGTTCAGCAAGTTTTGCGCGATCCGGAAGTTCCAGATCCAGTGCCAAGACAATTTTGCTGCGATTTCTTTGAAAGGCTTTCTGAATTAGGTCGTTAAAGGCCACAGCGGCACCTCTATGCCCATCAGCGTTCAGTCCTAATAAAATCCTCGCAATGCTGGCGGCGACCTGCCAGCTAATCTGCTACTTCGGAAATATGGGCATGTCCTTTACGTCGATGATCTTCGCGTAGAAGAACTTCGCATCATTTGTGTTACTTGAGTATTCGATCTTCTCGCCGTTTGGTTTTATTGCAATATATTTGACGAATCCGTGCTCTGGCGGATTGTCCAGTGAAACATAGAAGAACACCGGTAACGCGTCCGCCTCATAATAGTGTTCGAAAGGTATGCAAGTCCCTATGATATGTTTCTTGTCACGAACGAAATGCCAAAGAGGAAATAGTGTTCCTTCACATAGAGATAATGGAAGTAGTATGCGGGCTATGGATTTCAGATCCTCGACTTCAGCAAGCATTGGGTGAGAGAGTTCGGGGAACTTACCCTCCAAACTCTCACTGAACGCCAATGGGATATTCTTCAGTTCCACAAAGGACGCGTACCTGTACCGTGTGTCCCCCGCTTCGTCTGAGAACATCCACTCTTCTCCTTTTGGAGCATCACTCCTGTAGGCGAGGAATGGTTTCGGTGGAGAATCAGAAATCGTATACGCCAGAATCGGTATGTCTCCGTCCCAGTACATGTATGCAGTGAAAAGCCCCAGCACATGCTTTCCCTGATGCTTAAAGTACCAGAGGATCTGTGATCCTTCCGTGAGAGCCAACGCTAACCTAGCGAAACTCATCATGTCTGTTACGGGTACTGGCACTGGCGGCTTAACAGACTCCATAAAGGACACCGATTCAGTAAAACACAGGATTGAGGACTACTTAACCTTGATTGCGCACTGTCCTCGTAATGATCACTCTCGATGCATCTCTTCCGTCCGATGAGGATCGTTGGAATTATGCACGACAAGAATCGGCCTATCTGATGGCAGACCGCGCTAACAGTTGACCGTAGCCTTCTATTCTACTCTCAACTCCAAGGACACTACGGGCCTTCCAAGCAGTTGCTGTGTTGCTTGAAACCACAGGTTGTCCCAACTCATCCTCAAGCCTTGCGATGATCTCTATGGTTCTGAAGTTTGTGCAGCTGATGAAGATCCCGTCCGCATTTGGGAGATAGGCTTTTTTGGCTAGTTCATAGGCAACCTGCGGAACTTGCAGCCCTATGTCTGAGTTTCTTGTTAGACCGAGGCCGATGATTTTCATAACCTCAAAGCCATTCGCGTTCAGAAACTTACTTTCCAAATCGTCGATCTCTCGCGTGTATGGTGTGGCCACCGTAATCCTTCTTGCACGGATGCAACGAAGGGCTTCGACTACGGCTCCAGCGGTAGCTATCGTTGGAATACTGGTTTCACGTTCAATCCTCCGGATCAAAGCTTGATCATGTCCCAGCCCCCTGAATAGACTTCCACTAGTGCAACCATAGCATAGCAAGTCGACTTTAGCATCAGATAGTTCATGGGCTGCGCGTTCCGCTTCGCTCTCCATCGCCTTGAGTTCAGAAACTGTCACATTTCGAAGGCGCATGCGTGACGAGTGGATATTCGCGCAAGACGCTAGGATCTGGTGGAATTCCGGCTCCATAGTTGTATTTGAAGAAGGAAGTATCAGGCCCACTCTAGACAAACCTAACGCCCGGTAGTTATGCACGGCACAGCGCTTCCAATTATGTGCTTCGCAGGTCGACAATGGATATTGACTTCAACGCCCTAGTGGAGGAGGAAAGCCGAGTCCTCCCATAGGAAATGGGCAAACATCAGTGAGCCAATGGCCCGGTTTGTTAGTGGAACTCACAGTTGCAGTCTCCTTTAGAAGCAAAGTGATCAAAGCTCGGGCGCCAGATCTGCCCTCGACTAATTGAACCCAGTAACAGGATGAACCGTGTCTAATGCGCTGACGAATCTCTGCTTGCCAGAAACGGGATTTGCTGAGGCATAATGAAGATCAGGACAGGTTGCCGATTGATCTACAAGATGCGAGTGTGATACATCGGGTGAGACAGTATGAAACTGAAGGTAGGCTGCTGTGGGTTTGCAGTATCACACAAAGAATACTTCAGGGAATTTGGCATAGTTGAACTGCAAAGCGCTTTCTATCAGCTACCTCGACTGAAGACCGCTGCTCGTTGGCGAGAAGAGGCACCGTCGAATTTTGAATTCGCTGTGAAAGCATGGCAGGCGATTACCCATCCTATCTCGAGTCCCACTTGGCGCAAGGTGAAGGCTCTTCCGCCTGTTCGCTATCGCACGAAGTATGGTCTTTTGCAGCCCACTAGGCAGAACTTCGAGGCACGGAATGGGACCTTAGCGGTCTGTCGAGTTCTCCGCGCCACCGTGTGCGTGGTTCAATGTCCTCCTCGATTTTCCTTCACAAACCGAAATGTCCACAATCTTAAGGAGTTCTTTGCCAACATAGATCGAGACGGACTTGTCATAGTTTGGGAGCCTAGAGGGGATTGGATACACAGGCCCCAAGAAATACGCAGCGCTTGTAAGCGACTAGAGTTGGTGCATTGCGTTGATCTCTTAAGGAGAGATCCGGCTCACATAGCAGAGTTAGGATACATCCGGTTACATGGCTTGGGCTCGAAGGAGTACAACTACTCCTATCGGTACTCTGACTTGGATTTGTCGGAGCTGCTCAAGAGACTCACGTCGTTGTCTGGCAGGGAACTTGAATGCGCCTACGTGATGTTTAACAACATCGCAATGTTCCAAGACGCAAGGAGATTCCTGACGCATTCTTGTGTCCTATCGAAATAGGTCATCCTCTTTCGGACGGACTAGATTCTTTGCCGAGCCCCTTCCTTGAGCGTACTCGACTCCTCTAATTATTACCACGGGTATCCTATCACTCTTCTTCATGACCAGCTCTGCCGCTGACGCCAACTCGTCGGCGATAGCCATCTGAGTAACGTTGAGCACGTACCCGAACATGTCCTTCGTACCGCGATAATCCATTATTGGTCGAAGACCAGCTACGCCAATAGCTACATTCACTTGCCCAATGCGCCATGCTCTACCAAAAGTGTCTGAAACAATCACGCCTACGTTCGCTCCTGTCAGATCCTTTATCCTTTGCCTAATCTCTCGCGCTGAAAGATCCGGATTTTTGGGCAGTAGGACCACTGAATCTTGGCCCCCGACGTTCGACCGGTCCACACCCGCATTTGCACATACGAATCCGTGTCGGGTTTCCACGATGAGGTGCCCCTCCGTCATTCTTACGATGCCCGCTGATTCCCGAAGAATCGTCTCTACAAGCCTAGGATCCTTTCCGCTGTTCTTGGCGACTCGCTCTGCTAGTGGTGACGGTGTCACATCCTTTAGGCGGATCACATGTCCCTCGGCTTTGGAGACGATCTTTTGTGCGATTACAATGATATCATGGTCTGCGATCTGTATGCCCTCCACTTTGGCTGCTTGGACTATATGTTCTCCGATATTGTCACCTCGTTTGACGAGCGGAATCTTCCTGAGGCCTATGATTTGGACCATCGTTTGGTTGCTCCGAATAGATCGATTGGCCCCGACGAATTCATGTTCGATTACCCTGTGAAGAATGATTCGAGCTTCTTTACCCCTGCCAGATCTTCAAACTCAACGCCCAATGCGTCCAGCACTTGTTCAAAGGTTCCACGAATGTATTCGATGTACTTGGCGCTGTCGACTTCGTCTAATCTCGCAAGTTGGACGGGTTTCACTCCCGGTTCACCGAGGACTTTGACGAATGAGACAATATCCCCCTGCTTCATCTCCATCCCTGCTTGCTGCAATTGTCTAGCCGCCTTCACATGTTGAGGAGTTGTCTTCGTGTACTTCTCCGGAGTTCGACTCATCATCATTGAGAAAGCAAGTTCTTCCAAAGTGTATTGTTTGTTTCTCAGCTTGACGTAGCAGTCTTTCACAATTTCCGTTATTTTGCGTTTGGCGATGTCTATGTCTTCAGGCGATTTGACTTCGCTGAGAATTGAGACCATTTGGTAGAAGGCGCGGTGTAAGAATCCTGGGATGTGACGTTTCTTTCCCGTTAGGCCTTTGATGTCCACGCTCCCGTCTGGTAAAACGCCAAAGTAATTCTTCTTCCTCGAACTCAAGGCCAGGTATCGATAGTTCTTGTCGATCTCAAGTTCCATCTTGAGTTGTCCGCGTGACCACTCAATCAGCTTGTTCAGAGTATCTGGGTCTCGACTCCCGAGAAATATTGAGTCCGTATCTCCGTAGAAGACCTCTAAGCTCAGCTCCGCTGCCTTCTGCAATGCCTGTGTGATCACGTGCCTGCCGATAGCCGCGGTGGCTTCAGCTACTGGTGGGCAGTATAATGCGAAGTTATCAGCACCGAAGACACCATAGCTTTGCCCAATCCAGCCAAACTTTCCGTTGCGGCCGGCATATACCGTGTGATTATCTTGTGCAGTTACGCAGTATACATCTAATTGCTTCACGGGCGTTATCTGGAAGTTCTCTCTGCGTATGACGTGATGACTACGACGGAACATTTTGATCCTGTAGATTTCTTTTCCACTTTGCAGCCTTTCGGTAGTAATCGCGGATTCGATTCCAAGCGTAAAGGCTAGGTGATGGAAATCTCTCGCTAGCCCATTGGAAACCGTGGAGTAGTAGCTTCTCTTGATATTTCCATCACCACGCATCAAGCTATCCAGTAGTGCCTCGCGTAATTCCAAAGGAGCGTTGAAGACGAACTTAGGAAGACGCTTTTCGAAGCTTTTCGTTCCGCACTCCTTCCGCAGGAATTCTACGAGAACTCGAGAGCTGAACGCGATTCCTTCATTCCAGAACCTCGGCGTCAGCCCCAAGCGCTGAATTGTCAACGCTATGACTTGCCGATTCTTGCGGTGTTTTGGATCCTGTGAGATTGTTACCCTTGCCAAGCCGAAGCCTCTTTTGCTTCTCCCCACTTGGACGCTGCCCTCCGACACATACCAACCTATGAGCTGGAACAGCGCTTTCGGTTCGAAACACCATGGTGAAAGACTGCCATGTCCCTCAAAGTTGTGGGCCTCAAGCTTACACTCGTATTCTTTCTCGAACGTATGCGGAGAACTTGCGGCTGAGTCGATCACTGACCTTGTGGTCCGATAGTAGCGACCTGTCTTACTGTGCTCCAAGTCTCTTGTGAAGTCATAATGATGGAATCTTGGGTTTTTTGAGAACCTTCTGTTCCATGCGTGATTTGGTCGGATGCATATCAGCTTCTCTCTATTCGGAATATGTGCCCACAGGTTCACGCGGTCATATGTGCCTCCATCTGTTGCCGCACTCAACGCAGGGTGACGAAATAGGTAGCGCCTTCCCGGCTCAAGCGCTTCAAGTAGCGCCTTCCTTTTCGAGAAGTGGATAGTGTCCCTGCGTTTTGTCCATCTTCGTCTTCCTAGAAACAACTCGTGATTATCAGTTATCCTCCAGTCCACGTATGGATTACAGATTTCGACAAGCGGACCATCATAGACGAAATGTTGACACTCAGCGACCGGTTTGGTTTCCACTATTCCCGTTTTCTCATTCAGCGTATAGACTTCGTCGCCGACCTTTACCTCGGTTATCCTACGTGGGCCTGAAGGAGTGAGAATTTCAGTGTCAGCGGTGAAGCACGCGTTAAGGACGACTTTCAAAGCGTCGGAGACGACTTTATACCAGCTTTGAAGCGATGCAGGCAGAGTTCGATCCTTTGATCGAAGTTTGTACCATTTGACTCGGAGATCGCGCAAGGAACCTATCAGCAGGCTCTCAAGCCCGCGTTTCTGCTTGCAGACCCAGTGTGGTGTTCCCGGAATCAGGTTACTCTTGCAGGTGTCATGTGGGCAGCGAACAGTCTCGTATCCGAGATTCCATATCTTGATTATTGATGGGTACAGAGACGCAAAGTCCAGTACGGCTACGTTGAAGTGGATTCCTGGTTTCGGTTCAACAACGATTGCTCCCTTGTACTTTTTGCCTTTGATCACTGCCTCCGTAGTTGTTTGACCCTTGACTTCGAGTATCTCGTCCTTGCGAGGTATTAGGTAACCGCGTTTTCTGTGGTGACAGAACATGATACTTCTTATCCAGCCGGAAACCCCTTGCCTTGACACATCGTCCAAGGTCATGAAGCTGATTCGGGACAGCGCAGTCATGAGTTTCATGACCAGATCGTCGTTGAATGAAGTAAGCCTGAGAGTTATTTCGGAATCACGATAGCAGTAGGCGGCGAGGTCGCTGTATGATGCTTTCGAGACCGAGTCGATCTCAATCTTAGCTGTGCCCACCAACGCCTCCCCTACGGCGTCGAGTGTGTTTTCACGATACTTCTGTCCGAAGGCATAGATCTGGATGGATCTATTGAAGAAGAATTTGTAGAGGTCGATATGCACGCCATATTTGAGAAAGGCCACATCACGTCCCAACTCGATCGGTATCTCTTCGTTCTTGAAACCTAATCGCTGCGCTCTGTGATAGAGGTACTTCATATCGAAGTCGTCGCCGTTGAAGGTGACCACGATCGGGTACTCAAGAAATGCCTGAAAGAGCACGGTCAAGAGTTGACCCTCATCTTCGTAAAATTCTAGCTTCACTCCCGGTGGGAGCGACGATTGTCCGTTCTCGACGCCTTCCCGCCTCAGCAACAGCGCTCTGTTGACGCCATCGGACCCAACCAAGCTCACGCAAATCACCGGCTGTTCAGCCAGTTCAGGGTCCGGTATGCGTGTCTCTATCTGCTGGTGCACTTCGATGTCAACTGCGACTCTGCGGTATTGCGGGACCGGGCACTCAAGTAGTCGCATCCATTCATTTGCAAGCGCCCTGTAGTCTTGGGTCTCGTCGTGAAGTAGTCTTTCTATTTCCTTTACCGATTCATCGGGCAAGCGATATTTGATTTGACTGAGTTGCTTGTCTTTGAACTCGTACATCATTCCAGATTCGAGACCGCGATCGTAGAGGTAATTCTCAACATACTTGATGTCCGCTTCCCACGCTGTAATTGAGTCACGAATGGAGCCTGTTGGCTTTCCGCCGATCGTAAGTGGATCCTTCGCAACTATTTTTGTGACTTTGATCTGTTGACCCCGTAATGCATCGAATTTCGATTCTCCGGCAAAGTGATCGAATCCTGGATTCCTTGCAACAGCTTCGATCTTCTGCAATTCCTCGATCGACTTCTTGCTGTAGCAGTAGGGCTGGTGCCCTGAATCGTCATACCAAAAGTAGATCCTGTGCGAGCTCGGATCATAGAACCGTAAGAAGCACTTGCGGAGGCTTCCGTTATATCCAATCGACACCAAGTATGACGGTGGAATCGTTGGAGGAGTCTGCGGATTGAAGATGAGATTCGCTCGTTTTATGACTTGTTTTGGCGCAGTGTCATCCACTTTCTCTGTGAGATAACTCTCCAATGTTTTGGTCGTTAGCCGGGCCTCCGGAAAACTATGTAGGATGGGTATGCCTCTTACTAAATAGTTGCGTAGCTGAAGTAGAACGATCGGTATTGGATGCCCCTTGACAAAGAATTCTCTAGCCATCGCAATCGAAGCCTTGAGTTGGATGGCTTACTCTGGCATCGGCGAAAGGACTGCGCTTTTCAAGGCAGCCGAGCAAATCGAGGGAGCTCCGGGAGATCTCCGACAAGCTCACAGATTGATAATGGAGACGACGCGATTTCAAAATAGGCTTGAACGCATAGTCTCAGGAGTCCTGAGCGAAGATCAACTTCACCGCGCACCTCATGGCGTGACAAGCTTTCTGAAGATCCTCAGCTATCTCACTTACATATCGAGCGCAAGTGATAACGAACTACTGCGAAACGTGAACTGGGCTAGACAGGTTTTGGGATGGAGAGAACTCCATCCCTATGAAAGGTCGATAGCGTTAATCGCATCAAGAACGCTTTCCACAGATATTCAGCGATTGACAGAGCTTGAGCGACTCTCCCTAGAGACTTGTCACCCACAGTGGCTCGTGAAAAGATTCATCGATGTCTTCGGAAGGGCATTTGCGGTTCAACTTCTGCGACGGAATCTCCGACCATTACCCACCTATGTTCGAATAAATCCACTGAAAACCGACACAGCAAGTGATTACACATTACCGTCTCATATTCGAAGCTCTCCTATGAAACAGCTTCCAGGCGTGTGGCGACTTGGATCCGGTGAAGCGATAACGCAATCAAGGTTGTGGGCGGAAGGCAAGATCGTTATTCAAGATTTGGCAAGCATAATCACGGGTCTGATTGCTTCACCGAGCATTGACTCACGGGTGCTGGACTTGTGCGCTGCACCTGGAAACAAGACGAGCCATCTGACTTCAATAATGGAAAACAAAGGTGAGGTCTACTCTGTTGAAGTCTCAAGCAAACGGCTTTCGCATTGGCATGGAGAAATGGAGCGCACAGGTTGTTCCATTGCATCACCCATCTGTGCCGATGCCCGAAGGATTCCCACTGCGGTCGAATGCGACTTGGTGCTCGTCGACCCGCCATGCTCCAACACTGGCGCACTAGCGAAGAATCCCAGCATTAAGTGGAAAATTACTCCTGCCCGCGTGAACGAGTTTGCCAGCCGACAATATGCCATGCTAGACGAAGCATCGAAGCACGTACGTTCGGGCGGTACTCTACTCTACTGCACGTGCAGCATTCTGCCTGAGGAAAATGAGGGGGTGATTCAAAATTTTCTTTCGCGCAACCCTGACTTCAAGCTTACCCATCAAGAACCCTTTCTAGGCTCACCGGGAATTCTAGGGTTTGACCGCTGCCAGCGCTTCTATCCACACATCCATGATTGCAACGGATACTTCATCGCGAAAATGAAAAGAATTGACTAATGCTTACGCGCTTTCTCTGCTTGCGCGATTACTTCGAATATGATCCTCGCGGCCGCTGCCGCAGTAACGCCAGTGTCATAGTTCGGACAAACCTCCACCAAGTCAAACCCTATGAGTCGATCATCCACGATCGCCAAAGCCAATGACAGCAATTCGTCGGGCGTCAATCCATTAAACTCGGGATTCGCAATTCCGGGTGCGAAGGCTGGGTCCAGCACGTCTGAGTCAATTGTCAAGTAGATGTGAGCGAAATTCTTGCTGAAGGCTTTCAGCCGCTCGGCTGCTCTTTGTAAGCCCATTTCCCGTATCTCCCATGGGGCCATGTGCTGTATCCGGTGTTTCTGGATCAGTTCCGCTTCTTCCAAGCAGATGGCACGTAGACCACAGACAAAGACGCCGTTGGTTCCTACAATTTCGCTCGTCCTTCTCAACACTGTGGCGTGCGAGAGTTTGCCGCCTCCGTATTCATCTCGGAGGTCCCCATGAGCGTCGAAGCTTATGACCCCGACCGATCTTGGTAAGCTTCGAATCACTCCGAAAGTTATTGTATGTTCGCCGCCAATGCACACTGGGATTTTCTTGGCGGACAAGATG
>Ga0315282_10002698_pt1 | contig 32311 bp, 39 predicted proteins | sample YL17G07_20_MG_FD_203693 | JGI IMG/M metagenome (GOLD analysis project Ga0315282, IMG submission 203693) | Sediment microbial communities from Yellowstone Lake, YNP, Wyoming, USA - YL17G07_20 | ecosystem: Environmental > Aquatic > Freshwater > Lake > Sediment | place: USA: Wyoming | collected...
CAATCTCTCTTACTTCTGGAATTAAAAGCTTTAACCTATTGGCCCTTATTGCTGGTCTCAATAAAACTAACCTCTTTTTAGAACCTGGCACAGAACCTTCTATCAAGAGAAAATTTTTAGGAACCATACCGTATCTTATGAATCCGCCTTTCGGTGTGATTGTTTGCCCCTCTTCTCCAATCTTCAGAATTCTTTTGTTTATTTCCGTCCTTGTTTGAAACCCCATCTGACCGGCCATAGGAATCGTCCACCTAACTTTTCTAGGAGTCTGTGGGCCCAAAGTACCAACATGCCTCAATTTTTGCTTTGCATGCCTAGTCTGTATTTTCACTCCGAACCTTTTTACAGGACCTACTGTTCCCTTTCCCTTTGTTACAGAAATTACGTCTACAAGCTCTCCTTCTCTCAGAACATCTTTTACCTGAAGATCTTTTCCTAAAATTTGCTTTGCGAATTCTAACTTTTCTTTCACATCTTTTCCACCAATTCCGATTTCAAAAATTTCAGGTGTCCTCTTTCTGATGCCCGATAAACGAGGCTGCGTTGAAACAATCAGTCTCAAGTTGGAAATTTTTTGCAAATTGCTTTCCATTTTCGCTACATTGCCCAAAGTTTTTTCCGAGTTGATTTTTACTTTTCTTTTCAATTCTTTTGGCAAATCTTTTGAGTAGGACTCTGTAAAAGTTTTCAATCCTTTAATAGTTTTTTCATAAGTCCTTATCCCTATTACTTTTAGTGGAGGACAGTCCAAGACAGTTACTGGAACAGTAATTTCCTGACCAAACGATGGAGAACCTTTTTTATTATCTAGAATTATTGTATGAGTCATACCAACCTTGTAGCCTGCGAAGGCCATCGGCTTTAACTTTTCTTCAAGAAGATAAGACTTAACTCTAGGATAGATTCTCTTTGCCCTCTTTCTCGGATAGTATGCTAGGCTTCCTCTTCTTGATCTTTTTATTTGTGGCATTTTTTACACCAGTTTTTTTATCAATTAAAATATACTTTGGAATATCAATAAATAAAAAGGTTTGATTTTTACTGATTCTACGTTTCTCTTTTGGAGAAGAATACTAAGATTGAAAAGTTTCTTTTACATAAAAATACAAATAATTATAGGATAAAATGGCCTTTGAAAAGATAAAAAGCCTTAAAGGCAGCTTCTACAGAAAGCTGTTCGAGAAACCCCCCCTGAAAAGGCCAAGCGAAGTGGGTGAGGCTGTCACAGAGGGGTCGATGGAGCTACCAGGATTTCAGATATCGAAACCTAGCAGGATTTTTGAATTGCCTGACATAGTGGACGTGACTAAAGTTAATGTCATCTATCCTCTCATGGAGCCTTTCAGTTATGCCAACATTAAATGGGATGAAAAAGGCAAAGAACTGATTTACAATGTTATGGAGCCTAGTTTGAACGAGAGGGATAAAAAACTTTTTTTAAAAATTTCTGATGCGCTCATTGAACTTGTTGAAATAGAACTAAGTGGTGTGAAGGAGATTGCAAAGGCCATAGAATATCTACAAAAACAGGTTTTGAAAATCATCAAGGAGTTCGGACTGACTCTGACACCAAACCAGTTCATAAAAATCATGTATTACATATACAGAAATTTCCTCGGATTCAATGAGATAGATCCATTTCTACAGGACGCAAGCATAGAGGATATTAGCTGCGACGGGGTCAACTTTCCCATATACATAATTCACAGAAAGTACGGATCCATAAAGACAAATGTAATTTTCACTGATGTCGATGTTCTCAGACAATTCATAGTAAAACTTGCACAAAGGAGTGGAAGATATGTCAGTTATGCAGAACCTATACTGAACAGTACTTTGCCGGACGGGTCGAGAATTTCGGCTACACTGGCAGGAGATGTAGCTACACGAGGACCTACTTTCACTATAAGAAAATTCGGTGAAAATCCTTTCTCTCCTATAGAACTTATAGAGCTAAAGACATTGAACCCTGAAATGGCAGCATATCTGTGGTATTTCATTGAATACGGTGCGTCATTTTTAATAGTCGGAGGAGTAGCAACTGGAAAAACTTCTTTCCTCAATTCTCTTGCGATGTTCATTCCTCCAGAGGCAAAAATAGTAAGCATAGAAGACACTAGAGAAATAAAAATCCCCCATGGGCACTGGATTCCGGGCTTGGCGAGAACAGGCTTCGGTATACCTATGCCAACAGGTGAGAAGTATGGAGAGGTCTCATTGTTTGATTTGTTGAAAGAGAGCTTCAGGCAGAATCCGGACTACGTTATAGTCGGTGAAGTAAGAGGTCAGGAAGCTTACGTAATGTTCCAAGGTATGGCTTCAGGACACCCGAGCCTCAGTACTTTCCACGCAGGTTCTGTTGACAACGTTATAAAGAGGTTGACGACCCCACCTATAGAACTTTCTCCAAGTCTTCTAGAGAGTTTGGATATGATTCCTGTCATGACTCATGCGAAAGAGAGAGGGAAATCAGCCAGAAGGATAAAAGAGATTGTTGAAATTATCTCTGTAGATTCTAAGACGAACGATGTGAAGACCAATGTTCTTTTCAGATGGAATCCTGAGACAGATGATTATGAGAAGGTCAATGACAGTATAAAGCTCGAGAGGCTTGCCAAAGCCAAGGGTGAGAGATTGGAAGACGCGTTGAGAGAAATAAAAATCAGGCAAAAAATTCTGGAATGGATGGGTAGACAGGGGATTAAAGATTATCTGAGTTTCACAAAGATTGTTTATCACTATTATAAGGAACCTCAGAAAGTTTTAGAGCAGGCTGGATTAACAAAAGAAGCGATAGAAGTGAAGGAATTTGAAATGAAGGAATATGAAAAATTGGCTGTCAAACAAAAAATCCCTAAGCCTGTTGAAATTTCAAAAGAAGAGAAAGCGATAGAAGTAGAAGCACCGAGAAAATTGGAAGAAAGGAAAAAACCAGTTTCGATTCTTGAACTGCTCGGCTTTAAAGTTGTAAGGGAACGATAATGCCGGAAATAAAAGGAATAGCAACTAACTTATTCGGTTCGGTTGTTGATAAATATTCGAACGTCTTTTCATCTTTGAAAAATAGTCTGTCTAAAGCAAACATAAAAACACCTTTCAGGACATACCTGAGCTTGGTTTTCTTCATATCAGTTTTTTCAGTAATCTCTACTGCTCTTGCTGTGTCCGTTACAATGTACATCTTGGGCATGTCCTCAATGCTTATGATAATTTACTCAGTATTTTCCTCGTTCATTGTCGCAATCGGAAGCTTCGTTTTGATGCTATTCTATCCAGTTCAAAAGGCAATATCAAGGAGGAAAAACATAGAAACCAACCTACCTTTCGTCTTGATACATATGGGAGCAGTTGCAGAGTCGGGAATTCCACCATTTGTTATTTTCAAGCTAATATCCAGATTCGAAGAGTACGGAGAAATAGCCAAGGAGATGCAGAAGATCGTCAGGAACATAGAACTGTACGGAATAGACCCTCTGACAGCAGTAAAGGGCGTGGCAGAGAGATCTCCGTCAGAGGCTTTCAAGCAAATGTTGATGGGGCTCGTTACAACTACGGAATCGGGTGGAGACATAAAATTGTATCTCAAAAATTCTGGCGAACAAGCTCTCTTTCAATGGAGAATAAAGAGGGAAAAGTTCGTCCAACAGCTTTCGACATACGCAGAATTTTACACAGGTTTGCTTATCTCTGCACCTTTGTTCATTATTTCCCTTTTCGCAGTCATGAACATGATTCAGCGTACCATGGCGGGATATAATATTCTTGATCTAACAAGGATGAGCCTATACATCGGAATCCCTGTTCTAAACATAGGATTTCTGGCATTCTTACGTGGGGTGGAGGTTGAGATGTAGATGTTTAAAATAAATCTTGGTGAGATGATAGACAAAAAAATGCTTTTACTGATAATAGTAAATGCTACGGTTGCCGTTTGTCTGCTTGTAGTGAACTTTCTCATTTTTAGCAAAGTGGAAAACATATTTTTCGCGCTGAATATGATAGTTATTCTTATCTTTGCTTTGCCTATCATACTGGCATTCTACACGCGCTACAAAAAAAAGAAGGAGCTTGAAGAACTTTTCCCTGTATTTTTGAGAGATTTTGTGGAAGCTGTTAGAAGTGGTTTGAATATACCACAGGCGTTCAAGTCTGTTTCTAAAAACGACTATCGCTCGCTAACTCCATACATAAAGAAAATAGCTATGCAGTTAGACTGGGGCATTCCCGTAGAAGAGGTGTTAACTAAATTTGCAAATCAGACCAAGTCGAAGGTCATAGGAAGAGTTGTATCGTCTGTCATAGAAAGCCAAAGGTTTGGAGGCAACTTAGCTAATACATTCCAAGCACTGAGTGAGACAGCTGTAGAGGTTGAAAAGCTGAGAGCAGAAAGAAGGATGTACCTCCAGTCCCAGTTGATCACAGGATACATAATTTTCTTCGTTTTCCTAGCTGTAATAATCGGACTGGAAAAATTCTTGGTGCCTAGTCTTACTCAGAATGTAGGAATAACAAGCAGCATGCCTACAGGGGCAGAGCAGACTGATCTTGCTAAAGAATATAAAGTTATCTTTATGAATCTGATATTGTTGCAAGGACTTTTTGCCGGACTCTGCGTCGGAAAGATGGCTGAAGGCGCAATTATCGCAGGCATCAAACACAGTATTTTTATGACGTTCGCAGGCGTCCTGATTTTCATAGCTTTCGGGTAGACTTTTCCTTTTTTTAAAAAACTTAAATCTTATCTCACTTAATTTATTCTAATGGAAGAACAGGAGTGTATATTCTGTAAAATAGTTCAGAAAAAAATCCCAGCCAAAATAGTTTATGAAGATGAAAACTTTCTAGCTTTTTTAGATATAAGGCCGTTAAATCCTGGTAATGCTCTGGTAGTTCCTAAACAACACCATCGCTGGGTTTATGACGTTCCAAACTTCGGAGAGTATTGGGAAGTTGCTAAAAAAGTCGCGATCTCTGCAATAAAAGGACTAAACGCAATTTCAGTTTCTTTTGCTACTTTAGGGTTTGAAATTTCCCATGCACACATAAGAGTCATACCTCGTTTTGAAAATGATGGTCATGATAGTTTCATAAATTGGAATGCTGTCAAAGAGATTCCCGAGCAAGAGATGGACGAGATAGCGAAAAAAATGAGAGAAAACATTCCAGCAGAAGTAAAAGAAGAAATCGCACACGAAGAGCCTGTCGAAGAAAAAGTAGAAGAAAAACTAACTGAAGAAGATGCTGAATGGATTAGAAAAGAGTTGGAAAGAGTTTAAATTTTTACAGAAATGAAAAATTATGTTTTTATTTCAGTTTTCTTCTTTTTTCCTATTCTCGGTTGAAGATGTTCTTCTGGCTTAAGAGGAATTAACTCTTTCTCTAATTGTTCTTCACTCATCCTAGGAAATCTTTTCTTTCTTTTCTTGATGAAACTTTTGATTAGCTCCTCGTTGGTATCAGTCATAATTAAAATTAAAAGCTATCTCATACTTATTAAATTATGTATGCGCTAGTAGTCTAGCCTGGTTAGGACATCAGCCTTCCAAGCTGAGGACCGGGGTTCAAATCCCCGCTGGCGCATTCTGTTTAAAAGAATTAATCATGAGAGAAATTTCGAGATAAGCGCCTAAACAAATCTTTTAAGCTTTTTAAACTAAAATTAATCTTTACTATTAGTGGTAGAAAATGTTACAAGACACTCTGGCAGACGCGTTGTCAGTAATTAAGAATGCGGACAAAATTGGTAAGAAAGAATGTGTTACTCAGGCTTCTAAAGAGATACGTTCTGTACTAAAAGTTCTTCAGAATCATGATTACATTGGCACTTTTGAGTTTGTGAACGATGGGAAGTCAGGTAAATTTAAGGTTGAACTGAAAGGAAAAATCATAGACTGCAACGTCATCAAGCCCAGATTTCCTATCAGAGTGGATGATTATGAAAAGTTTGAAAAACAGTATCTTCCTGCAAGAGAGATGGGCATATTGATTGTTTCGACTCCGAAAGGAATAATCGACCATAGAAAAGCTCAGGAACTACATACAGGAGGAAGATTGCTGGCATTCTGTTATTAGTGGTTTTATGTATTTCAAAGAGCTTATTGTGCCGAACAATGTTATTGTGGAAATTTCTGGAAATTTGGTTAAAGTTTCTGGACCGAAAGGGAATATAGAGAAGAAACTCCAGTTCGGTAAAGAACTAAAGATAGAAAAAGTTGAAAACAAAGTAAAAGTTTTTTCAGAGAACGAAGACAGAAAAACAAAAGCACTAATCGGAACGATGGCCGCACATATAAGAAATATGATTGAAGGTGTAGTCAAAGGCTATGTTTACAAACTGAAAGTTGTCTACTCACATTTCCCAATCACAGTGAAGCTCGATGGCGAGAAAATTTTGATTCAGAATTTTTTGGGAGAGAGGAGTCCGAGGATAACGAAAATCGTGGGCAAGACCCAAGTTAAGATAGAAGGACAGGACATAATTGTTAGTGGAATAGATATAGACGAGGTAAGTCAAACAGCAGGAAACATAGAGCTTGCAACTAGAATCGTAGGCTTCGATAGGAGAAGGTTCATGGATGGTATTTTTCTTGTCTCGAGAGAATAAAATGAGGAAGAAATGAAGTGAAAAAAATGACAAACCCAAGGAAAAAACCTTCGTTCAGAAGACAGGATTCAAACGCTTACGCCAGACTGAAGGAGTCGTGGAGAAGGCCGAGAGGGATTCATTCGAAGGTCCGCATCAAGGAGGACAGTAGAATAATAATGCCTTCGATAGGTTATGGTGCACCTAAGGTTTCAAAATATTTGCATCCTTCAGGCTACAGGGAAGTCATTGTCAGCTCAGTTAAAGATTTAGAAAAAATAAACAGAGAGAAGGAAGCAGTAAAGATTGCACATGTTGTCGGAAAGAAAAAGAGGTCTGAGATTTTGAAGAAGATAGAAGAACTGAAAATTAAAATTTTGAATCCGTGATTAGATGTCAAGCCTGCAAAAAAAATTAGCTGCGAGTGTATTGAAAATCGGGAAATCTAGAGTATGGCTAGACCCGAAAAGGACAAAAGACATAGAGAAAGCCATAACAAAAATCGACATACGCAAGCTGATAAAACAGGGCGTAATAAAAGCTTTACCAAAAAAAATCACTGTGAAGAAAGGGCTAAGAAAAAAGCGGGGAGAAGGAAGCAGAAAAGGATCAAAGTTCGCAAAAGTTACATCAAAAAGGAGATGGATACAGACAGTAAGACCGTTGAGAAGATATCTTAAAGAGCTGAAAGCCTCTGAAGAGATAGACAATCCCACTTTCAAAAAGCTTTACATGTTAGTAAAGGGTGGAGTTTTCAGAAGTAGAACACACATGAGAATTTATATGGAACAGCATGGCATGTTGAAGAAAAAGTGATTTTTATGGAAGAACTGATAAGAATAGGCGCAATAATCCTAAAGGACAGAAAACTTTTGTTGATAAGAGAAAAAAGTCAGAGTTTTTTTACTCTGCCAGGTGCGGCTCCAGAAGGCAATGAATCTTTTGAAGGAACTCTCTTAAGAGGAATTAAAGAAACCCTGAACACTGGTCCTAAGAAAATGAAATTTTTTAATACCTTTTTTGGAGAATCCCCAGCAAGCAATTCTTTGTTAATCTTGGAAACTTATTTGGTTGTTCCGAACGGTGATTTGGGTATGGGCCCTAAAATGGAAGAAATGAAATGGGTGGATTCTAGAGATATGTCGTCCGTCCCTGTCAATTTTTTGATAAAAGACCAAATTGTTCCAGAGCTAAAAAGGCTGAAAGCATTAGAGTAATAGGTGAATGTTTTGAAAATCTTACCTACAACAAAAAAACCATTTAAGAGAAGGATGGAGAGAAAGACAGATTACAAACAGAGATTAAAATTGTTGAAATCCAGAAAACCCAGACTCGTTGTAAGGAAGAGTTTGAAGTATGTCACTGCGCAAATAATCCAGTTCGACAAAAAAGGGGATAAGACATTAACATCTGCCTCAAGCAAAGAACTGAAAAAAGATAACTGGAAATTCGCAACGGATAATTTACCTGCTTCTTATTTGACAGGTCTGTTAATCGGTAAAAGGGCAAAAGAGAAAGGTATTAGCGAAAGTGTTCTGGATGTTGGTCTTCACACTTCGTCCAAAGGATCTAGAATTTATGCTGTGGTAAAAGGTGCAGTGGATGCAGGACTGAAAATTCCGACAGACGAAAGTGTTTTTCCTAGCGAAGATAGGATTTTCGGGAAACATATAGCCAATTATTCACAAAAATTTTCTGATTTTCCAAAAGAATTTGAGAAGATTAAACAAAAGATAATCGGTGGGTAAATGCCAGAAGAGAAGAAAGAAGAGAAACCAAAAGAAGAAACCACTAAGGTAAAAGAAATAATAAAAATCCCAGAAACAGAAGAGATAAAGAAGACAGGAGTCGTGCCAGTTACTGAAGAAGTTCCTGTCTCGGTAGAAGAGGTTTCAATAGTTAAAAAGAGTCCGTTGGAATATTGGAAACCAAAAACTCAGTTAGGAAAAGACGTCTTCGAAGAAAAAATTACTAACATCGACGATGTTTTGAAATCTGACAAACCTATAAAAGAACCTGAAATAGTCGACAAACTTCTGCCAAACTTGAAGAGCGAATTGATTTTGACGGGTGGAAGAAAGGGGAAAGGTGGTGGGGCGCAGAGGATACCTGTGAGGATAACTGCAACCATGCACAAATCGGGTAGAAGGTTCAACACAAGCGCTTTCGTGGTTGTCGGTAATGAGGACGGTCTGGTCGGCATCGGTCTGGGCAAGTCGCCTGAGACAAGGGACTCTATAAACAAAGCAATACAAAAGGCTAAGCTCAATATAATTCGTGTGAAGAGGGGGTGTGGGAGCTGGGAGTGTAAATGTGGAACTCCTCACACTGTTCCTTACAAGATAGTCGGAAAATCAGGATCGGTGAGGGTCGAACTTTTACCTGCGCCAAAAGGAGTTGGTTTGGTAGTTAACAACGAATCAAAAAAAATATTCAGGCTGGCTGGGATAAAAGATATTTGGATGAAAACTTTTGGAAATACCAGCATGAGGATTAACCTCATCATGGCAATATTCAATGCTCTGAAGAAGCTTTACATTTATGAAAAAACTGGGGGGTAAAAATGATTGCAGTAATTCGAATTCGAACTGGTATCAACATAAGAAAAGAATTCAAGGACACTTTAAAATTGCTTAGACTGAACTATTTGAACAATTGCATACTCAAACAGGAAAATCCTAGCGATATGGGCATGACAGAGAAAGTTCGTGATTTTGTGACTTATGGCGAGATAGACAAAGATGTTCTTGTCGAATTGTTAAAAAAAAGATTGAGATTGACTAATGATAAAAAAGTAGATGAAAAAGTTTTAAAGCAAATAACGGGTTTTGATAGTTTTGAAAAGCTAGCAGAAGAGCTGATGAGCGGGAAGAAAAAACTCACAGATTTCGGACAAATCCGACCATTTTTCAGGCTCACTCCGCCCTCGAAAGGATTCAAATCAGTAAAAGAATACTATCCAAAAGGAGATTTAGGTTACAGAGGAAGAGAGATAAATAATTTATTGAAGAGGATGATTTGAAAAAAGTTGATTATTATGGTAGTAAGAAAAGCTAGAAGAAGAGAAAAGAGGAGAGGACACAGGACTTATCACGGCTCCCATAAAAAGTGGAGAGGTGGGGGGAGCAGAGGGGGAAGAGGAAGAGCTGGCCTGCACAAGCACAAATGGAGTTATGTTGTAAAATATGAACCAGAACATTTTGGAAAACACGGATTCAAAAGACCTCAAAGTCTTGTGAAAGAAGTGAGAACAATCAATCTAAGGTACATCGATAAACTTGCAAAAAAAGAAAACAAAAAAGAAATCGACCTTTCGCAATTTGGATACGAAAAGGTTTTGGGTGGTGGAAAAATAACTCTGCCACTGACAATAAAGGCAAAATATTTTTCCAAGCAAGCTGTAAAGAAAATAGAGAAAGCTGGCGGTAAGGTGGTGAAAGTTTGAACGGGGAAGAAACCTTAGAAGAAAAAAAGACTGATATAATTTCTTATATTTCCCGTTTGCTACCTGCAGTTGAAAAACCTCTTTACAAGCAGAGCTTCAACACTAGGATGAAATGGACTGGAGTGGCTTTGCTCCTCTACCTAGTTCTGTCCTTTGTAGGAATTTATGGAATATCCGCCACTAGCAAAGAATCGCTACGATTCTTCGAAATTCTCATGGGAGCAAAGTTCGGAAGCCTGATGACACTAGGTATCGGACCAATAGTGACGGCTGGTATAATTCTCCAGCTTTTGGTAGGATCGAAAATCCTGAAATGGGACATGACAAAGACTGAATACAGGAGAAAATTCCAAGTATGGGATAAGGTCATGGCAATAGCTTTTTCTTTCATAGAAGCTGCTGCATACATTCTAGCCGGTGCTGTGCAAGTCGTTGGTGGTGGAGGAATAATAATATTTGCAATCTTCCAGCTAGCTTTGGGTGGTATAATAGTAATTTTCCTCGACGAGTTAGTGACAAAGTGGGGGTTTGGCTCGGGGGTAAGCCTTTTCATAGCAGCTGGAGTTACTTTGCAGATTTTGATAGGAACCCTCTCTCCTTTTACCGTAACCTGTAAACCTTTAGACATAGCTTCATGTATACCTTCGGAAGCCAGCCCTCCTTCGGGCTACTTATGGAAAGGCTTGATAGATCTTCTCGGAGGAAACTTCCTCGAATCATTGGTCAGCTTTGCACCAATATTCTCAACCATATTGGTATTTCTTGTTGTCGTCTATGCACAAGGTATAAAGGTTGACGTCCCTCTTGCATTTTCAGCACTAAGAGGTTTTGGTAGGAATTGGTCTTTGAAGCTTTTTTACACAAGCAATATTCCTGTAATTTTAGCGGCAGCTCTCCTAGCCAACTTCCAACTCATGGGAAGATTTGGAATTGCCCCAGACCAGTTTGGAAACTCATGTGGACCATTCGGATGTTTCAATCAACAAGGTCAAGCAATAAGTGGAATAGTTTACTTCCTATCTTCGCCCAGAAACCTTTTGGTTGACGTAATTACTCAGAGCATTGTGCCAATAGAAATTCTGAGAGCTATAAGCTACCTAATAGTTCTTACTGCTATGGCTGTCATGTTCTCAGTGTTCTGGGTTAACACCTCTGGTATGGATCCTAAAAGTGTGGCAGAACAGATAGAAGGCATTGGCATGCAGATACCTGGATATAGGAGAGATCCTAGAATTGTAGAATCTGTTTTAAAGAGATATATTCCAGCTTTGGCTGTTTTGGGTGGTCTTGCAATCGGCCTGCTTGCGGCTTTCGCTGACTTCACAGGCGCTCTAGGGACAGGAACAGGAATCCTTTTAACTGTTATGATTATCTATAATTACTATGAGGAGCTCTCCAACCAAAATTTGGAGGAGGCACACCCGATATTCAGAAAAATTTTGGGAGAACAGTAAATCTTAATGTGAAAAAAATGTTCATGACAGAGCAGATTGGAGCAATTTTAGATGTCGTACTAGGTCCTTTGACAGTTCTACCTCCGTATTTAGCCATAGCAATAGTTTCTGCTCTCTTAACGATTTTAATCATAGGGTTCAGTAGAATTGTTACAAAGAAAAAAATTTTAGATGAGTTGAAAGGCAAGATGGAGGAAATTAGAGAAAATCTCAATAAGGCTCAACAAGCTGGAGACAAGGAGAGTATAAACAAGCACTTGGGTGAAATGATGAAACTCAACAGCCAATTCATGAAGCACAGCATGAAGACTTTGATAATTTCCTTTATAGTTATTTTATTCATCCTGCCTTGGGTTCAGTTTAGATACGAGAAGACTGCTTCAGTTGTCTCTTTACCTTTTAATCTGCCATTTATCGGCTCCAGTCTGAACTGGGTGGGTTGGTACTTTTTGGTTTCTCTAGCAATAGGATGGATATTAAACAAACTATTCAGTTAATGAAATCATTAGAGGGATTATTATGCCAACGATGGAGTTAGGACGAATTTACAAAAAAATTAGAGGAAGTGAAGCTGGAAGGTATTGTGTTGTTATCAAAATGCCTTCAGCTGGGAAAGATAAGTCAGAAAGAAATTTTGTCTTAGTCACAGGGCCGAGACTTTTAACAGGAGTCAGGAGAAAAAAGTGTAACGTATCCCATCTCCAGCCCACAAACTACAAGCTTGAAATAAAAGAGGAAGCTAGCGATGAGGAAGTTATAGCTGCCTATGAAAAGACAAATCTTATAGAGAAATTTAACTTGAAAAGACCTTCTGCAGCTCAGATGAAAGAGGAGAAAAGGAGAGAAGAGTCAAAACCAAAAGAAGAGCCAGTAAAAAAGAATAAAGAAGTGAAAAAGGAAAAGAAAACTAAGGAAGAAAAGAAGAAGTGAAAATAGTTAAATTATTAATCTAACTAGGCACCATTGTCCAACTATATTCTCCGTTTATGAACTGGCAAGTGAAAATTTTTCCAGCAGTCTCAACTGTTCTATCCAGGTTAGTTTGATCGCACTTGATCCACTGCGCAGAAATGGGTTGTGTCACAATACTTTGTAGCGACTGATTTCTTATTAGGAGAAATACTGCAATTGAAATTAGTATCAATATGAAGATCAGCACAATTGCTTTCTTTTTTTTGATTTTCGATTCTTGATTTCTCTTTTTCCTCTTTCTTCTCTTTGCCATATTCTTCTATGACTATTTTCGTTCTCTTAGGAAATATATTTAATTTTATTCTTCTGGTTTCTTTCTTTTCTTGTAGAATTTTATAACTGCTCTAATGTTCCAGATTATCACTACTAACAAAATGATTATTATCAGTAGCACTATGGGTGGTAGTGCCTTTATTCTACTTATCAAACTTGGAACGGCTTTTTCTTCGGGTGCCTCGACCTGAGGTGTTAGGAAAGGTCCTGTCTTAGTGATGTTGATTATCATCTGTCTTACAGGATAGTTCAAGAAAAGTGAAATCTGTCCACTTGAGTTAGTCGGTATTATGTTGAAAGATACTGTGGAGTTGCTATTTGCTTCTACGCTGACAGTTTTCTCTCTTGCATCAACAGTCCAATCACTGGGTGTAGAAATTGAAATGTTTGCAGTTGTCCCAATGCCACCCATGTTTATAACAATCATCGATATCTGGAATTGTTTGTTCTGTGTTACAATGTCGGGGAAAGTGATGTCTGATATTGTGATTACAGGTGTTGGAACGAACTTTAGGACAATCCTCTGCTTAACTTCTTTTGAATAATTTAAGTAGCTTCTCTCACTCGGTAATAATACTTTGAAGTTTCCATTCGCTACAAGGAAGAAATCTTTTTCCGATGCAGTCTCATTTTCTGGGATCTTCAGCATTAGAGTAAAGTTCTGTGGAATCCTGAAAGCTTTTCCATCAACCCAATAGTATTTTATGGGCAGAACCGGAATAGTATCTGGATTTATAGTGTGCTCATAAGTAAGATTCTCTGTCATCAAATTTATGTTGTAAAGCCACAGCCAACCCGTGTTCATTAACTTACCGTTTATGGTAAGAGTCTCTCCAGGATAGACCTCAATCTTCGTGTCCATGTCGAAGCTCATGTTGAGAACTTTGTATATCTGTTGATTATCAGAAAAAACTGTGTTTACAGCTACGAATGTCAGTACAAAAATTGAAATTAACGCAACAAAGACGGCAATTTTATTCATTCTTCTCTACTTTTTATATGTTAGTGAACTTTTTATCCTAATCGCAGAAAGCTTTTTATTATAAACTGCTTTTTTTGTAAAAAGGATTTAAAGTTAATTGTTTTCGATTATAAGATTTGTATATTGAATTCAAAGAGAAAATGAGGTGAATTTGTAAATTGTGGTTGATAAAATCTGAGGAAGAGACTGATAGCGAATTCGGTAAAAGACCTGAGGAGAGAACGATAGAAGAAATAATCAAAAATTCTGTTATCATAGTTGACAAGCACTCTGGTCCTACTTCTCACCAGATTTCTCAATGGGTAAAGGAAATCTTTCAGTTAAAAAAAACTGGGCATGCAGGAACATTAGATCCGCACGTAACCGGAGTCTTGCCAATGGCTTTAGAGAACGCTGTTAAGACTATGCCAGTACTGATGGGTTTAGACAAAGAATACATCGGAATTATGCACATACACAAGGAAGTTCCAGAAGAGGTTCTGAGAGAAACAATCAGCAAATTCGTAGGAAAAATAAAACAGACGCCACCAAAAAAATCTGCAGTAGCGAGGCGAGAAAGAGAAAGAGAAATAAAATTTTTTGATGTTCTAGAGATTGAATGTAGGGATGTCTTGTTTAAGGTTGGCTGTGAGGCTGGAACGTACGTAAGAAAACTTTGCTCGGACATTGGCATCGCCCTAGGTGTTGGTGCTAACATGAAAGAACTGAGAAGGACAAAAGCTGGAAATTTCACAGAGGAGCAATCACATTCTCTGGTTGAAATCAAAGACGCCTACGAATTTTGGAAAGAAAACAAAGATGAGGAAAGATTAAAAAAGATTTTGATTCCTATAGAATTTGCAATTGATCATGTGAAAAAAGTTTTCATAAAAGATTCCACAATTGACGCTGTGTGTAATGGTGCGCCTGTTTACGTTAATGGTATTACGAGAGTTCAAGAAAATATTTTGCGTGGAGAGAATGTCGTGATAATGAGCCTTAAGAACGAGCTTGTTGCCCTAGGTATAGCCAAGATGTCCAGTAAAGAGATGTACGAAAGAAAAAAAGGCTTAGCTATCCGAACTGATAGGGTGATAATGCAAAAAGGAACTTATCCTAAAGTTTAAATAAACAAAATTACAAGTTGAATAACATGAAAATCTCAGAATTGAAGCCTGGAGTGAGCAACGTTTCTATATCGGCCAAGGTAATTGATATTTCTGAAATTAGAGAAGTCCAGACTAGATATGGTAGAAGGAATGTGGCAGACGCTACTTTAGAAGATGATTCGGGTCAGATATCTCTTACGCTTTGGGAAGATCAAATCCAAAAAGTATCAATCGGAAACATAGTCAATGTGATAGGTGGTTTTGTCACGAGCTTCAGGGATAAAATTCAACTTGGTATACCTAGAAGTGGAAAATTGGAAGTAGTTGAAGGTTAGACTTCTGGGGCATTTGATTATTGGTCGGTTAGGTTTTGTTTTTACTATTTTTATATTCTGTAATATATATTTTATAAAATATATTTTAAAGTATATTCCTCGATAGGCTTCATAAAAATCACCGCCTCTACTCAGATGTAAAAAATCTAAAAAATGATAAGTTCTTATGAAACAAAAAATTCTATTATAGAGAGAACTCAAGATCAGATAAAAAGATGAAGAAAACTTAGGCCCACTTTATCAGCCAAGGTGCCGGAATCAGGTAATCGGGCCAGCCTTGAGTCATGAAAAAACCTGATAGAAAGCTGGTGTACCCTCGGGTACGTCTGGGTTCAAATCCCAGCCTTGGCGTAACAAATAGAACATAGTTTCAGGCTCCTTTTAAAGTTTCGCAACTCAAAATTAATGATTAGTAAGTGAAAAAAATGTGCGGGATAATTGGATATATTGGTAGTCATGATGCAGCACCAATTTTGCTTAAAGGCCTTAAACATTTGGATTATCGTGGTTATGATTCTGCAGGTATGGCAGTCCTCGGCAATGGAATTATTATAAAAAAAGACATGGGCAAAATCGAAGAGATAGAGAAAAAACTGAATTTCGAAAATATGTCAGGTGAGATTGGGATAGCTCACACAAGATGGGCTACCCACGGTAAAGTAACACAATTAAATGCGCACCCTCATATTTCGAACAACAAAAAAATCTCTGTTGTACACAACGGTATTGTCGAAAATTTCTATGAGTTAAAAGATTTTCTAATGCGCAATGGTTTCACTTTTTACAGTCAGACAGACACTGAGATAATCCCAAACCTAATTGAGTTCGAGATGAGGGAAGCAAAAAGTTTTGAAGAGGCCTGTAAATCAGCTTTGAAAAAGATTGAAGGAAATTATGCCGTACTTGTTATTTATGAACCAGAAGAGAAAATTATAGCTGCAAGAAAAGGCTCCCCTCTTCTCTTAGGAATTTCGGATCACGGAATTTTTGCAGCAAGCGACATACCAGCTTTCTTAGAACACACCAAAAAAGTCGTCTACCTCTACGATAACGATTTCATAGTTATTACAAAAAATGGGTTCAAAGCATACAATCTTGTAAGTATGAATGAAGTTAAAAGACCTATAGACACTATCGAATGGGATATGGAAAAAGCTAGAAAGGGAAACTTCGACCACTTTATGCTGAAAGAGATAATGGAGCAAGTCGAGACAATACAAAGAGCAGCAAGTCAGTATGATGAGATGATTTTGTTTGTGACTGATGCGATGAAAAACGCCGGCGGAATATTTTTTGTTGCATGTGGGAGCTCTTATCACGCTTGTCTGTCCGCTAGTTATGTCATGTCGAAAGTTTGTAAATTACATGTAAATGTTGTCTTAGCATCGGAATTTCCAAACTACGAACACTTCCTTACTGACAAGACTTTGGTTATCGCGGTTTCGCAGAGTGGTGAGACAATCGATGTTCTCGATGCTGTCAAAGTTGCAAAAGAGAAAAATTGTAAGATAATTTCGATAGTTAATGTCATGGGTTCTTCTCTAACCAGATGTTCCGACAAGTTTCTGCTTTTAAACTCAGGACCAGAAATCTGTGTACTCTCCACAAAAACCTACACTTCTCAAATAGCCCTATTGGATTTGATTACATATGCATTGAATGGAAATATTGAAAATGGTAAGAGAAAACTGAAATATCTGATGAACGTAACATACAACCTGACATCAGCTACAACCAGGGGAAAATTAAAAAAACTCGCCGAAGACTTGAAGAATAAGGAACATCTGTTCTGCATAGGAAGAGGTCAGCAATATGCAACTGCGCTTGAGGCAGCGCTGAAAATCAAAGAAGTTTCTTACATACATGCTGAGGCTTTCGCGGGTGGGGAGTTGAAACATGGGACGATAGCACTCATTGAAAATGGTACACCTTGTATAGTTTTCGTGTCAGAAGAAAATGAAAAGAACATTATTTCAAACGCCATAGAGCTGAAGAGCAGGGGCGCGTATATAATTGGAGTTTCGCCGAAAAATAACGAAGTATTTGACTTTTGGATAAAAGTCCCCGAGGCCAATTCGGAAAATCCTATCGTTCAAATTATTCCTATACAAATTCTTGCTTACCAACTAGCTCTTCTCCGAGGATATGATCCAGATAAACCTAGAAACCTAGCGAAGAGCGTCACGGTCAAATAAATCAGAACAATATGAATAAATTATGATTGATGTCAATAGGCATAAGAAAATTTTTGGCGAGGGATTTGATTATCCTGAAAGGAAAAATGTTTGGCAGCTAAGATCAAACACCATAAAAATTTCTTCAAATGAGTTGGAAAATAGTCTGAGGGGAAAATATCAGAAAGTTGAAAGGCTTAATTGGTATAAAGATGCTTTTGTTGTCGAGACAGAAAAAAATTTGAGCAAGAGCCTGGAACATATCCTAGGATATTTCTTTTTACAGAATTTGTCAAGCATGATTCCTCCTTTAGTTTTAGAACCTAGAGAAGGAGAAATTATTCTGGACATAGCAGCCTCGCCGGGATCCAAGACGACACAGATGGCGCAACTGATGAATGACAGTGGTGTAATAATCGCGAATGACATAACACATCTCAGGATGAAGGCTTTGCGGGGCAATCTTCAGAGATGCGGGGTGATGAACACGATTGTCACGCAGATGGATGGCAAGAAATTTTTTAGGACAGATCTGAAATTTGACAAGATTCTTCTCGACGCTCCTTGCACCGGAACTGGTACGTTGAATCCAAGGATATTGAAGACCACAAGCGAAAGAGGGATACGAAATCTGAGTAACACACAAAAACAGCTCTTATCTTCGGCGAGTAAGATGCTTAACGAAGAAGGTGTTCTCGTATATTCTACATGCTCCCTCGAGCCAGAGGAAAATGAGGAGAACATAGATTATGTTGTGAGAAAACTTGGGCTGGTTACGGAAAAAATAAATCTTAACGTCTCCAACAGAGTAAATTCATTGACGGATTGGAATAATAAAAAATTTGACGATAGTGTTGCAAATGCTTTGAGGATTACGCCTGATGGTATTATGGAGGGTTTCTTTGTATGCAAATTGAGAAAGTGCTAACCGAGAAGGAAATTAATGAAATAGAGAAAATTATCGAGAGAAATTATGGTCTATCCAATACTCTGAAAAATTTCATAGTTTTCATGACAAGTGAAGACAAAATTTGGATAACAGCAAAAGAAGTTTTTAATTTTAACAAAGAAAAATTGAGAGTAAATTCTATAGGATTATATATCGGAAAACTAAAGAGAAACAACAAAATAAATCTCAGCTTGGAGGGAATACATCTTTTTGCAAATAAACCAAATAGAAATGTAGTAGTAGTAAATGAGGAGAAAATGAAAAAATTTATGCAAGGCTCGGATGTAGTTCCTGACGAAAAAATTAATTGTGAAACAGACAACTTTGTATTAGTGAAGTATCTTAACGACTTCATAGGCATAGGAATTTGGAGAGAAGACAAAGTAGAAAATTTGGTTCCTAAGTCGAGAAGAATCTATCAATCACCTATTCAGATATGACTTCAAGGTTAGAGCGTTCTTGGGCGCATATGCGTTTGCATCATTGTTAAAATATGTCCATACATTTTTAGCTTTAGATTTTTTTATTTTTCTGGCCCAGTCTTTCAGTTCTTCGTCGCTATAGTTTGAAGCATACCAAAATTCTTTTCCGTGAAATCTGATGTAAACGTCATCACTTGTCTTAACAAAATCCTCTGGTAGATCACGTGAGCTGACTATGCAGAAAGTGATTCCATTTTTTCTTAACTCATCATAAACTTTTTTATTAAACCAAGATTCGTGGCGAAACTCGATAACATTCTTTTTTTCCAAGTCGAGCTGAGAAATTATTTCTCCTAGTTTTTCTTCGTTAAAATGCAGGCTTGGTGGAAGTTGAAACAAAAAGCATCCTAATTTTTCTTTTAAAGCATCACCTACAGCGTAAAAATCATTTACCAATCTTTTAACGTTTTTAAATTTCTTGATGTGAGTGATGAAACGATTCACTTTCAATGTGTATACGAAATTTTTAGGAGATGAGCGATACCAGGATTTAGCAGTGGGAATTTTTGGAAAATGATAAAATGTAGAATTTAGTTCGACTGTGTCGAATTTTTTGGCATAATACTGAAACCATTTGCTCTGTGGAATATCCTTTGGATAGAACCTTCCTTTCCAGTGCCAGTAAAACCAACCACTACAGCCAATGAATTTTTGCATAAAATCGCGATAATAAGAATTTCATTGATGATTAATTAATATTTAGCGAGCGCCAGTAATCTAGCCTGGTTAGGATACGAGCTTCCCAAGCTCGGGGCCCGGGTTCAAATCCCGGCTGGCGCACAATTATTTAAGACTCATTTAGCTGTACGAAAGTCGTTTGAAAAAATCCTACCCCCAGGTTAATATTTAAAAACTTCTAAAACTCAGTAATTCTTTATGGCTAAGAGAACAGGACCGACGAATAGGCACCTCAGAAAACTCATTGAAACTCTCAGAGTAAAGTCTAGGGAGCTGGAGGCGCCAATATGGGAAGATGTAGCAGAAAAGCTCAACTCACCGACTAGGAGGAAAGTCGAAGTGAACCTTTCAGAAATAGATAGGCATGCAAATGAGGGCGAGACAGTCATCATTCCTGGCAAGGTCCTCGCTTCTGGAGATTTGACGAAAAAGGTTAATATAGCGGCATGGCAGTTTTCAGTTCTGGCAAAGACGAAGATAGAGAAGGCCAAGGGCAAGATAATGGGAATAGACGAGCTCTTGGAGAAGAACCCCAAAGGGAGCAATGTAAAAATTTTGGTGTGATATGATGAAAGTTTATGATGCATCAAATCAAATCGTAGGAAGACTGTCTTCTCACATAGCAAAAGAACTGCTTAAGGGGGAAAATATTTTTGTTGTCAATGTCGAAAAATCCGTTTTGGCAGGAAATCCTAAAAAGAAAAAAGAATTTTATTTACAGAGAATTCATAGGGGAGATCCTATACATGGACCTTTCTTTCCAAAACAACCAGACGAAATTTTTAGGAGGGCTGTGAGGGGAATGCTCCCTTGGGATAAAAATAAAGGTAGAGAAGCTTTCAGAAGATTAAAAGTTTTCATCGGAGTTCCAGAAGATTTTAAAGGAAAGAGTATGGAAAAATTGAAGAGTGCTGATGCTGAGAAATTGAGAACAAAATATATGAGCTTGGAGGAACTTTCGTTGTATTTAGGTGCGAAAAAAAGATGGTGAATGCTGGTTATGGTAAGAGAAAAAAAACAAAAACAGAAAATAATCTTCACTACCGGTAAGAGAAGGACAGCTGTCGCAGGAGCAAAACTTGTTCTAGGGACAGGAAAGATTTTCATAAATAAGACTCCCTTTGAGATTTGGGGCAACGAACCTCTGAGGCTTTTGGTGAAGGAACCTTTGATTCTCTCTGGAGACTTGTTGAAAAAAGTCGATATTGAAGTAAATGTTAAAGGTGGGGGAATTGTAGGTCAGGCAGAAGCAGCTAGGCAGGCCATAGCAAAATCCCTAGTAGAGTTTTCGAAAGACGATAATTTGAAAGATCTTTATATGAAATACGACAGAAATCTTCTCGTTTATGATCCCAGAAGGAACGAACCGCACAAACCTAGTGCAAGCAAGCGTGGTGCAAGGCGCCACAAACAAAGAAGCAAGAGATAAGCTAGATTTAAAATATTTAAATACTATCTACACATACAATAAGGTTATCAGTTCGTAGTGATTTTATGATAATTCCAGTCCGATGCATGTCTTGTGGAAAACCTGTAGGGCACTTGTGGGAATCTTTTAAAAAAAGGACTGAAGAAGGAGAGGACGCGGAAAAAGTTCTGAATGAACTAGGATTAAAAAGGTATTGTTGCAGACAGCTTTTCTTAGGACATGTAGATCTGTTGAGAGAGGTTGCTCAATTCAAACCTTAGAAACGAAAACTTTAAAGTTTATCGTAACAAAAGTTTATATTAAAATTATTGCGCGATTTACCAAGGTGCTAAATTGATTTGGCCAAATGACAGATTGACACGTTTTGAAGTTGCTCGTTTAGTGAGTGCAAGAGCTTTACAGATTGCTTTGGGAGCTCCTGTGTTCGTTAAGACAGTAGAGTTGAGTCCTATCAACACATCCAAACTTGAATTCAAAGAAAAAATTATTCCTATTACTGTAAAAAGAAAATTGCCTGACGGGAAAGAGACTGTCATCGATGTGAAAAAAGCCATAGAGAATTGGCTAGTAGATAACAAGGGCGAAATTTAATCTAAGGTAAATAAGTTAAAAGAGGTTTGTAAATACTTCTGATGGTTGGGCTCATCATATAATTAGGTAGTTTTCTGTTGAATTCCAGTTGTCTTTTTATAACTTCTTTCGAAACATCTATAACGTTCTGTGGTAACCCGAAAACACCGAACCCTTCCACGTTGTAGTAGAAAACAAGGTAATCTATCGCTACATAGGCATGTTTACAGAAAACCGACTCTATGAAAGAATCAGGCACTTCCCCATATGGTACTTCATCTTTGTAAAAAGATCTCTGGTATTTAGATGGCCTTGTTATACACTGAAAACTTTTTCTAGGACAGGTGCATGACACTTTTAGATGATTTAATGACATTACTTTGTCATAAAATGATTGTTTGGATTGAATAAGATTATTTATTGATACCTTGTAGTATTTGTCTTTTCTTTTACTAAACCTGTTGAGTTGGCTGACTTCAACTACACCTTCTACACCAGAAAAACAAGATTTTTCTTCATTAACTATAGGTTTATCAAATTCATCTGGCAATTTTCTTTTCCGAAGATATCTCTTTAGTTCTGATTGTCTGAAGTCAGGAAAAAATATTTCTTCCATTCCTTCTGCGACTATATAGGCTACAGCCGAATCTACTCTTGATGTTGGGTCCAATGCTGCGTACCCATGATCAGAAGTTCTCCATGTAAATGAAGTTGATGTAAGCTTTCTTGGTGTCGATGCCAAAAGTATAGACATATTTTTAGATTCAAACGTAAACTATTTAAGGATTTTAAAGATTTCTCACATCTTTTCTGGAGTTTCCATTCCGATAAGGTTCAGGCAGGTCTTGAGGACTTCCCTTGTTGCATCTACCAACGTAAGTCTGAAGTTCCTTACACTTACGTCCTCTGTCTTCAGCACAGGAACTTTCTCATAAAAAAGATTGAACGTTGTCACAAGGTCGTAAACATAATTACAGATGTAATGAGGCTTTGTATCATTCAACGAATTTCTCACTACAGTGTTGAACCTCATTATCTCCTTAACAAGATTCTTCTCATGTTCATTCATCTTCGTGGTTCTGAAGTTAGGCTTGAAGTTCTTCACTTTTTTCAAAATTCCCACACAGCGTGTATGCGCATACTGTATATATGGTCCAGTATTACCTTCGAAGTTAAGCATCTGTTTCCAGTCGAATGTTATCGCATTCTCAGGTTCAATCCTGACTATTGCATACTTCAATGCACCGACTCCAATCTGCCTAGCTATTTTCAGTTTCTTGTACCTGGGGAGTTTTGGATTTCTCTTGTTCACCTCATCATACGCAAGTTTTGTCAGTTTGTCTAAAACCTCATCGAGCATCACAGCTCTTCCCTCACGGGCAGACATCTTCCCTTCCGGTAGGTTCACATGCTCAAATGAAAAGTGAAAACATTTCTCAATCCATGGATAACCGAGCAGTCCGAGTATTTTGAAGAGCTGCTGAAAATGGAGATTCTGCTGGGATGAAACAGCCCATATTGATTTATCCAGCTTATATTTTTCGAACTTGTGAACGGTCAGCCCTAAATCGCTCGTCAAATAAATTCCTGTTCCGTCTGATCGAAGTAGCACCGTGTTAGGTATGTCGGAATTTCTAAAATCTGTCACAATCGTGTTCTCAGGAGATTTGAAAGCTATTTTTTTTCTCAATGCATCATATACAATATTTTTCCCCAACTCGCGGTAGTCGTGCTCGTAAAAGTAAACGTCAAACTTAACCCCAACTTTTCTGTAAGTCTCGATAAAACCCTTAACACACCACTTTACTACCCTGTTCCATATTTTCACAATTTCTTTGTTCTTGTCAACTTCGAAAAGTCTGAGGTTTTCCCTTGCAGCATCCTCTAAGACTGGATTGTTTTTCATCTCCTCGTGGAACTTCACGTACAGCTCCCATAACCAGACATCAGGCTTCCCCTTAGGCCTTTTCTTATTCGCCCACATTATGTATGCAGTCACAAGCTTCGCTACTTGGAGACCTATATTGTTCATGTAGTTTGCTCTGATGACCTTGTAACCCAAGTATTCATAAATATTTGCAAGAGAACCGCCAAGAAAGGTCCCTCTCGAATGACCTATGTGCATCGGATGAACAGGGTTTGGTTGGGAGTATTCAATCATCACTCTCTTTCCTTTTCCGAAATCGGTTTTACTTAGAAAAATACTTTTCAAAACCCTTTCAGCAATTTCTTCCCAATATAAAAAGAAATTTACGTATCCACCTCTTGCCTCGACTTTTACCAGAAGTGGGAACTTCGCTACCTGGATTTTTTTGACAATTTCTTTTGCCAAATCGACAGGATTTTTGTTTTCAATTTTGGCAAGATCAAAACACGGGAAGGCATAATCTCCAAAATTCTCGTTCTCAGGAATTTCTATTTTTCCTATATCGGTTTTTATTCCTATGCTCTCCAGAACTCTTACTACCTCTTCCTTCATAAACATTATTAAGTGTTATAGGTTCATTAATTTTAGAGCTGTTTTTATGAAAGCCGTGATTTTAGCTGCAGGTCTAGGAGGAAGTTTGGGAATGGGAGACATACCAAAGTGCCTGATGAAGGTTGGTAACCAGACCTTGATAGAGATTCTGGTAGACAAGTTGAATCGCGCAGGTATAAAAGACATAATCTTAATCATAGGCAAGAATGGAGAGAAGGTAAAGGAAGTATTGGGGGATAAGGTAACCTACTGTGTGCAGAACAAGCCGCTTGGGACAGCGCATGCCGTGATGTGTGTGAAGAATTTCATAAACGACCCCTTTTTCATGGTGATGAATGGGGACATATACTTCAACGACACTCTTATCGACATGATCGGTTTAAGGCCACCAACAATAGCTACATACTGGGTCGAGGACACGAGTAAGTATGGTAGGCTCTTTATAAAAAGTGGTAAGCTTGTCGAGATAAAGGAGAAGGTTCCGGAGATGACTTCTGGCCTCATAAACGCAGGTATATATATTTTTCCAAAAGGAATCTTCGACTTAATCAAGAGCACACCCCTGAGCCCTAGGGGAAGCTACGAGATAACAGACACGATAAAAATGCTGATTGAGAGAGGGGTGGTGTTCAAAATTCACAAGATGAGAGGATTTTGGAGAGACATAGCGACCATCGATGATCTTAGAGGAGTAGAGAAGAACATAACGAAGATTGTGTGATTCTATGGATGTTGTGAAAGACTTTCATTTAGACTCAAAAATTTCTATGAAAGATTTAGTAAGTCAGATGGGTGAGAGTGGAGGATTTCAAGTCAAAAATGTAGCTTTGGCAGTTGAAATTTTGAAAACGATGTTGAAGAAAAAAAATTGTCTGCGAATTCTTTCTTTCCCAGCAGACATAATTGCGACAGGCACTAGAGGAATTATAAAAGATTTTGTCCAGAAAAAATTATTCGATCTTGTTGTCACAACATGTGGAACTCTAGACCATGACCTGGCTAGGAGCTATAAGAATTACTATCACGGGGATTTTTTCGCTGACGACAAAGACCTTCACAAAAAAGGTGTCCACAGGCTAGGGAACATTTTCATTCCAAAGGAATCCTATGGTCTGATAATAGAAGAGAAGATGAAAAAAATTCTTGAGGAAATTTATGCCGAAGGGAAGAAAGAGCTTTCTACCTATGAATTCTGCTGGGAGATGGGTAAGAGGATAGAAAATGAAAATTCTATACTACACTGGTGCTGGAAAAATAAAATTCCTGTGATTGTTCCTGGCATAACTGATGGCGCAGTCGGATATCAGATTTGGCAGTTTTCACAGGACCATGATTTTAAAATTAATATATTGAAGGATGAAAAACTTCTTAGCGACTTCATGTGGAAATCAAAAACTTCAGGTGCCCTGATTATAGGTGGAGGAATATCCAAGCATCATGTCATTTGGTGGAATCAGTTTAAAGATGGATTGGATTACGCAGTTTACATAACTACTGCAGTTGAATATGATGGAAGCCTATCTGGGGCGAGAACGCACGAGGCAATTTCCTGGGGCAAGATAAAAGAAAAAGCAAAGCATGTGAACATAGAAGGAGATGCTACTGTTCTCCTGCCATTGATTTACACAACATTACTTAGAAAATAATCCAACTATTTTGCTTTTAACTTTTTCAAACCAACTAAAATTTTTTCAATCATTTCTTCTGGCGACGTGTTAACAGATGGTGTAGTAACTTCTACAAATGGTACATTGCCCTTACGTTTGTAATAATCCAAAACTGGAGCAGATTGTTTTTCATAAATATCAAACCTTTCGGCAATTACTTCAGGTCTGTCATCATCACGTTGAGTTAGTTCTCCACCACATTTATCGCAAATGCCTTCTACTTTAGGTTTCAGGAACAAAGCATTGTACACTTCTCCACAATTTTTACAAATTCTCCTCGCAGACAAACGTGCGACAATAATATTTTTTGACACTTTTAGATTGATTATTGCATCGATTTTTACAAGCGATTCCAAAAATTTTGCTTGCTCGACTGTACGAGGATATCCATCAAAAATTACACCTTTCTTTGCATCTGCTTGAGATAGTCTGGATTTCAAAAGTTCGTTTGTTATTTCATCAGGAACTAATTCACCTTTGTTGTAGTAAGTTGCTGCTTTCTGACCGAGTTCAGAATTTTTTTTAATTTTTTCTCGCAATAAGTCACCAGTAGAAATTTTTATTACACCTAAAATCGGGCTGAGACGAATTGCATATGTTCCTTTACCAGAGCCTGGAGGTCCAAAAATTATCAAGTTCATCAAATCATCTTTTGATTAATCTAATAATTTCTTCTGAACCTTTTATAGCATGCTCGAAAGGTTCTTTTTCCTTATATCTTAGATTAACTATTTCTACAGGACATTCTGCATGAGTAGCAACTGCAAAAGCGAATTCTTTGCTAACTTTTTGATGATCATCTATCTGTTCTTCTGTCTCTACATCTCGATGTCTTGTCGGATCTTTCATTCTTCTCTCGATTACATCCTCTGGAAGAAATTCTAGAAAAATTATCAAATCGGGTTTAATAATATCTACAACTTTTTCTGACAAGGATGGAAAAAATCCTTGAGGGGTTTTTATCGCTAAGTGTGTATCGATGAAAACCAGTTTATCTTCCACCTTTGAAATTTTTTCTGCGACAACTCCCTGAACGTATCTCTGCTGATCGATAGTCAGTTTTTCTCTCAGTTCATCTCTTTCTTTTATTCCAAATTCTTTTCTAGCAATCTCTAAAATCAAATCTCCCTCGTGTACGATTTTCACTTCAGGAATTTTTTTCTGCACATATCTAAGAATAGTTGTTTTTCCAGCCCCTGGTACAGAAGCTACTATTACTTTCATATTATCTAAAATTATTTCGAATTCAATTTATTTAACTTCTTTTAAAATTTCTTTAGCAATTTTTTCCAAGTTAGTTGATTTTATTATTCTTAATGGGATTTTCAGACGATCTGATACAAACTCAGCGTAACTTCTTTCCCTTTCAAGATATTCTTCCACATCGTCAGTTAGTTTAGTAGTCCATAACTTTCTGACTTCTGATGGTGATGCTTCGATAAGAAAAATTTTTTTCAGTTTGAATTTCATCAACTCGTTCAAAGAAATCTCTGGTACAAAAAGTTTTTTCCACATGGCAAAATGAGTTTCAAGAATTATTTTTTTATTTTTATTTTTTCTGATTTTTTCCACTGCCAGTCGCCTCATCTCCGTGAATATATCGTCTACGTCTAAAAGTTTCGAAATCTTATTTTCATCCTTTATCTTGAATTTTTTCTTGGCAACTTCTTTCATTTCGTCTAGAAGAACGAAACCTTTTATTTTTTTGTCAACCAAAATGACTTTTTGCATTACTGTCGTCTTGCCTATTCCCGACACTCCAGCAAGTATATAAAAATCAGACATAATTAATCTTTTTAACAATTCAATTATTTATGTGAAGCCTGGGTAGTTTAGTGGTTAGAACGCTGCGCTCATAGTTTCGTATGAGCTTTGATTAAAGATGAAATAAGAAACGCAGAAGTCGGGAGTTCAAATCTCCCCTCAGGCATAAAATTTTAAATATAAAAATACAAACTTGAATTGGATGTCTGAAAAATTTAATGAATTAATGCGGTGTGACTAAATTCTCAAAGGTTTTTAAAGTTGATTCTCGATTTTTAGTTTTAATCAAAAATTTTGGAGGTGCGCAAATTGGTCGAGTTGACAGACGATGAAAAAAAAGTCGTGGAGGCCATGAAAGGTTTCCACGCAGTGTCAGGGGACAAGCTGAAAGACACTGATCAGATAGCTAAAGCTGCCATGCTCCCAAAAGGAAAGGTAGCAAATGTCTTGATGAGTCTTTCAGGTAAAAAAGTCATCAGAAGAGTTGCAAGAGAAAAAGCGGCAGGATACTATATCATTGATCAGACTGTATGAAGTAGAAAACTATTTCTATTTCTTTTTACTACGATAATTTCTAGTTAATGGCCCGAATAGCTTAGCTTGGTAGAGTAGGGGCCTGTGGAGCCCTTGACCCGGGTTCAAATCCCGGTTCGGGCCTTTATTTTTTTGTCCTTCCAAAAAATCTTTAAATATTCACTAAACACTATATATAATTCGGCCTCATGGACTTGGCGTTGAACTAAGATAGCGTCGAGTGATATCCGACAAAGATGACCTAGTTCTTTCAGTCCATGATACACAGTTCAGATCTGGAATAACGATCCAGGTAGGTTGAAAAAAATTAATGGTGAAACCTAGAGGTAGAAGACACATCCCGCCAATTCTGGTTGATCCCGCCAGAGACTACTGCTATCCGATTCCGACTAAGCCATGCGAGTCGAGAGGTGTAAGACCTCGGCGAACTGCTTCGTAATGTGCAGTCAACTTACCTTTGAGTGGGGGATAAATTCGGGAAACTGAGCTCAATACCCCATAGTTACAGACTTCTGGAATGAGTCTATAATCAAAGCCACGGCGCTCAAAGAAAGGACTGCATCTCATCAGCTTGTTGTGGAGGTAAAGGCTCCACAAGGCGATAACGGGTACGGGCTATGGAAGTAGGAGCCCGAAGATGGACTCTGAGACATGAGTCCAGGTCCTACGGGACGCAGCAGGCGCGCAACCTTTGCTATTCGCTCACGCGAGACAAGGGGAGTTGGAGTGTCCTTGCTATGCAAGGACTTTTGCCTTCTGAAAACGGGAAGGAGAATAAGGACTGGGTAAGACGGGTGCCAGCCACCGCGGTAATACCCGCAGTCCAAGTGGTAGTCACGATTATTGGGTCTAAAGCGCCCGTAGCCGGCTTGGTAAGTCCTTGGTGAAATTTACTAGTAAACTAGTAAGCTTGCTGAGGATACTACCAGGCTTGAGACCGGGAGAGGGTAACGATATTCATGGTGTAGGGGTTAAATCCTGTAATCCCATGAAGATCACCTGTGGCGAAGGCGGTTACCTGGAACGGGTCTGACGGTGAGGGGCGAAAGCTTGGGGAGCGATTGGGATTAGATATGGTCTCAGAGAGTTTCTATTGACCAAAAATCAAAAGAATACTTTCAAAAAGCCACTAAAAACCCCAGTAGTCCAAGCTGTAAACGTTGCCCTCTTGGTGTTGCACGCTTCTTGGGAGCATGCAGTGCCGGAGCGTAGGTGTTAAGAGGGCCACCTGGGAAGTACGACCGCAAGGTTGAAACTTAAGGGAATTGGCGGGGGAGCACACAAGGGGTGGGCATTGCGGTTCAATTGGATTCAACGCCGGAAATCTTACTAGATCAGACGGCAGAATGAGGGTCAGTCTGAAGGGCTTACCAGACAAGCCGAGCGGTGGCGCATGGCCATCGTCAGCTCGTACCGTGAGGCGTGCCGTTAAGTCGGTTAACGAGCGAGACCCACGTCCTATGTTGCGACTGCTTTCTTCGGAAGGCATGCACTCATAGGAGACCGCTGGTGATAAACCAGAGGAAGGAGTGGGCGACGGTAGGTCAGCATGCCCCAATTGATCTAGGCTACACGCGATGCACAATGCGTGCCACAGTGGGATGCAACTCCGTAAGGAGAAGCGAATCCCCTAAAAGCACGCTCAGTTCAGATCGAGAGCTGTAACTCGCCCTCGTGAAGCCGGAATCCCTAGTAGGCGAGCGTCATCAACGTTCGCCGAATACGTCCCTGCTCCTTGCTCACACCGCCCGTCAAGCCAATCGAGTGAATCTTCATCGAGGCCCTAGCTTAGGCTGGATTCGAGTTGAAGTTTCGCGAGAGGGGCTAATCTCTGAGAGCTCGAAAATAAAAACTTAAATGATGACTTGGCTTGACTCTGATTTGATGATGAGTTGGAGGTGAAGTGATAAGTTTTGTATGAGTTCTCGAGAGCCTAAAGTCGCCACAAGGTAGCCGTACTGGAAGGTGCGGCTGGATCACCTCCTTAAGAATATTTTGATCCGAGCAAGCGCGGGAGTCTTCTACCCTAGGCACTAAAATTAACCTACCTGTGAATTTTTTCCTACACTAAACTTAGAATTATAGCCGAGAATAAGGGTATCGTCAAATTGTCAATTTTTTTAGAGAATAATTCAACAAGTGTAAGAATAGCTGCTGAAAAAAATGTTACAAAAATATTTGTGAAAAAGTAAAAAATGACAAAGGTAAATAGGAAAAATGTCGAACTTCCTTCCAAAGTTTTTTTCTCGAAAATCCTTTTTTTACCAAATCTCATGCCAATCAAAGTAGCAAAAGAATCGCTTATCGAAACTGTAATAACAGTTGGATATGCGATGCCAGGATTTAGAAAGAGAAGAGCTAACAAAATCGGAACTGCAAGAGTTAATGGAGCGAGAATGAATTTGTTTTTTTCATCTGGCCTAGCACACGTCTCAATCAGTTTAGTTAGATAAAAAATTTTTATTTTTTTTAATCTCATAAATTCGGAAAATATGTAAAGCAAAATCGTAAAAATTGTAAGAGTTATGGCAAGCTCATAAGAGAAAATATTCACCAAAATTATCCCAGCTGTTAACAAGTGAACAGATTTTCTTACGATCTCCTTCTTCAACAAGTGGGTATTTATCCTCACAAAAATTTAATTTATTTCCTTAACATTTAACTAAGTATGGGCTGGTAGATCAACGGTAGGATTTTCGTTAAAGATCGCTTGCTCTGCAAGCAAGAGGCTCCGGGTTCAAATCCCGGCCAGTCCACTATCGAAAAAAATCAGGCAACGTCCATTGTGAATTTTTTACCATCTCTCAATGCTATCTCAGCGCGTGCAAGCTCGTGACCTATGTATGCAGCATGATCCATAAGTGAAATCAGATTCTCATTCAATATTCTCCTGTAGAGCTCTTGCGCATTCTCGCCTCTGAACACATATCCGCTCGGAAGACCTTCTTTCGTGAAGTGCTCGACAATTATTTCACCATTAACTCTTATTAGAAAATAACCGTTTTTGTCTTCTATGAACGGAAGTATATTACCTTTGTAGTGTTTGTCAACAATATTCTGCGCTTCTCTCCAACTATTTTCATAAATGTGAGCAGAATTAGAAATAATGACAAGATCTCCTGGCAGTATGCCCACTTTTTCTGCGATTTCCTTCTGCAGTTTTCTTAATGCAAATACGTTTAGTAACCAGGCGCCAAAAATGTCATGAGAACGAAATATAGCTGTCTGAATGAGTTTACCATTTTTTACATTGAAGGTTATCTGAGTAAGACAGGGTGGGTTTTTGGACCCAGGATCAGTTTCTCTTAATGTAAAAGCAACAGCTCTTCTTGTGAAAGGTCTCTCCTTCAAAATTTTTACCACATCTTCTATCTGATTTTTTGTCTGACCAACTTCCCCAATGAATTTCTCGGGAACGCTTGAAAGAGTATATCTGAAAAGCCTCTCACCATAAGTGTATTCGACTCCATAGGGTTTTTCTGCGCTGAAGAAATGTTCATAATAATTTTTCAAATCCTGTTCTGAGATATTTAACCAAGGTGCCATTTTTCCATCATCATCTTCTACAACAGCAATTATATCCAAAATCTCCTTTTGCTTTATTTTGTAATCACTCTGTTTCTCTTCACCGAACTTCAAAATAACATCGAGCAATTTCAGCCAAGTTTCAGAAATATTTTTTCCATTCACCCTGAACGCCACTTCTTCAGATTTTAAGGTAGACGGAGTAGCTTCCAATTCTGTAATAAAAACAGGTTCTGTGAACTGTGGTTTATTTTGCAATTCTTCTATTTTTTTAAGAACATTTTTTTCATTTCCTCTCATGTCCAGAATCGCAACACTACTCCTCAATTTTTCAACAAGTTCTAACGGAATGTTGGAATCTATGTATCCCGACGAGCCTTTTATCTTTCTGTGTTCATCAATCCCACTATTAATGAAATTTATTAAAGCATCGCCACTCTTCATAAGATCTGCTCCACAAAGTACAATGTATCTGATGTTAGGTTTGGCGAGGATGTTTTTTAACAAAGGATTGATTCCTTGTATTGTGTACAGATTGCCACAGACCAAATACTTGCTTTCTGGTATTTGATTGTGAATAATTTCTTTCTTTGTCCACAAGGTGCATATTCCTACAGAGCTGTTCGGACTTCCGATTTTCAAATCGTCCTTGTAAAAGATAGGCCAATCCATAAAATCAAATGTAATTATAGTGTTAATAAATAAATTATCTTCGTTTTTCATTTGACTATCAGTGGGATTAGATTTTACGAGGACTATCGAAGCATACACTTTAAAATATATTTTATAAAATATATATTATAGAATATAAAAATAGTAAAAACAAAACCCAAAAAACCTCTGACAAATTGATAATCAACTCGAAAAGAGAAAAACTTATATCTAACCTAAGACTATAATATTTACTACACGTGAGCTTTATGGCAGA